>OLSK01002219.1_pt1 | contig 12689 bp, 10 predicted proteins | sample 1672781 | NCBI WGS metagenome assembly OLSK01 (sample SAMEA3136723, study PRJEB25190) | human gut metagenome | biome: human gut; feature: human-associated habitat; material: faeces | place: Austria | collected 2013 | reverse complement strand
TTCTAAAAACGAAAGCAAGTGACTAAGACATTTCTATCTTTCAAAATTAGTTTCTTATAGAAAAAATCAAGAAGAAAAAAGCTCAAAATATAAAAAATTGATTTCGAGATTTTTTCTTCTTGATTCACTGTGTAAGTTCTATAGCATTTTTTATAAAAATTTGATTCTTTTAGAAAATCCCATTAAAACGAATAAAATTTCTGTTATTTCACTAATCCATGTTTGAACGCATAGATTGCAGCTTGCGTTCGGTCTTCGACTTCTAATTTTGCCAAGATATTCGAAACATGGGTTTTAACAGTTTTAAGGGTAATAAATAATTCATCTGCAATTTCCTGATTACTTTTCCCTTCAGAGATCAACATCAAGATTTCATTTTCCCGATTCGTTAAATCTTCATGAAGGACTGGCTCATTTCGTCTACTCATTTTCTCCATCATTTTGTTTGTTACTTCAGGTTCCAACACACGTTCTCCGCGCTGTGTTGCTCGGATCGCATCTGCTATTTCATGAGCCGTTGATGTCTTCAATAAGTAGCCTGCCGCACCTGCCTCGATTGCGGGATAAACCTTTTCATCATCAATAAAACTGGTTACGATAATGATCTTTGCTTGTGGCCAATCCTTTAAAATAGCTTTAGTTGATTCGATGCCGTCCATTTCTTCCATGACAAGATCCATCAAGATCACATCAGGTCGTAATTCCATTGCTTTTTCGTAGCCTTCACGCCCGTTTTCTGCTTCGCCAATCACTTCGATGTCGTCTTGGATCGACAAATAAGAAGAAACGCCTAAACGAACCATTTCGTGATCATCTACAAGTAAAACTTTGATCATCTTTTCTTACCCCTCCTTCATTAAAGGAACTTTGATCTCAATGCTAGTACCTTGACCTTTAAAACTAATGATCTTCACTGTTCCACCGATACCTGCAACCCGTTCTCTGATATTATTTAATCCATAACTGCCAGTTTTAGATTCATTCATATTGAATCCTGCTCCATCATCGATCACCCGCAACAATAGATTATTATTAATCTTATGCAAATAAACTTCTAATTCGTTCGCCTTCGCATGTCGTAGCGTATTAGACAATAACTCTTGTACGATACGGAACAAATGATCCTCGATAGAACTTGTCAATTTTACGTCTTCAATGTCCCATTTCAAGGAAATCTGGATTTTATTTTGCAATTCTTTCAACAGTTGCTCGATTCCTTGTTTCAAACTCTTTTCTTCAAGGTTCACTGGACGAAGATGGAGCAACAACGCACGCATTTCTGATTGTGAGGCATTGATGATATCCGCTACCATTTGCAGTTGTTTACGAAATTTTTCAGATGTGTCTGTTTTTTCTGCTTGTTCAGTTAGTGCAGACATCATCATCATTGCCGCAAAAAGTTGTTGAGAAACAGAATCATGCAATTCTCGAGCTAATCGATGTCTCTCTAATTCTAAGATTTCTTCTCTCGTTTGTCCATCCACATATTGCGGTCTGCTTGTCATAATTTGGAGTTCACTTGACACTTCGATCATTTTCTCTTTGATTTTAGTGATCTCCTGATCAATGTCATGTAAATAGATATCATCGACTGGTCTTGGTATTGGCTGATTCAAAATAGGCGATTCATAATTACCAGCCGATAGAGTCCGTAATTTTTCCTCGATTTTTCCATATCTCGCTTTTTGAATAACCGATACGATCAAAAAAACGAGAAGTCCTACACCTAAAGCAATGGCAAATAAGTGAAAGATCAAAGGAATATACAAGAGCCTAGCACTTAATAACTCTCGCCACCAATCTGTTTGGTTACTCGCATAAAAATAAGTAAATAAAGAGAATAAGATGATCAAGAAAGAAACTATTGCTGAATAAACAGCAAACATTGGTTTCGACAATTTGCTGATCATACACGTATCACCTCAACATCTCCCAAAAGTGAATTCGTGATGATCTTTAAACGTCGCGGATTTTCATCATAATCGTTACTATAGATTTTGATGGATTCATTTTTCAATGAAAATTGTTCTTCTTCAAATAAAACATTTCCAGCTAAAGTAGCATGTTCTAAACTCACTGCGATGCCTACAGGAACTAAGATACGTGTTCTACCGATACCCTTTCGGACGATCACAATATTGTCATCCTTGGGTAATAAAGTATTTCCCAAATCAATGATCGTATCTCCAGATATCAGTGTTATATTGATGTCATCCCACTCATACACATCATTTCCAATTCTTTGATTACCGAATAATTGCTGCTTCTTTCGCTCATTGTTATGAGATTTTAACTGATCTGTTTGGACCATGACCATTTGTTTTTTACGCCAGAATGCATTTTTAGTAAAGTCGATACCTGATATCTCTACACCTTTTAGCCCGATGAACAAAACAGCAAACACAGCCATCATCCATAACGCAGGGCTATTCACTAAGCTAAAGAAGATGATCAATCCTCCCATAACTAATTGGAAATTTTGAAATCCAGATCGTGGATGCTTTTTTAATGCTACATATATATTTAAGATACCAAAAAGTACCAAAAGAAGTAAGGCGACATTATTGACGATTTGCCAAATAGCAAAAAGCAATAGTAGCGTTTCGACAATGATAAAAAAACGCCAAGAACTATTCATCTTTTTTCCCCTTTCATAGTCATTCTCATTCCATCATACCTAGTTTTTGTCAAAGATACCATAGGACTTAAGATGTAAATCATTGCTGCAAAAAAAGGGTAAGACAAAAGTAAAATCACTTTTATCCCACCCTAGCAATTCGAATACACAGCGGAAACGAAAGCAACCGCTTCGAAAAATAAAACGAAATTCTCAAAAATCAATAAAATTGTTTTTGTGGATTTCCTCTTATTTCTTGAGGCACTTTTTCTGCCTCTTTTTTACTCAAACAACCAGTTGATTTATGCTTGTTCTACTTTAGTGATTTTAACCAACATATCGCCACCAGGAGTTGCGATGGTCACTTCGTCATTAACCAACTTACCGATCAATGCTTGAGCAATTGGAGAATCATTAGAGATTTTCCCAGAAAATGGATCTGCTTCTGCACTTCCTACAATCGTATACTCTTCTTCATCACCATCAGGCAATTCAATAAAAGTAACTGTTTTACCAATCGATACTTCGTCCGCATCTACACCGTCATTATCAATGATTTGTGCAAAACGGATCATTGTTTCGATTGTTGTGATTCGTCCTTCGACAAATGCTTGTTCATCTTTCGCAGATTCGTATTCTGAGTTTTCAGATAGATCACCAAAGCTGCGGGCAATCTTGATACGTTCAATGATCTCACCGCGTTTAACTGTTTTTAATTCCTCTAATTCTTCTTCTAGTTTGGCTTTGCCTTCTAGAGTCATAGGGTAAACTTTCTCAACCATGTATAACGTCTCCTTCTTATCTTTTGGAATACCGCAAAAGGTAATCTTTTGAGGATATAATCCAAAAAAGATTACCACGCTTTTCCTAAAATGTAAATGTTTTTTTATTAAAATGAATCCCTAGTGATATCTCCTATTTTACGAATTATTGACATATTTATCAACTAATTCTAAATGTTCTTCATAAGTTTTTGCAAAGTAGACATCCCCAGTTTTGATATCCGCTACAAAATAATAGTAATCATTTTTTGTCGGTTCCAAAACAGCTTTAATCGAAGCTTCACTAGGGTTATCAAAAGGCCCAGGTCCATATCCTGTATTGGTGTATAGATTATAAGGGGAATCCACCGCAGTATCCTCATATGTCACCAATTCTTTGTGTTCCCCTAATGCATACAACACAGAAATATCAGACTGTAAAGGCATGTTTGCAGCAATCCGATTATAAAATACTTGAGCAATATTTTTACGATCGCTTTCTTTGACCCCTTCTTTTTCAACCAATGATGCCAAAGTCAATACTTCTTGTACCGTATGATTTTGCTGTTTGATTGTTGAAAAATAAGGTTGTAACACTGTATTTGTTTTATTGACCATTTGGATCACTAGGTCTTTAAGTGACATCTTTTTGTAATAGTCATAGGTAGCTGGGAACAAATAGCCTTCTAAACGATATTTGACATTTTCAGCCGTACTAGCACTTGCCAATAAATCAGGGAATTTTTGCTGTAACTCTTTGAAGAACGTATCATCTTTCATCAAATCTAAAAATTCTTGTTCGTTTTTCCCAGTTACTTTAGCTACTCGAGAAGCAATTTGATTGATATCATACCCTTCTGGAACAACTACCTTGCCATCCGCTACTTCTGTCGGTTCAGAAGTACCACCTTCTTGTAATTCTTTACCGATTTCATCTAAAGTCATATTAGGTGCCATTTGGTAATATCCAGCTTGGAATCCAGTCATATTTTTGAATTTCGTATAATAGTTAAATACGATACCGCTCTTAATGATATTATCCTTCTCTAAGATTTCACCGATTTGCTTATTTGAAGAGCCTGTTGGGATCTCTACTTGCACCAATTGGTCATCTGATGCATCCAACGGCTTTAATCCGCTGTCGACATAACGGTACACTGTAAAGCCAAGAACGCCTCCAATGATCAATAATGTAAGCACAATCACCATAATGATCTTGCTTACGATCTTATCCTCTTTTTTACGTAAATTCTTTCTCTGAGTGATCACTTCAGTAGTATCAGAAGAAAGATTCTTTTTTTTCTCCACTGGACGTTGTTTGTTTTCTGACAAAACAACTCCTCCTTACTATCAAGTTCGTAACTTTATTCATTATACATGATATTTGAATTGGCGTGAATGATTTTATTTAAATATTCTATCAAAAATGTAAGTAGTAAATCCATTACTATAAGATTAAAATAAATGTTATCAAGATACAAGCTATTTTAGCTTTATTCTTTCTGTAAAAAAGAAAGGAGACTAAACTATTATGAAAAAAGGAAAACATGCTAAAAAAAGAAAATATTCATTTTTAATGATCGTTGTCGTGTTGTTTAGCCTTGGCGCATTCTCTACAGGAACTATTCTTGGATGGCAATTCTACAATAATGAACACTCTCAGACGATTGCACATGCTCAATCGGCTCAAAAAAAATTGATACTGACTACCGATGAACAACAGCTCGTTGAAAAAATCGATCAACTATTAAGAAAAAATGATTATATTGGTTCAATTTACGTAAAGAAAAATAATCGCGTCATCATGGAAAAAGGCTATGGCTTTGCGAATAAACTCACGCAACAACCTAATGATCCTTCTCTTTATTATCAGATTGGTTCGGTTCAAAAAGCATTGACTACTCTTTTGATTTTAAAACAAGTCGAGCGTGGGCACCTTTCTTTAGATACTAAGCTGGCTCAATTCTATCCACAAATTGCTGGCAGCCAGCAGATTACTATCCGTGACTTGCTGTATATGCGCTCAGGCTTGCACCGAACTGCTTCTCCAACCATACCGATGACTGATGAAGAAGTCGTTCAATTTGCGATTCAGCACTTAAAATTTACAGACTACCAGACGTATCATTACGAACCATTAAACTTTACCATATTGACTGGAATTTTGATCAAATTAACAAATCAACCGTATGAAAAATTATTGACCGACGATATCATTCAACCTTTAGGATTACAGCATACAAAATTTTATGACCAAGTCAAAAATTCATCCAATCATGCACTATCCTATCAAATGTCTAAAGAGGATGATTACTTTAAACCACTGACAGAATCTGAAACAGAGATCCATAACGAATTAGGAACTGGTAATGTCAGTATGTCCGTCTATGATTTAAATACGCTGTTTACACAAGTTTTATCTGGAAAACTAGTTTCCAAAGACATACTCTTCTCACTATGGCGTGAAAATGCGAATGGACATCCATATAGTGGTGGGGTATATAGCGGAGATAACTATATCCTGTCGCAAGGAAATATCAACTCTTTCGATACAGCTACTGTATTTAGAAAAGATTCACAGGATGCTATTGTCATGGATAGTAATGTAAAAGCGGATAAAACCATTAAACTCCCAATTACTGATATAAGAAATCAAATTTATGATCTGTTGGAAGGAGCTACTAAGCTAGCAACTAGCTGATATGATGAAAAAATTTGATAGAAGTCATAAGATTCTAGATTTTTTGATATATCTTTCGAAAAATAATTCTTGAATAATATTAATTTAAAAAGGCACTATATTTTGTCGAATAAGCGGAAATTATAGTGTCTTTATTACGCCTCAACTTACACTTTGCATAACTCACTTGTACTTATTAATATGAAATACATAATTGACTAACTTTACATATATAAAGTTAGTCATACATCAACTTTGATATAATAACAATTGAATAATCTCCCTCTTTATTATTATGAAGTATAAACAGTCTTGTCGACATTCACTAAGAGGATAAAATTGACCTTTAAAACTATATATTTTTAAGAAACTACATGCTATCATTATAAATATTTATAATTTATTTTGAAAGGATATTATGATGAAAAAAACAGATAAGCTTTCTCTATTTAGAAAACTACAAACCTATATACCATTTATTTTATTATCTATTAATTACCTTACTATTATTCTAAGCTTTAGATCATCCCCCTTTTCTCATCTTTTAAATGATCATGACTCGTCGATGTTTCTGTATTTTGGTAAAGCAATGAACGCAGGGCTCACTCCCTATATCAATATGTTCGATCATAAAGGTATAGTGTTATTCTGGATCCAACAACTAGGAACTTTGATTGGTGGAGAAAATTATTCTTTAGGAATTTGGATTGTAGAATGCATTTTTTATTTACTTACACTACCCTATTTGTATAGAACTTGTATGTTGATTACCAAAAATAAATACACTAGTAGTCTAGCTATTTTATTAACTACTGGTCCTTCACTAATTACTTTTTCTGGAGGAAATCTATCAGAAGAATATGCACTAACATTTATTTCTATAGCTCTTTACTACTTCACAAACATTATATTATTAAATAATAATAAATCTTATTATTTAATAATCATCGGTATCATGGGTGGTCTTACATTTTTTATTCGACCAAACATGATTGCTCTATGGGTGGTATTTTGTCTATATTTTCTTCTAAATTATTTGATTAACAAAAAATATAAATTGCTATTTAAAACAGTATCCTCTATTTTTATTGGTGGAATTTTTGTCTGCCTTTTAGTCTATACTTATTCAATCTTTATGGGTAACCTAGCTGAAATGATTTATCAAACCTTTACACTGAACGTTCAATACTCCTCTGGATCCACTTTGAGTGACAAAGTTACTGCAGCAAGATCATTTCTAGAATTTAGTTCAAGAATTGGTATTATTCCATTCATCTGTTTTTTTCTGTTCTATATTATAGTAAATAATATAAAATCTATCAATTTTAATTATTGCATGTGTATAGCTGTGTATACAATAATAAATTTTGCTACTGTAGTAATATCAGGGCGTCCTTATAGTCATTATTTCACTACTATGTTGCCTTCAATAGTTATTGTTACAGTAATTGGACTAACTTGGTTAATTACTTTAACAAATTTAAAATCAAAAAAAATTCTCCTTCTATTAACAGTTGTCTTTATACCAGCTAGTTATACTTACTTAGCAGTCAGAGATTCACTAAAACCAGTTTTAGTTACAACTCCCAATCAAGTCGTCGAATCTCTAACAGTTTCACAAGCAAATTATATTAAAAATCATACAAATAAAAATGATAGTATATACGTTCATAATTTAGATGCAAATATATATCTTATTAGTAATAGGTTTTCTAATTCCAAATTTTTTGTGCTACCAGCTATTGATTACAATCAATTTGAAAATCTACGGACTGATTTTCAGAATAGTTTGAAAAAAAATCCACCAAAATATGTAATTATAAACAAGCAAACTTATGAGCAGTCACATCCTACAGATTCATTATTAGACAAAAGCATATTAGACTTTATAAAAAAAGACTATTCCTTAGTTGATGAATTTTCAAATAGTGAAAATCTTATGTTAGTCAAGAATAATTAAATATCATATGTACTACATCATCATCTAATTAAGAGAATAAGCCAATTTTTTAAAGACTTTAAAAAATGGCTCTATAATTTATGGGACTGATGAATCAAAATTGATTCATCAGTCCCATTTTTCATTTTATACAACTCATCATTACTTATTGGTAAACAATTTATTTTAGTTGATTTCAGTTTTTAAATAATTAGTCATTCCGCTTAAGATATCATATTTCGGTTGGTAACCAATTGACCGAATCTTAGTGATATCTGCTAGAGAATCATGGATATCACCCGAACGCTCTTCTTTGTATTCAAGTGTCAATTCTACACCGAGAATTTCATCGATTGCATGAATCAATTCCAAAAGTGTAGTTGCTTTACCCGTTCCAACATTGAATTGTTTCCCCAGTGCCTCTTCTTCATTTGCAACTAAAAGTAACGCTTGGATCACATCATCTATATAAACAAAATCTCTAGACTGGCTTCCATCACCAAATAACGTAAATGAAGTTGCTTCTCCTGCTATTTGTTTCTTGTAGCGATCTACGAGAATAGAAATCACACCACTGTATGGAGAATTTGGATTTTGATTTGGGCCATAGACATTGAAGAAACGAACTGCGCTACCAGGTACATCATATAAATGACAATAATCTAGCACATATTGTTCTGCAGCAAATTTATCAACCGCGTAAGGCGTCAATGGGCGAATCACGGACTCTTCTTTTTTTGGTAAAGTCGGTTCATCCCCATAAACAGCCGCTGAAGAACTAAACACGATCCGTTTCAAATCAGGTTGATACTTGCGGATCAATTCTAACATCATTAATACACTTTCAAAATTCACACGATGTGTTTCCACCGGTCTAGCAACTGAATCCGCCACACTAGCAACTGCTGCTAAATGAAAGATATAATCAAATTTATTAGCTTTCATGATCTCTTCCATCAAGGATTTCTCAGCAACATCCCCCTCAATAAAAGTGATATTTTTTGTCATATCAAGATTTTCTACTTTTCCCATTGATAAGTCATCAACGACGATTACCACATGTTCTTCTCCTAAATGATTAGCTAACGTAGAACCAATGAATCCGGCTCCACCTGTTATCAGATATTTAAGCATTTTCATCACTCCAACTACAATTTATTATTAATGTTCTCCATTTTTACTATTGATTCTTCCTAAAAATAACCAAAAAATAAAGGTTCCTACTGTATTTTCATAAACAAGTTCATTATTTAGACAAGCATATAATGCGTATGATAATAAAATTAAACAATAAATGAAATGATAATCTTTTCCAATTATTTTACTGTAAATTATTTTTTTCAGATTCTCTACAGTACTTTTTATTAAAAAAACCATAAATGGAATCATACCCAAAACGCCAGTAGAAGTTAATACATTTAAGTATGCATTATGCACAGCAATTTCTGCTTTTGCAATATAGGTATTAGGTAAAATTGCTTGTGCGTAAGGTACAATATTTTTAGGAGACACACCTATAATCCAGTTAGTTTTGAAAATTTCCCAAGCACTTTTCCATATAGATATTCTAGCATTAGAAAAATCTTTATTCTCAACAACATCTTTCCTAGCAAGCGTGTTATCAACACCATTTCCACTACTAATAGTATTATTCTCAATTGTTTTGACAGTTTCAGTATGTTTAAAAGGATTAAATTCATTTAGATGTGGTAACAATCCTTGAAAAAATGTTTTAGTTATATTGAATAAAACAACCACAGCTATTACTGAGCTTACTGTTGCCACGGCTGAGATTATAAAACTCTTTATTTTATGATTTTCTTCACCTTTTTTTATTGTATAGATAAATGTAAAAATAGCAATTATTATTAAACTTATTATATAAGCAGATCTCGAGCCACTAAGCACTATAAAGAAAAATTGTAGAGGTATATTAATCCAAAAAATAAATTTATTAAAACCCTTAACTTTTGTACTGAATAGATAAAATAAAATCAAAATGATAACGACTAATGAAGCAATTGCAGCGTTGTTAACATCTGAAAAAACACCAAACAATCTAGATTCTAAAAAACCAATTCTAATTCTGTGTCGTGCATCATAATATCTTTCATAACCAAATTTACAAAAAAATAAAACCATAGACATACTTACTAAGACAAACCAACTATAAATAAAACCATAACTTATTCTATTGAAAAAATTTTGTTTTTTAGGATTTTCAAAAGCAAACTGGTATATAACAAAGTATTGTAAGGTGGCCCACATTATTGTTTTCAAATTTTCTCCCAATCCATACTGTCTATGAAGTAAAGATGTTAAGATCAAAACCAAAATATATAATATCAAAAAAACATTATATGTTAGTTTTTTTTGAGTAAACTTCATAATAAAATCTATAAGTAGCAATACTACTCCGATAATGCCAATTAATTTAAAAAAAATACTATCAAACGTTGGGGGTAATAAACTATAGATATTTACTGCACGAACGACTAATCCAATAAAAAAAATATATAAGTAATATTCCTTAATTAATTCGAATTTTTTTAAAGCTTGCTTCACTATCATACATCCTCATTTCTTACGTTATTCAATAATAGTTCCCATTCTTTTAAGATTTTGTCTTCTTTAAAATCTAAAGATCTTTCCAAAGATAATCTTTGAAATTTTTTTAAACTTATAGGATTACTAATCAGTTTTTTTATTTGTTCAGTCATTGATTCTACATTGAACTGTTGCACTATAATACCGTATTTTCCATTTTGTAATATTTCTTTAGCTCCGCTATGAGAGAAACTAACTATAGGCAGTCCATATGACATGGCTTCTATCATTACCAATGGCAATCCCTCACTTCTAGATGTGGAAATAAACATGCTACTTTCAGTATAGTGGTTAATTAAATCCTCGCCGCTTAAAGCTCCTACACAGACTATCTTCTCTGCTACATCATTTAACTTAATTAGATTTTTTAATTCTTCCCTTTCTTTATTTGTACCATCACCTGCAACTCTTATGATCCAACCATCAGGTATATATTTAGCTACTTGGCATAAATAATCAAATCCTTTAACACTTATATCGTATCTAGCAGTAAATGCTATAACCTTTTTCTCCAGTTTACTGATTGATTGGGAGTCCTCCAAAGTTAATGGATTATATATGACTCTAATATTTTTATTGTATTTTTTTAAATTACTTTGAGTTTCATTAGACAAACATACTATATAATCAACAGTAGAGAAGCTTTCTTTGTAGGTTTTTTTATAAAACTTAGCTATATGATTCAAGCTATAAATCGGATCCGAGTGCATCCATGTTATCAATTTTATACTTGGAAAATCTAATTTTATAAACCTTGAAAATAATACACTAGGTATAAAAGTATTAAATATTATGACATCAGGATCTTCCTTAAGAATAACTTCCTTTAAAAGATTTTTTTCTCTTCTTACATATTTTTCTGGTTTAAATTCACCAGACAATTTATATTCTAATGCTTTGCAAATACGTAAAACATTTTTTGAAATAGGATTTTTTCTTTTATATAAATCATAATATTTACATGTAGTATTTGGTTGTTGACTTTTTAGATAAGATACAAAAATTATTTCATGTCCTTTTTCAGATAATCCTTCACCTATTTTAGTGGCTACTATACTTGAACCGCCCATTGAAAAGGCTGGAGATAGAATGGCAATCTTCACATAATCACTCCCTTAAACAAAATTATCTATGAAAAATAAATTTGAAAAGAATATTTTTTATAAATTTAAATTCATCTCTTCTAAAATAAAGAAGTAGATATATGATACTTGTTAAAAAAAATGTTACTAAAAATTTGGCTACAAACTGTCCAAATATATTCCCTTCGTTTATAAAGTAAAAATTGACCAAAAAGATAACTGTTGCTGAAGTAACCAATTCTAGGAAACTTCGTAAGAAGAGAAAGATGAAGTCCATATATTTTTTTTGAAAAACGGACTTGTATATAAGGAACGATTCATACCAAATTACAAAGCCTAATGAAGAACAAAGAGTGCCTATGAGAACCCCGTCAATCCCCATATGAAATACCATCAATAAAATCAGTGAAAGAATTAAATTTACACTTGCTTCTATAATCGGTTTTTTTCTTTGTAACCAATACAGACCAAAAGATTCGATAAAAACAAAAGATGTGTTCCTATACACTTGAACACTGTAATTCAAAACTATCAATATAGTAGTTGATAAAGGCAACACAAATTTTCCACCAACCCACCAACTGATAAAAGGATTAATTAATACTAATAAGAAGATAGAAGAGAAAAAAATTAAGGTTTGATTAACAAAAAAATGTTTTTTAAATAAATCATATGAATCTTTTTTCTGTCTGGATACAGCAAAATTACCTATACTTGCTGTAATAGAATTAGTAACTTGTTTACATAGATTTTGCACACTTACAATAATTAATGAGTAATTTGAATAAACACCTACAGCAGTCAAACTCACAAAAGCAGAAATCAAAATATTATCCGTTCCCATAACTACGACCCCACCTATTTTTGAGGACATGTTACCTATGACATTTTTTTTGATTTCTTCTTTAGTCTCATCTTCCAACTTACTTACATTTTTATTTTTTAGATATGGGTATTGTTTGTCAACAATTCTAGAAATATTTATATTAAGATCGGAAGAGCG
>OLSK01002215.1_pt1 | contig 12693 bp, 12 predicted proteins | sample 1672781 | NCBI WGS metagenome assembly OLSK01 (sample SAMEA3136723, study PRJEB25190) | human gut metagenome | biome: human gut; feature: human-associated habitat; material: faeces | place: Austria | collected 2013 | reverse complement strand
CCTACTATCAAATAGTATTTCATACTTCCAGATTCCAGTTTTTCAACTCATTCATCATCCCATAAGCAGTCACATCAATTTGGGTCGGAGTTACCGCCACATACCCATGCCCTAATGCCCAGTGATCCGAATCTTCCGCTTCCGGTTCATAGTTATCAAACTCTCCGGTCAGCCAGAAATACTCTCCCCCCCGAGGATGCAGACTACGCTTCCATTCATTAATCCAAGCCCCATTCGTCTGACGGCAGATGCGTACCCCTTTCAAGGAAGCTGTATCCGGAAAGTTCACATTCAAGCAAATCCCCAAAGGCAAGCCATGCTCCAGGACCTGCTCAGTAATACGGCGTATATAAGGCAGCGATGAAGAGAAATCAGCATCCGCAAAATGATTACATAATGAATATCCGATAGAAGAGATCCCCTTCAGACACCCTTCAATCACTACCCCCATCGTACCGGAATAATGCACATTCACTGAAGAATTATCACCGTGGTTTATTCCACCTATCACCACATCGGGACGACGGGGAACCACCGTATGCAATGCCAGTTTCACACAATCTACCGGTGTGCCCGTACATTTATACACAGTCAAATCCTCCTCTTCACGTACCTTGTAATACTTCACAGGATGCTCGGAAGTGATCGCCCCCGAAGCTCCCGAACGAGGACCGTCCGGTGCCATTACGATTATCTCACCCATTCCACGCAACCCGCGTATCAATTCATTCAATCCCTTAGCTTCCACGCCGTCATCATTTGACAGCAATATCAACGGTTTTTCTTTCTTCATATTTTTCCACTCTTTTTCTCGGAGCGTAAAGATACAACTCTTTGCCGGAACTACCCCTCACCGGAAAAGAAAATTATCTTAATGTTCTACAACCCAGTGCTAAAAATAGAATAGAATTGAATGAAAATTTCTATCTTTGCCGCCGTTGAGTTATTAACAAAACCAATGAGTTATCAACAGTTTTGCTAATGTCTGCCGTTTTTTATAGGTGCAATCACCTATTATTTGTTACTTCGCAGCGAGAAAAACTGATTAATATGGGAAAAATTATTGCTTTAGCCAATCAAAAAGGTGGCGTAGGTAAAACTACCACAACGATTAACCTCGCAGCTTCTCTGGCAACACTGGAGAAAAAGGTGCTGGTTATTGATGCAGACCCTCAGGCCAACGCATCATCAGGATTGGGTGTGAACATCAAAGAGGTAGAATGCTCTATCTATGAATGTATTATCAACGAAGCCGATATACGGGAAGCAATTTATACCACCGACATTGACGGACTCGACATTGTTTCTTCACACATCGACCTGGTTGGCGCAGAAATAGAAATGCTGAACCTGGAAGACCGCGAGAAGATCATGAAAAAAGTATTAGCCCCCATGCGGGACGAATATGACTATATCCTGATAGACTGCTCCCCGTCGTTAGGCTTGATAACAATCAATGCGCTGACAGCAGCCGATTCAGTGATTATCCCTGTTCAATGCGAATATTTTGCATTAGAGGGCATCAGCAAATTGCTGAATACCATTAAGATTATTAAATCGAAACTGAATCCTTCACTGGAAATAGAAGGCTTCCTGCTGACAATGTTCGATTCACGTCTGCGTCTGGCCAACCAGATTTATGATGAAGTGAAACGCCATTTTCAAGAATTGGTATTCAAGACAATTATACAGCGTAACGTCAAACTGAGCGAAGCTCCCAGCCACGGCATTCCTGCAATATTGTATGATGCCGACTCTACCGGAGCCAAGAATCATTTGGCATTGGCACAAGAAATTATAACACGTAACAGTAAGTAAACAATGGCAGTACAGAAGAAATTTGCTTTAGGACGCGGGCTTGACGCACTGATCTCGACTGAAGAAGTAAAGACAGCCGGCTCATCTTCTATCAACGAGATAGAACTGAGCAAAATATCCGTCAACCCTAACCAGCCGCGTCGTGAATTTGATCCGGTGGCGTTACAGGAGTTGGCCGACTCTATTGCCGAAATTGGTATCATCCAACCCATTACGTTGCGTCAACTGAGTGAAGACTCTTACCAGATCATAGCCGGAGAACGTCGTTACCGCGCCTCCATACAGGCAGGACTTAAATCTATTCCGGCATACATCCGCACAGCCGATGACGAGAATGTAATGGAAATGGCGTTGATTGAAAATATTCAGCGTGAAGATTTGAATTCATTGGAGATTGCACTGGCTTATCAACATTTATTGGAACAATATGCATTGACACAGGAACGGCTGAGCGAACGTGTAGGGAAAAAACGTACCACTATCGCCAATTATCTGCGCCTGCTGAAACTTCCGGCCCAGATTCAAGTAGCATTGAAAAACCGCGAAATAGACATGGGACACGCCCGTGCCTTATTGTCCTTAGATGATCCTAAGACCCAAATACGTATCTTTAATGAAATACAGTCACAAGGCTATTCTGTCCGTAAAGTGGAAGAAATTGTCAAGGCACTGAGCAGTGGCGAGACAGTGGACAGCGGTGGGAAGAAGATCAAACCGAAAGGCTCCAAACTATCCGAGGAATACACTTTGCTGCAAAGCCACCTCTGCGGATTCTTCGGTTCGAAAGTACAGCTATCATGTACAGCCAAAGGAAAAGGCAAGATCAGTATTCCGTTCAATAACGAAGAGGACTTGGAACGAATCATGGAAATACTGGATTCACTGAAAAAGAAAGAATAAAGCGTTATTACTACATTGAAAAGAAGAACATCCACATATAAACTGTTTACATTCCTGCTTTTATGCCTTATGATGGCTGGAAGCATGAATGTTCACGCCCAAAAGGCACGCAACCGCCGTATGGGTATAAAGACAGATTCTATTATACAAGTCAAAGATTCACTTGTCATTGACAGCCTGAAACTGCTGGAAGAACGGCAAAAGATAGAAAATATGGAAGCACCTGTTGATACTGCCGCTTTAGTCCGTAAAAATGATTCCATACAGAAAGCAATGGCTGCCGAAACAAAACCCCGGTTTATCCCGAACTCCAACCGTGCCATCTGGCTGGCGTTGGTAATTCCCGGCGGAGGACAGATATACAACCGTAAATATTGGAAACTGCCGATAGTATATGGTGGGTTTGTGGGATGTGCATATGCGCTGACCTGGAACAACAGAATGTACAAGGACTATTCTCAAGCCTATCTGGATATTATGGATCGCTGGCTGAAGGATCACGGTATGCCGGAGATCACACGGGTCTATAAGACCACGAAGGACGGCAGGCGGCTGACCTTGGAGGATGAATGTCTGAAAAGCGGCACGCTGCCCTCCATCGCCTACGGCTTCAAGCGGTGTTCGCTGAAACACAAGATTGGACCGCAGGAAAAGTTCTGCAACAACTATCCTCCATGCCGTGAGGTCTGGAACAGCGGGAAAAAGGTGGTCAAGTTCATCGGCTATGACGCTGGCGAATACTACCGCAGCGACAAGGTCCTTCTGCGTGATCTGGCAGACCCGAAGTACAGCAAATGGTATCCCCTGATGGAATGGGGCTGGGACCGGGAGGCGTGTATCCGGGCGATCAAGGCGGAGGGCCTGCCGCAGCCGGGAAAATCCTCCTGCTTTTTCTGTCCCAGTATGCGGGCGGAGGAGATCATCGACCTGCGGGAGCATTACCCGGATTTGTTCCGGCGTGCGCTGGCATTGGAGGATAACGCACGGGCCAACCTGAAAACCGTTCAGGGGCTTGGGCGCAATTATTCATGGAGAGAACGATTTGGAAAGGAGTTTATTTGACTATGGCAACTACTGAGAAGATCCGTCGTGACATTGAGAAGGTCCGGGAGAAGATCACGGAGCAGCAGAAGCGCCTTCGTGCGCTGGAGGCACAGCTTGCGGAGGAAGAAAATCTGGAAATTGTCCGCATGGTGAAGGCTGTCCACATGGACAACAAGGAGCTGACCGCCTTCCTGCGTGCCTACGCCAGCGGCATGATCTCCCTGCCGGAAGGAATGATGGAAATGGAGGCCGCCGCTGATCCCGACATGATGGAGGGTGCCGACGATGAAGAATAAGTATATGATCCGCACGTTTGCGGTGCTGCTGGCCGTTATGCTCTGCATGACGGCCTTTTCCACGGTCGCTTTTGCAAGCGACGGGGATGCAGCCCCCACCTCCGAAGCGCAGACGGAACCGACTGGCAGCGCGGAAATCACCGGGGACGATCTCTCCGAACTGATCTCTGCGCTGTTTGGCTCTATGCTGGGCGGCACGGAGAAATCCGGTAAGACCGGCACCGTCACCACGAATGGAGGCAAGCTGAATGTTCGCACGGGCGCTGGGCTGGATAACTACGCCTTTACGCAGCTCCCGAATGGGACGGTTGTGGAGGTCGTCGGCACGGACGGCGACTGGTACATGATCCGGCTGCCGGAGAAGATCGGCTACGTCTATTCCGGCTATATGACACTCAGCGATACGGGCGGCGAAGCTGACGGCGGCCTATATCTGTCCATTGATCCCGATAAATTAAGCGAGCTGTTTGAGCAGCTTATGGGCGGCAGCGGAGGCACCGCCCTGACGCCGGACGGGAATCTGTCGCTGATCGACGATATCGGCAGCAGCGCCCGGAGCGGCAAGCAGTTTATCACGGTGGAAACGAGAAATGGCAACGTGTTCTATCTCATTATTGACCGTGATGACGAGGGCGAGGAAACCGTGCATTTTCTGAACCAGGTGGACGAAGCCGACCTTCTGACGCTCATGGGCGACGATGCGCCCGCAACGGAAACGCCCGCCGTCTGCAACTGCAAGGAAAAGTGCGTGGCTGGTGCAGTGAACACAAATTGCCCTGTCTGCAAAAACAATCTATCTGAGTGCATCGGCAAGGAGGCCGCGGCAGAGCCGGAGCCTGAACCGGAGCAGCTGGAGAAAAAGAGCAGCGGCGGTCTGCTGGTCATCGTCCTGCTGCTGGCGCTGGCAGGCGGCGGAGCCTTTGCCTATGTGAAGTTCATCAAGCCGAACCGCAGCGGCGTGAAGGTCAGCGCCGATCCCGACGAGTACGATTTTGAGGATGAAGAAATGGTCAATGAGGATACGGAGGACAATGTGAATGATTAGAATAAGCCTTTAATCGTTGGGAGAAATATGCTTCAACGCATTCATAAGGTCTTCTCTTGTAATGATTAACTCACATATTTTCTTAGAAGGTTTATCTTCATCCATCTGCATAGCCATTACATCTACCGTAATAAATTCACCTGCCTGCACAATATCAGATTTTTCATGGAAACGAAGGTAACGCCCGGATACTTGGCATTCAACACAGAGTGGACCGACCATGTTCTTTCTCCGCTCGGAGTAGGTGATAGGAAATCTTGTGACTTTTTCATTCATGGGAAATGCCTCCTTTTATTATTTTCATATTTTAAGTATAAAGGAGGCTGTGTAGAAAATCAATGTCAGGAGGATTCTATATTGAAACTGATTATCGCAGAAAAACCGAGCGTAGCAAAATCTATCGCGTCGGCCCTGGGTGCTTCATCCAGGGCTGATGGCTTTTATGAGGGCAGCGGCCTTCTCGTATCCTGGTGCGTTGGGCACCTGGTATCCCCGATGGATGCGGGTGGCTATGACGAGCGTTTCAAGAAATGGCACTATGAGGATCTTCCCATCCTGCCGGAGCCCTTCCGCTACGCTCCCATCCCCGGCAAGGAGGCGGCTTTGGACAACGTGAAGCACCTCATGGCGCGGGAGGACGTAACGGAGATCGTCAACGCCTGCGACGCCGGGCGTGAAGGTGAGCTGATCTTCCGTCTGGTGTATGAAATGACCGGCTGCCGCAAGCCGGTCCTCCGTCTCTGGATTTCCTCGATGGAGGACAGCGCTATCCGGGAGGGCTTTTCTGATCTGCGCCCCGGCGCCGATTATGAAGCCCTGTATCAATCTGCCCTCTGCCGCCAGAAAGCGGATTGGCTGGTGGGGATCAACGCCACGCGGCTATTTTCCGTTCTTTATCACCGCACCTTGAATGTGGGGCGCGTGCAGACACCTGCGCTGGCAATGATGGCGGATCGTGACGCAAAGATCACGCTGTTTCACAAGGAAAAATATCATTTGCTGCGCCTGACGCTGGACGGTGTCGAAGCAGTGTCGGAGAAATTCACCGATCCGGCAGAGGCGGAACAGGCAGCGGCCATGTGCAAGGGTGCGGCCGTCACCTGTACCTCTGTCACGAAAGAGCAGAAAAAAGAACAGCCTCCGAAGCTCTATGACCTTACCACCTTGCAGCGTGAGGCAAACCGCCTGTTCGGATACACGGCGAAGCAGACCCTTGACTACGCCCAGATCCTCTATGAAAAGAAGCTGCTGACCTATCCCCGCACGGACAGCCGGTATCTGACCTCAGATATGGCGGAAACAGCCTCCTGCGTCATCCATCTGGCGGCGAACGTGCCGCCCTTTGACGGGATCAGCAATTTCTTCCCGCTGGTGGAGGCCATGATCTCCGACAAAGAGGTGTCCGACCACCACGCCATTATCCCCACGATGGAGGTTGAAAAGGCAGATATCAAGGCTCTGCCCCTGGGCGAGCGCAATTTGTTCCTGCTGGTCTGCTGCAAGCTACTGTGTGTGTCGGCGGAGCCGTATGTGTATGAGGCGATCACGGCAATTTTCGACTGCGGTGGCCATTCCTTCACTGCAAAGGGTAAGCACATCCTCTCCGAAGGCTGGCGGGAGATCGACCGCATTTTCCGCGCCTCCCTGAAAGAAAAGCCTGCGGACGGGGACGGCGGTGCGCTGCCGGACTTCACCGAAGGACAAGTTTTTGACGGCGCGGAGGTTTCCGTTACCGAGCATTTCACCCAGCCGCTGAAGCCCTACACAGAAGATACCCTCCTGTCCGCTATGGAGAACGCAGGCAAGGATGATATTCCCGATGAGGCGGAGCGAAAAGGTCTTGGCACGCCTGCGACCAGGGCGGCCATCATTGAAAAGCTGGTGGCAGCCGGATTTGTGGAGCGCAAGGGCAAGAACCTGATCCCCACAAAAGCCGGTATCAACCTTGTCACGGTCCTGCCGGAGCCGCTGACCTCTCCCATGCTGACAGCGGAATGGGAACAGAAATTGACGGAGATCGCAAAGGGCGGCGCTGACCCGGATACCTTCATGGACAGTATCCGCACGATGGTTCAGGAGATCGTGTCCACCTATTCCTGTATTTCCGAGGACGGCCAAAAGCTGTTTGCCCCGGAGAAGGAAGTGGTCGGTACCTGCCCCCGCTGCGGCCAGCCGGTCTATGAGGGAAAGAAAAACTTCGCCTGTTCGGATCGGTCCTGCGGCTTTGTTCTCTGGAAAAATGACCGCTTCTGGACGAGCCGCAGGAAGGAGCTGACAAAGAAGATGGCGGCAGACCTTCTGAAAAAGGGCCGCACCAACGTCAAGGGAATGTGGTCTGAAAAGAAGCAGGCCACTTATGACGCCGCCGTGATCCTGAATGACACTGGCGGCAGGTACATCGATTTCAAGCTGGAATTTCCCAAAAATAAGCGAAGCTGAAGGAGGAGCGTATATGCCGGATTACAGTTACAACAAGGACTATCCCTTTGCCGCCTTTATCACCAATCTTGGCAAGTACAACGAGGGCGAGCTTGTGGGCGAGTGGGTGAAGTTTCCTACCACCGCCGAGGAAATGAAGGAGGTATTCAAGCGTATCGGCATCGGCCAGAGGGATGACTTCGGCCAGCCCTATGAGGAATGGTTCATCACGGACTATGACTGCTATGTGGACGGTCTTTACAGTAAGCTGGGTGAATACGAGAATCTGGACGAGCTGAATTATCTGGCGTCGAAGCTGGATGAAATGGACCAGAGCGACTATGCGAAGTTCCAGGCCGCTATGGAGATCGGCGACTATACCAGCAGCCTGCAGGAAATCATCAACCTCACCGAGAATCTGGATTGTTATGAGATTTACCCCAATATCGAGGATTATGACGATCTGGGGCGTTATTACCTCGAAGAACTGGAGGTTTCAAAAGTTCCCGCCCACCTGCAGAACTATATCGACTATGAAGCCTATGGCCGGGATGTGGCGTTGGAGGAAAACGGCACTTTCACCGATCAGGGCTATGTGTGGGATACCAGAGAAACCTTCCATGAGTATTATGACGGCGAGCGTGGCAGCATCCCCGACGAGTACCGGGTGATGACCTTCCAGGATGACCTTCCCGAAGAAGAAAAATCCGAGTGGGCTATGGATATCGCCTTTGACATGGACGAATTTTTCCGTCAGAACGATCCGCAGTACGCGGCGGAGCACCCGGAGGCGCACGCCGCGAAGGAAGCGATTTACGAAAATCTGATGGCCGGGCGCATCTCCGCTTTGGATGAAAAGCTGGCGGCGCTGGGCCAGACCCAGGAGGACTATCTTCCCTCCGAGATCGAAAAGTTCAAGGACGCCACGGGCTATGAGGAGTTCCTGGACTTCGACCCGGAGGAGATCCGTGCAAGGCTGAATGATCCGGACAAGTCCCGCATCGACGAGATGCTGGCCTTCGCAGAGCAGGCGGAACGGGAGTACGCGGCGGAGGCGGCCGCCTATGCGCAGACCCCCGCTGCTATCGTGGAGCAGGCGCGGGCGGCGCAGGGCGAGCCGGTGGGCAGTTTCTCCATCTACCAGCTCAAGGGCGGCAGCGAAACGCTGGACTATCGCTTTGAGCCGCTGGACAGCATCCACCGCAACGGCCTTTCCGTGAAGCCGGAAAACTACGAGCTGGTCTATGAAGCGCCGCTGACGGCGAAGGACGATCTGGAAAACATTTATACCCGGTTCAATGTGGACCGCCCGGCGGACTTCACCGGGCACTCCCTGTCGGTATCGGATATCGTGGTGCTGCATCAGGACGGGAAGGACACCGCCCATTACTGCGACCGCTTTGGCTTTTCTCAGGTGCCGGAGTTTTTGCAGCCGGAACGGGCAGCGGAGGTCACGATCCCCACGCCGGATCAGATGGCAACGCAGGAGCGAATCAGCACGCCCAGAGGCAGCTTTTGTGTGACGGCCATGAGCCGGGAGCAGATGGAGGCGGCCGGTTACGGCGTCCACCACATTTCCGATGATGGGAAGTACCTTATCATGGGAAATGGCACGCGGGCCTTTGCCGTGGCGGCGGAGCAGCCGGAAAAGGACAATCCCCTCCGCACGGCGGAAATGACGCTGGAGGACGACTACGGCATGATCGACGGCGTTATCAACAACGGCAGGCGGGGCGAGGAGCTGGAGAAGGCCAGGGAGCACGCGGAGCGGACGCAGCCGGAGAAAAAGCCCTCCATCCGGGAACGGCTGGCGGCGGCAAAGCAGGAGTGTGCGAAGCAGCAGCCCAGGCCTGCCCCGGAGAAGAAGCCCCCGGAGCTGGGGGAACGATGAGCCGGGGCGTGAAGTGGCGGCTGGAATGGGCCTTCTTCCTGGGGGAGAATGGCAGGCGGCAGTACAACCGGCTCTGCAAGGGCTGTGTCCATCCCTGCAAGCAGAGCTTCCGGGCGGTGGTGCTGGACTGCCCGCACTTCCAGTCCCAGCGTGTGAAAAAAGGCATGGATAAGGGTGGGAAACGGGCAAAATAGTCCTCCGTGGCGGCGTTTTCAGACCATGCCCTTATGATTTCCCATCCGCGCCTTTCTCCGCGCTCCTGCGGCGAGAAAACAGACGTTTTTGACACTTTCCGATATGCGCCCATAGCGAAAGCGGGGACGCGGCCTTCGGTATATCCGTTGGCTGCGTCCCCGCTTCTTTTTTTTGCTTATTTTTCGTCCTCGTTGGGCTTGTCCGCTTCCGCCACGCCCTCGATCACATCCGTCACCACGGCGTTGAGCTGGGCGGCGTTCTGCGCTGTGACGGCGGGCCGCCCGGTGTCCGCTTCGATAGCGCGCCGCGCGTCTCCCGCCACCTTGCCGCCGCGCCGGGCGACGATCCGGCTTTCCTCAAAGCCCTCCGGCCGGTGGGCCTTGGAAAGCTCCGTGGTCGTGGTTTCGGCCAGCATGTTCAGCACGATCTCCAATGTGCTCATGTTGTCCCGGAGGTTTTCCTTTTTGAGACCTTTCAGGTTTTTGTATTGCCGGGTGGTCATGCCGGACCAGGCTTTGGTGATCTCGTCGGTGAGGATGGCGTACTCCCGTCCCTTCTCCACGCCCCGCTGCTGCCATTCGGCGGTGAGCTCGTTGCGGACGCGGATGGAGAGGATGCGCTGGTGGATCCAGTCGGCATCATAGCCCTTCTTCTGGTAGGTCTCCAGCGCCCGGTCGATGGCCTGTTCCGGGTCGATGGTCTCCTCGATGCGCTCCCGGCCTACGGCGGCGAGCCAGAGCCGGAAGGGTTCTGCCTTCGGCGAGGGGATAGATTGGATGATGCGCAGGATCTGTTCCGTATTGGCGGCAAGCACCTTTCGCTTTTTGCCTGTGGAGCCGGTCATTTCTACCTGGGGACAATTTGTCCCCAGGTAGCTTGCGAGCTGTTCGTCCCGCTTGCGCATTTTTTTGAGATAATCCGTGGGATTGGCGCTGTCCGACAGCACCGCCACCACATCCACCACGGAGAAATACCACTCTTCCTTTTCCTCGTCCCAGGCGGTACGGATCTTTCTATCTTCAAAAAGCTGGATGGAGTTATTTTCGTCCATGGGCTTTTTCCTCCTTCAATGGGCTGTCCCCATTCTACCATGAAATGATGTTTTTTTCTATCAGGGAACGCGATTTTTGCGGCAGCAGCAGTCGTAGGCGCTGTGGGACTGTGGGCAAACGGCCAAACCGGGCGGTGCTGTGGGAAAGCGGTTTGCCGTCCTGTGGGAAAGGCCTGTCCTTTTCCATCAGGCGGTGAATGGCTTTTCCATCGGCAAAGCGGCCGTTTTCCATAGTTCCATGGCGCAGCTTTCAGTCCTCCGTGACGACACACTCACAGCCCGCCGTCAGCAGGCGGTACAGCGTCAGCGGCACATACCACGCCGCCACCAGCAGCCGCCAGACAAGGACGCAGCCGCCGATAAGGCCGGCAAAGACGAAGTTCAGAAGGAACAGGGCGATCCCGCCGCCCAGAGAGCCGCCGCCCGGTATGATCCAGAGCCGCAGCCGCCAGATCCCAAACGGCAGCCCGCAGAGGATCCAGAGCCAGAGGTAGTCCAGCTCCCCGTTCTTTACGCAGGCGGAGCGGAAGATGCAGTACAGCAGCGCGGCCGACGCCACCGGCAGGATGGTCTTGCGGAAAAAGTCTTTTAAGGCCTCGCCTCTTGTCATGGGGTTCGCCTCCTTCAAAATCGTTTGTACCTTCATTATATCTGACGTTTCGGCAAAAGCCCAGGGGAAAACGCAGATCGCGGCAAAAAGTTTGTCCCAGGGGTCATTCCAGCTCCATATCCTTCTGCCGTGCCGGCGCCTGCCGGGGCGGGGACAGGAACTCCTCCACATTCCGGCGCACGGCGGCGTAGTCCTGCTCCTCCCGCCGTGCCTTCTGACGCTCGGCGGTCAGCGCCGCCCTTCGGGCGGTGAGCGCGTCCATTTCGGTCTGCATCCGCTCCGTGGATGGCAGCGGAACCGCGCCCAGACGCTTGCACTCCCTGGCGGCGGCCTCAAAGAGAATGATCTCCCGCTCATAGCCCCGCAGGAACTTCTCCTTGTCCTTCGACGCCTGATAACGGTCATAGATGGGCTTGAGCTGACGGTAGGCGGCGACGTGCTTCATTTTCAGCGTCAGCTCCTCGATCCGCGCCCCGGTCTCCCGCAGCTCCGCTTTCAGCCGGGCGGCGGAGGCGGAAGCCGCCTCGCAGCACTCCGTCAGCTCCTCCATGCTGCCGATGCCGTGTTCCGTCAGGAAGTTGCTGGTTTCGGCGATGCGTTTCAGATTCTCGATGGTCGCCCAATGGCGGTAGCCCGCGCTCTGCTGGGCCTTGATGTTGTTCTGAATATCTATGAGCAGGCTGACCCTGCCTCCGCGCTGTTTCGGCTGGCGGGAGGGGCAGGACCTTCCGACAATCCGAGTGGCCAGGGCTTCCTCGGCATAGTCAGCGCCCAGGGTTTTCAAACGGGTGAACCGCTCCTGACCCGGAGCTCTGGCAGATATGTACTTGCCCCGTTTCAGCTCGTACCCTTCCCGCTGGAGGCGGCGGAGCAGGTCCTCCAGGCCGGCGCAGCCGGGCAGGAGCCGGTCGATGGCGGCACGCAGCTTTGCCTTGTAGCTGGTGCCGTTCTGTTCCGCCTGGTGTTCGATGTAGCTCTTGCCCTTGTCCCGGCTGGGCTGTACCACAGACAAACCGTTTTCCCGGCACAGCCGGTCACTGGTACGCCGGATATAGGCGTAGCTCTGCCGGTTGGAATTGTACTTGCGGTGGTTCACCATATCCACGGCACAGAAAATCAGGTGATTGTGGACGTGGCCCTTGTCAATGTGGGTTGTCAGCACATAGGAGTATTTGCCTTGCAGCACTTCGTCGGCAAGCTGCTTGCCGATCTCATGGGCCTGTTCCGGCGTGGCCTCGCCGGGGGCAAAGGATTGGATCAGGTGGTGGGCCAGATTGTTGCCTTTCTGGATTGCCTGCGCCAGCAGCATTTCAAATTCTATGTCCGCTGTTTCATAGGAGCATCCGAAAGAGGACACCAGCATTTTGTCCTCGGTCTTGTCCGGGTTCTCGATGTAGTCCAGCGCCTTTTTCAGCGTTGACTTGA
>OLSK01002211.1_pt1 | contig 12714 bp, 19 predicted proteins | sample 1672781 | NCBI WGS metagenome assembly OLSK01 (sample SAMEA3136723, study PRJEB25190) | human gut metagenome | biome: human gut; feature: human-associated habitat; material: faeces | place: Austria | collected 2013 | reverse complement strand
TCGGTGGCGGCGGCACAGTTGGTGTGGCGGCCTCAGTCCGGAACAATTTGAAAACCAGAACCTCGCTTAGGCCTGTGTCCATATTACGTGGGTAGGATCAAAGTACTGATTGCTCTATGGCAAAAGCACCTGAAAACGCCTAAACCCCCGAAACGAAAATTTAGGTTTGGTCATAAGACCTTTGAAAGAATACTTGATTACAAAGTCATCCCTTTGATGGATTTGATCTCATGGGAACAGCTCTACAACGAAGGTAAGAACATACCTTTCACCATTTTAGCTGACATCCTGCATGGTAATAATGGGGTCAGAAGTAGTGAGAACATCAAAGATACTGATTATGATTACGCGAAAAGTTATCTTGATAACGATGAGTACTTCAAGGTTTTAAATGATTTCTATATTAAAAACAATATGTTGAAGGATTGGGGTATCGTTGATGTGATAACACTTAACGATAAATCCTCGGATAAAAACAAAAAGTAAACACAAGGGATGTTCACAACCTGCGAACATCCCTAAAAAGCGTATCCCTCCAAAAATTTCCGCGAAACTCACGGTTGGTGAACATCCCTAGTTTAGAACTAGCCAAAATCCTAGAATTATCTCCATCGAACAACATACTAAAAAACGAAATATCCAAGATATTACGTAAAAAAAACAGGAGATAATATGGTTCAAAACAAAACAGATAAACATCCGAAACTGATTCGTTTGCCAGAAGTAAAAAGAAGAACAGGGTTTGGTAAAACGTGGATATATACCTTAATAAGAGCGGGTAAATTTCCTAAGCAAGTAAAAACCGGATTGCGCTCTATAGCATTTATTGAAAGTGAGATTGATGAATGGATTTACAAAATCATTTCTGATTCTCGCAATCATATCTAAAAAAGTTTATTAAATAATGAGAGGTTAAGATGAAAAGTAAAAACGTACTGCCTTGTGTGGTGACTGTTACGAATGATGAGACAGAAGTATTTATGGAAATGGCAATAAATAACTTTAGAAAACATCTTCAGGTCATGATTGATTGTATGGAAAATGATTATGAGCGTCATTTTAAAGACCGACTTTATATTGAAGAAGTGATTGGAAAAGTGATCGAACGAACAAAACAAGAGTTTGCTGAATCAATGAAAGATAATAAAGGGAAAGAATATTATCTGTTCTTGGATGAGGTGAGAAGGAATCTGAGAGTTATTTATTCTGCGTATCGTACTAACTATTAATGAGAGAGGTGAATATGAACGAAAAATGTTTAGGCTGGAATGAAATACCCGTTAAAATATCCGCAAGTAATGCTGAGACAGCAAACTTTGCTACTGATGTTGTAAATGTCTACAATGAGTTTATACATTACTTATATTACAATCTAAGGGAGGATGCATTTCTGAAAAAAATGAAGGATGGATTTTACAGGGAGATATTCATAATGGATATTATTAATCTCACGTTACAGGAATGGTTTGAAAGTCCTGAAGAGATAAAGATTAAACACATATCAGTCCCGGAGGTTAAAACTATACTAAGTAGCTATCATGAGTTTTTGATTAAATGTTTTAGTGGGGATGGTTACGTTCTTTATTACAAAAGAATAGAAATCAGCGCAAATAAACAGTCTGTGATGTAAAATAAGAGGTGATGAGATGAGTGAAAAACTGATAAAAGAATCAAGAAAAGTATTCCTGCACCTTGCTGAGTTATTTTATGAAATGAGAATAAATACGCTGAAGGAAACACGGCCTAATGAAGCAGAGATGTTAATGGAGGATGATGCATTCATGGAAGGCATTTATAAAGAGAGCATTAAAAATGCAGGTGCAGCTTTTAAAAAAGTAGTCAGATGGGAGTACTTTGAACAAGGGCATTCAGTAAAAATGGTTGATAAGGAGGTGGTGTTGATAACATTACGTGTTAATCACAAACGAAGATAAAAAGGTTATTTAATAAATCATTTTTAGCCTCATTCATGAGGCAAAAAAATAAAAAAGCAAACAAATATCATTTAATAGTGAGGCGTAACCATGAGTAAAATTTTTGAAATTAAAAGTGTATCTACAGAAACGTTTTATAATATTGCAGAGCGTTCGTTTGAGGCTAGTTGGAAGGTTATGCAGGATATGGCCTCTGATAATGTCTCATACTTGGTATATGATGCGGATTTTATGTGTGTTTTCATCGGCAATGTTATTGAGCATATCAGTAAAAATTTTTACATCATTATCCAATGTGAATGTCTGGAAGGAAAGCTTGAAGAAGTAAACTTTGAAGAGGTAGCGGAACGTCTGGTCCGGCATTCATGGGAGTTTTGTAAATAATATCAAAATAAAAATAGATTAAGAAATCATGGGCAGAGTTGTTATCTACTCACTGATTTAGATTATGTGGCCCCGTAATGGGGCTGTACATCGATTACAAGAGGAATATGATATGAATGATGTGGTATTATACGAAAAAAATGAATCAATGTCTTTTGCTATTTGCACGGTCTTATCATTATATTGCGATTTCATATACGAAATAGCATATGGATTTCATAATGAAGCGGTAATGATCATTGAAAATGAAAAGTGTGTGGGACAGGCACTTAAAATACAAATAAACAATCTATTCGATGATTTCGATTACTACAAAAAAGTGAATGGAACAGAAAAAGTAAAACGGGAAGATATAGATGAAAAAGAACTCTTTAACAAAGTAATGGCAGCACATAACCAAGGAGTAAAAGCGCTAATCATGAAGAATCTTGAGGCCAATCTTCGAGAGAAAGAGGAAGGTTCTGAATATTGGAAGTTAAAAATATTTAATAGGTTTAATGGGATATAGAAGTCAATGTAGGCTTCTATATATTCAGATAAAGAAAGTAGTCATGATCTTTATCTCATCGGAGAAAGTGTTTTTCATGGCTGGATATTTAAAAAATTATTTTATTTTGTTTTTCATTATTTTGTCGATTTCTTTTTTTTGTGATATAGATAAATTCCTTTTAATCTCTTTCATTTTGTTTTTAAAATTAAGATTATCTTTTTCATCATGCAAGGACTTCATTTTATTATATGCTTCGTCACTGAAAGGATGTAAGTTATCATCTATTTTTTCATCTAAGTAAGAAGAAAGGAAGCATCTATCAAAATAATTTTTTCTAAGCGCATCGTAAATTTTAGCACTATCAATAATTGTTTCATCTTCTGGTTCTTTTTTTATATGGTCTGTCATGTTGACTCCTCTTATTTTTGAGTGAATTGTGTATATATTTTATTTTAAGGGATTGGTTCAAAGTGTCAAATTTAAATGTTCTTTCAAAATAACGTTCAATGGTATTTTGAAGCTTTCAATGCTGAATTATATAAGAATATTTTTACATGTTTATTTGAAAAATAGCTATCAACTTAAGTACCGGGATTCGGGACTTTAACTCCCGGAAGTCGGTACTTTTTTTAGCTATAACTGGCCTGAGAGCATTTTTTTATTCATTATTCAGTTAGTGAAGATGAGAACAACTAATCATAGATGCTTTAGGAGACAGTTTTACTTTTTATTGCATTAGTTTCCTCTATTGCATTTATATCTGAGCTTAGTGATTGTTTGGAATAATCACTAAGCGCTGCTGCTGAAAATATAGTTTTATTATACGTTTAAGATCAAGTATCATAGGTTGTAAATAACATGCTATATTTCAAGATGTGATCATTATCAATTATCATAAGGAAATGATCTATAACGAAACTAGATAATTTAAATTTACCATTTAAGTTATACGCTAAAACGAAATAATTGATTCAGTATTAGGGCATAGCCGTGTGTAAGTAGTAGATGGAATTTTCAGGAAGAATGTTTTAAAAATACATGCTCATATTATTTTAGCAGTATAAATAAATGTGATTATTGTAACCATGATGAAATAAAAAAATAATAACCCTATTATAAACAGAGATTGACTTTCTACAAATCGAATAATACCATGATAACTATTTATGTTATTATGATATTAGTTAAAAATGGAAAGGATATGAATAAAAAACTTAATATGCTATATGTCAACAACATTAACGCATTAAATAATTACCGTGAGAAACATTCAGATAATAACTTACATGGCCCCCTCCTTTTAAAGCTAAAAAATTATTTTCATCAGCATAATAAATTGATGGTTATAGGACAGGAAACCTATGGATGGTGCAACTCTCCCGATATTAATGAACAGCTTGAAACATATGAGGAGTTCGATTTTGGCGTATCATATTATAGCAGTCCATTCTGGAATATCATAAGGAAAGTAGAGCGAGCGCTTAGTATTGAACCATATGCAATTGCATGGTCAAATCTGAATCGGTTTGATGTTGATTGCGGATCACCAGATTATACCGAGCTAGCTAGAGATATATCATCGTTTGATTATATATTAAAGGAGGAAATTAATATTCTTACTCCTGATATATGTGTTTTCTTCACAAATCATAAATATGATCATCGACTAACGTCTTTATATGAAGATTTAATGTTTGAAAACATAAATGGATTGCCAGAAAAACATTTCGTAAGATTATACCATCCAGACCTCCCAGAACATACGATTAGAGCGCCTCACCCTAAAACAATCAGAATAAAAGGATGGGAAAATGATTTTATAAAATATATAGAGACTATTAAATGATTATGCAGATGCGATCTTATTAATATGAATAAACAAAATTGTGTTACTAATTGCATAACAGCAATATAAGTTATTCTATAGTTTATCTAGGCCACGGCGTGTAGGTGGCCTTAAACGAGGAGTATGATTTTTATCATTTATTGTTGAAACAGTCGGTATAAAATCCATGTTATTATCTGCATTGACTCGTTCGTGCTTAGGACGGCTTGGGAAACGTCGAATCTCATCAGGTGTTGGTTTGTAAGTATCACTGTTAAACTTAGCTTGTTTCTCATATTCAGCACGAGAAACATGATGACCTAATACTTCATCAAAGACAAAGTTTTCAGTAATACGTTTATCATGTTCTGTACTGACAGGATCATGCTTAACTCTGCTTGATCTAGCCCATACAAATTTTTCTTTGAAGAAATCTATGACAAGAGTTGTGAAACGTTTGAAAATATTATCCTGACGTGGGGTAGTCTTATCCTTTCTTTCATGGTCAGGGGCGCGGTTTTAATTTAATTATCTATTTTCCTTGTCATATCTCTATAATTTAGCCTTGCTGAATAACCTCGTTCAATAAACTGTGTTTTATCGTAGCTATAAAGATAATCTGCATCGATTCTTCCACAAGACTTACAAAAAGAGTATTCCCATCTCAAGTTGCATTTCTTAGAAACAGAAAACCTCTCTGTCATTTCTCTACCACATGAACATTGCATGTTATTTCCTCCACTAGAATTATTTCGACGTGTATATCAGATATATTATTTGCGATAATTACCGAATTCATTAAATTAACATTCTGAATTCAGCCGTTTTGCATTTACATTTTCAATTCTTTTATAACAATCAGCTACTGCCTCGGCAGCCCATTTTCTTTCCTCAATAGAAAATGGATGATTATTACCTTTTATACCTTTTAAATCAGCACCATTTTTATCACAAGAACATTGCATATCATAACTCTCTTAATTGTTTTTATAGCTTTCAAAAATTAGTGTTCCAGAAAGATCATAAAGTTCAACCTTGCCGACTTTACCTTCATCATTTTTAATGGACATTCGTATTATTCTGGAGTCATGATATTTTTCTAACAAATCAGGTTTATTGGCTAGGTATTTTGCTATTACAGAACGGCTCTTTATATAGTCAAAGCTTGAACATATTGTTCTTTTGAACTCTAAATCAGTTAGGCCGCTTTCCATGATCTTTTTTGTAATGAGTGATTTCAATGGACGCTCAAATTCCTCACGCTCTTTACGCCTTTGTTCCTCTTCTTGTTTACGTCTCAGTTGGTTGAGGAAGTAAAGTTTATCTCTTTCTAATTGTAGTTGGCTTTCTTTATCTTGAATGATGTTGCTGACTACTGATGATGGAATGACTTGAATATTGTTAGACCAATATCGATACGGATTATGTTTCTGAATACTTCCAACTGTTAAACGTATTCTATCTACATCGATATTTTTATCAAAAGAGACGATTCTTTTATTACCATCTTTTGAAATTATTTTTGCTGTGTTCTCAAGTTTCTCATTACCTTGTAAGTCAAATGAATTTACAACAGTATTATGTTCTTCATGATAAAAGGACTGTTTTTTACTATCAATATAACATTCAAGAAAAGAATAGAGTTTGAACTCTTCAATGCCAAATGTTTCCTCAAGCATCGTCATATGTTCTGCTAAGACATTCAGAATGTCGTTTTTTGATAGTTTTTCATGAAGTTTTATTTCAAGTGAACCGGGTAGCTTTTTCATTTTCATTCCTTGTTATTATTTAGGAAACAGCTTTTAAGTGGTTAGTGATATTAACTAAATCTTGTCTATTTGCTTCATTTTCTTTTGTTCGTTTATATACCTTGCGGGGTTTATCTATCTTGATACTGTTTTTAGCATTAGGAACTGCATTGTTCTTTTTCTTCTTGCTAAAAATAAAAGCATCTGTATAAACATTTTGATTTACTGTTTCGAGGGCTAATCCTCGTCTTTCCTGTTGAGAAAGATTTTGATAACCATCAGGGTATTGTTCAATCTCAGCCTGAACATTTCTTGCATTACTCAAATGCTCTTTACGTTTTTCATCAAGTTGATGACTCATACCCTTGGCAAAAATATTAGAGTTGATATACAGGTGTCCATGATGTTCAACGAGAATACCTTTTTGTTTTAGCTTTTTGAATATGTTTGACATATTACCGGATGCGATATTCAACGCTTTACAGAGTGATGACTGTGAGAGGTTGATTAGGTTTCCAAACTCCATATATTCTAAGATATAAGTCAACACGCGGAATTCATTCTTAGATATATCCAGATCAGAAAAAACACGAAAGTTTGAAGTAAAAGCAAAAACATAAGGCTGTGCAAATGAGATCGCTTTATCTTCTTCTGTTGCAATAACGGTGGTTGATTTTATATCTTTGTTTTGTAGCAAGTGTCTTGCGATATCAATCTTTTGCTCTGTGGTTAATGTTTCAAATAAGCGAAGTAGTTCAGTGTCATTAGTATTCATATTATTCTCTCTTATAGTTCTTATTATGCCTATTTAATACTATGCAGAAAAATGAAAGTCAATAGTTAAACTATAAATAAAATAGAACTTTTATTATTATGATGTTGCTATATGTTAAAAAAACTATGTTTAAACATAGATTCCGCTATGTTTAAACATAGGAGGGTTCTATGTTTAAACATAGGTGTCTGCTATGTTTAAACATAGGAAAAAAAGGTGTGAAGCCCCGATTTTATTGGGCTGGGAGAGTGCTTATAATTAAATAATTAGTAAGAAGTTAAGAGAGTCCAGTTTTCCTTTTATCTTATGTGCAGAGCGTTTTACGTAAAAACATATGGTTTTCTTGGGGTGTATTTTCAGCGAAGTGATTGTTTTTTACAATCACGAAGCGCTGCTTTCTGTTGCTAAATTGATAATCATAGTTTTGTTGTAAAGAATGGAATTTACTTTTAACTGTATTAGCGGCTACTGCCGCAATTCTTTATGGATAAATCTATCATTAACAGGGATGAACCCTGTTTCAGCAATGTGATTGTTTCTGACAATCACTCAGTGCTGCTATTGAGGATATAGTTTTACTATGTGTTTAAGAGCAAATGCTATAGCCTCGATGGATTTATCATTAATATAGAAAAAGGGCGAAGCCATGAGAGGAGGCTCATAATAAAAGATCTGTTTTCAATATGATGTCTTAATTAAGTTTAAGGTAAAGCTAGTATATAAAATGTCTTAAAAATGAAATCGTACATGAAGTGGTAAAATTAATTGTACTAATCTTACATTAGCGGCTACTGCCGCAATTCTTTATGGATAAATCCATCGTTAACAGGGGTGAACCCTGTTTCAGCAGTGTGATTGTCTTGAGCAATCACTAAGTGCTGCTTCTATGAATATAGTTTTCCTATGCGTTTAAGAGCAAATACTATATCTTTTAGTGCTAATGCTGTTATGAAATATAGGATCGAAAATATTTAATCATGAATAAAAGAATAGATGTTGATCCTTTTGGCTTTACCCTAAAACATAGCAAGGACCATTGTTAAATCGTTAAATATATTTTACAGCGTTAGGGCGTAGCCGTGCGTCAGCACATGAGCGTTAGCTCATAAGATAAATATCTTTTCAAAAGAATAATAAAAACAGGTAGAACGTTTATTAAATGAGTTAAATTTGATTTTTACCGATTCGATATGGTATTAAATAATAAAAAAAGAAGGAAAATAAAGGATGAACAACATTAAGATTATTACGCTCTTTCATACAAATAAAAAAATACCATTTATGACTTGTATTGTTAAAGATGTTGAAGAAAATGAACAAGGAATAAAACTCACTTTGGAAAGTGGTGATAATATCCATGTCAAAGATTATGGCTATTTCTTCTTATCAGAATCAGCAAATGAGTTTGATCAGGAACGAATGATTAATACATACAGAAGATTGATTTCTGAACTCAGCCAAGTTAGCGAAGAAACAATAGAGTCCTTAGTTCCGAAGATATCGAATAATATGAAAACCAATTTCCCGGCAAGTGGTGTGAGTGCTTTGGAAGATGATTGAAAAGTCTGAATGGTAGCTACCATTCCATATGAAACAGTATATTAAAACATGCGTTGCATACAGGTTTTTACAACACCATATCTGAAGATAGCTACGTTACCTGAGATCTAACAATCTCTGTCTGCGTAATGGCCGACAGGGTATTACCTGTTCCGACCTATACCTTTCTATCTCCATCCATGTGCAAACAGCTACTGACATGGCTCTTCGTGCACATTACACCACTTATCGATCGATATAAAAGATCAATAAAATGCTTTTGATAGGCTGTAGCTATTGAATGGGTGTCAATTGATCGGTGTTATAATTGTTTATAACGATCGATTGTGTATATATGATAGTCTAAAACTATCAAATGATTTGAATTCGATCGATACAAACGATATGACGAACAGAAAAATAAATTGAATCCTATCAATTGATTAATGCTTTTTTTCAGCCCAGAGAGACCAACCTATGGGTAGGGCTGTCTTTGACATAAAGTTTCCACACATTGGGGATAGATATGAAATTACGGATAGTGATGCCACTGGTACTGTCTGCTGCCGCACTAACAGGATGCCAGCAGCTCAACGATGGCGTGAATACAGTTAATGGAGCAATCAGTTCTTCGTTGTCTTCAGTAGGTAAAGCGCTGGGGGGAACTGCCACACCTCAAAGCCTTGGCCCGGTATCGTCTGTATCTGGCCTTGGTGCTGTCTGCAAAGACTATGAAGAAAACGCAATGGCAGCAGAGAAACAGTGGACTGGCAAAAGGATCTCTATCACCAATGCCACTGTTCTGGAAGTTACGAAGGGCAGAAGTGCCAGCGATATGATGACGGGAATGCCCAAAACAGCCCCTAACTATTACCTGCTCTTTAAAACAGCCGATACAAGCTACTGCGGTGGCATGGTATGGCTGGATTACTACTCTGGTATTGATGATGCCGTTCTTACTTACAAGAAAGGCCAGAAAGTCAGCGTTACCGGAACGATAAACAATTTCGAAGTCCGTGGGTTCGCTACCGTCAACAACGCCGATATGCCAGTTCGTCTTGTTGTTCTGAGAAACGGCACAATCAACCATTAACTCTGGGATAACACTATGCGTAAATTTTTACTCGTGGCGGGTCTTGCTGCTCTTGTATCGGGATGCGGTGAAAAAGGCGATTTTGAAAAAGCGATCAACGCAAAAATATCACAATCAAAGCTGTGCTACTCCCTGCAGGACAACGATATTGTATTCAATAAAGGTTTTCCAATTAAGGTTAACCGTGGCTACCGTTCTGCCGGATACAGTGCCAGTGATGAAATCCTTAAAGGACTTGTTGAACAAGGGCTGCTCACTGTTTCACAACAGGCAAATGGGTTTAGCAGTGTTGATGTTCTGGAAGTAACTGACAAGGGCCAAGAGGTTGAGTTTTGGAACCGTGAGAATGGTGCCTGCGTCGGTCACCGGGTAGTTGATGAAGTGAAGGAATGGACTGAACCGGGAAACGGTAATCAGAAAATTGTTCGCGTGTCTTATACATGGAAGTTGGCGGATGTTCCTGCATGGGTGGACAAAAAAGCGTTCTCCAGCGTCAAGGGTATGAATGAACCTGAAGAGAGCATGATTAATCTTGTTAAAACCAGCAATGGCTGGAAAGCTATCTGAGGGGCTATCATGGAAAACAAAACTATTCAGTGTCCTTTTTGCCTAAAAGAAAGTCAGAGAGGCGTCCATGTCTGCACCGGCTGCATGGCGACGGTTCTGTATGGAACCTTCCCCAGCTGGTATGCTTTCGTAGTTATATTATTGACCTTCGGCCTGTCTATACTGATCGGAATGTCTACAGGTATGGCGGGAGCTACTATCAGCCTACCAATAATTGCGGCTGTTGGGTTTGTCGCAGGTAAGGCAATTTTCTCTGATAATGTTGTGTTTAGGCGAAAGATGTAAAACCCTTACCGTAAATGCAAAGAAACCATATCTGTTGAACTAAGTGTGGTTTTTTTGCATAACAAAGTATTTTATATTCCAAAAAAACATATAAAACATGTTGCCTGTCAGGAAACAACTATCTATTATCAAATCATGGACGAACGAACTCGTTTGTCTTTGCTCTTTAAAAACCTCTAGGATCGGTAAAGGACTGAGTGAAACTTTCAGTCAACCATTTCTCCAATACGAGACGTGGCCCATGTCCCTCTTCATTGTGATCGTAACTTAATGCGAAATGTATATTGCAATCGTCTATCTACGATACGGCATTGTTTAATGCTGAAATGGCGGGGTATCCAATCAGTTGTGTTGGATGGGTGTTGGCTGGCTTTGTCTACGGTGTGCAACACGATCCACAGGACATTTTGGCGGGGATGCAAGTTGCATCGTGTTGTTAAAATGAGAGGTTTTTATGAAAGATGTTTTAGACACTTTGCGCCAAGTGCGTGAAAAGAGCAAACACACTGTAGACAATAGCTCTTTGAAAAAACTGGATGATGCGATTCTGACCCTTGAAAAGAGAATCGAGGAGAATTCTAAAGGCCACACAGCCTTAGATTATCTTTCTTATATCGCGAAGATCTTTGCTTTAATTAAACTTCTGAGCGGTGATTCTGATTTTCATTGATATCTACCTACTAAGGGGATTTGTTATGTATCCATCTTCATTTTTTGAACGAGCAGCCAGCCATGTCAATCCCATTATCTGAGGTGCACTATGTTGGATATTGGTTCAACCATTAAACTATGCCGTGAAGCACGTAAGCTCACCTTACAAGAACTTTCAGATAGAACGGATTTAACGAAATCTTATCTATCTCGTATAGAGAACAATCAAAGAGATCCTACTATTACAGCGTTAGAAAGAATATCATTAGCGCTACATATCCCTCTAAATATAATCATCCTTCTTTCTGAAAGTGAAGAGACAAATGATGAGTTTTCTGACATCAATAATATGCTCAAAAAAACTATAATGGATACATTAGTTAATGCATAAAAATTGGAATTATTCAAATAAACCACTTGCTAATTTAGAGTCTCTATTCAAAATGCTGGAAACAAATGAAAAGAGGCTCACTTATCTTTTAAAAAACAAAAAAAATATTTCAAAACGGTGCCGGTAATAAGAAAAGGTAAAAAAAGAACGACGTATAAAGTGGTTGGTGAATTATTAAAGATACATGAGCTTATTAAACAGCGTGTTTTTTCTAAGATATCACTCCCAGAGTATATTACTGGAGGTAGGAAAGGAGTCAGCTATATTGATGATTGTAAATCCCATCTTAATAAGTCAATTATCATTCAAGAAGATATGAAGGATTTCTTTCCTTCTATAAAAGAAGATCTGATAGCTAAAGCTTTTCAATATTACATGAACTTCTCTCCTGAAGTTTCGTTATTAATAGCGAATCTGTCAACACTTGAAGGCTCACTTGTTCAAGGGACTAAGTTAAGTACTGACATTGCCAACTTAATATTTTTAGAAGAAGAGGCTCTCCTCAGTGAGGAAGTTAGAAAATTAGGTGGAATTTACACGAGATATGTCGATGACATAACTATTAGTTTCGAATTTGAAGTTAATAATGATGATATTTCAAAAATAAAATTAATGATATTGTCAATGGCGCTTAAAAGTGGGGTTAGATTAAATAGGAAGAAATCAAGGGTTTTGAGGAATGGTCAGTCTAAAATTGTACATGGTGTAAAAGTAATCAAAAAGCTTAGACCAACACAAAAAAGAAAAGATAATATAAGGGTGTGTCTTTTTAATTTGAAGAAAAAAGTGATTGAAAAAGAAAGTGTTATGGATGTCCTTACGTTGTATTTTAAAATTAGAGGATTAATAAATACATTAAAGCAGCAAGGTGATAAGAATCATGCAGAGTATATAAAACAAGCTAATCAGTTAGTAGCTGGTGTTGATAAAAAGGAGGCAATAAAATCAATCAGGAAAATGAGAAAGGTTAAAGATATCAGGAAATTAAGATCGTTATATTCAAAGTTAAAACCATTAGGCTATACATCTAAA
>OLSK01002205.1_pt1 | contig 12746 bp, 10 predicted proteins | sample 1672781 | NCBI WGS metagenome assembly OLSK01 (sample SAMEA3136723, study PRJEB25190) | human gut metagenome | biome: human gut; feature: human-associated habitat; material: faeces | place: Austria | collected 2013 | reverse complement strand
GGCATAGGTTCTTTTTATCCTGAACAGACTTCCCCTTTATCACAGCTTTCCTATTTGTCCGAAAAAGATCTTAATACGCTGATGGAATATAAACCTTACGCCGATATTATGCTGCGTTTCCTAGATAAGGATGGCAACGAGTGCTGCCAGAAGCTGTCAAAGAGAACGCTCGCAATTGATTTAGATGTATATAGGAAAATTCCTAAAAAAATAATAGTTGCTTCTGGCACTCATAAAGGATATTCTCTCAAGGCGGTGCTCAAGGGAAAACTGGTCAATGTTCTTATAGTGGATTATAATCTGGCATCTAAGCTTATGGCGATAAGTGACTAGTTTTATTTTGGCTCTGTGTCAATAGTTTGGGTAGAGAATAACTGAACCGCTCCCCGTCTGGAGTAGAGTGAAAAAATATAAAGCTTTCCCGGTCAGCAGCCAGCCGCTGCTGACCGCTTTTTATGCGGCGAGGCAAAGCGCACGCTTTTCCAAGGTAAGCGTCAAACCACCCCGCGCATAGACGGGCATGAGACAATAGTAACGGGACGTTGCGAAACGTTCCGTTACTGTCATATTGGAGGTAAGGGGATGACAAGCGCAGAGTTGAAACACCGTGTAAAGCTGCAGGAGTGGGCGGCACGAATACAGGACTGCCGCAGCAGCGGTCTGTCCGTGCGAGCGTGGTGCAGACAAGAAGAAATCAATGCAGCAACCTATTACCGTTGGGAACGGGAATTGCTGGCTTTGGCTGAAACAGAGCCGTGCTCGAGTGTGCCGGCCGTCAGGTTTGCAGAGCTTCCGGCACCGAAACGGGTATCACGCAACGTTGCGGAACGTTCCGCAACGTTGCATATTGGAAACGCCAGTCTGGATATTTATCCCGGGTGCGATACGGAACAGCTGAAAATGCTGGTAGAACTTCTGCGCCTATGCTGAATAATTTCACCGGCGCAGATAAAGTCTATATTGCCTGCGGCTACACAGATCTGCGTAAAGGCATAGACGGTCTGGCGCGCCTCGTCCAGCAGCAGTTTGAGCTGGATCCATTTACCAACACGCTGTTCCTGTTCTGCGGGCGGCGGCGAGACCGTATCAAGGGCTTGTACTGGGAAAAGGACGGCTTCATCCTGCTGTACAAGCGACTGGAACAGGGCGCGTACCAGTGGCCGCGCTCGGAATCCGAGGTGAAGGTGCTAACGCCGCAGCAGTACCGCTGGCTCATGGAGGGGCTGCAGATCGAGCAGCCGAAGGCCCACCGCCCAGTGACGGGATTGACTGCTGTCTAAACAAACAAAACGGGCGAAAACCATTGAAAACACTGGCTTTTTGCCGCATTCTGTGGCATAATGTTTGCATGGAAAACAGAGAAATGCAGACAAGCAACACGGAAGAAATGGTGACCATTTCCCGCGCGGAATATGAGCAGCTCCAGCAGGAAAATGCGCAGTTGGAAGCAAAGAGCGCCAAGTTGGAAGAGGCGCATACAAGACTGGAAGCAAAGCTTGCTGCCCGTGAACAGGAGCAGGCGCAGGTCATTACCAGCCTCACGCTGCAGAATGAGTGGCTGCTGGGGCAGCTGAAGCTGTCCCGGCAGACTATGGCCAACTGGCTGCTGAAGGCTTCGGAGAAGTGGATGCAGCCGGTCTACGATGTGCTGCATGAGCAGCTTTGCAGGGAGCCGGTGCTGCACGCGGATGAGACGACCTTGCAGGTGCTGAAAGAGCCGGGACGTTCCTCTACCAGCAAGTCCTACATGTGGCTGTACCGCACCAGCGGCTGTGCGAAGCAGGCCGTTGTGCTGTATGAGTACAAGCCAACCCGAAAAGCGGAGCATGCGGAGGCTTTCCTGAAAGGCTTCTCGGGCTGGCTGCACGCGGACGGGTATCAGGGGTATCTATATTTCGATGTTCTGCCATGGCTCAATCTATTTCTGCGGTTTTGTGACGATTGGAGGTGAGGTATGCAGTGCAAAGGATGCGCCGAAACTGGCGCTGGGTGTTGCTCGGATGGCCATCCGCGCCGCCATTCTCCGCCCATTCGTTGTGGGCAGTGAGCAGCTTCTGATTTACATTCTGCTGGATGCGGCAGCCATCAGGCAGCTGATTCCGGAACGCGCGTGGAGCGTTGCATTGCCTGTCTATTATCTCGCTGCTGCAGCGTTTGTGCTGCTGGCCATCCGCGGCTTTTTCCGCAGAAATCAGGAGCAGTACCGCAGATTCTCCGCTGTGCAGGCGGCCTGACGGAGCGGCAATCCCAGGACCGATATGATGGTTATAGGCCGTGCAGCTTCGGCAGATCCGAAGCGGTCTATTTATATCCATATAGAAAACCGATTGACCTACAGACAAACAGGAAAAAATCAAATTTAATCGGCAAAATACACAATATGAATGACTGCAAATTATCGAAACCGACAAAAAAATTTTTTTGACGCTTGCATTCTTGACAAAACAGAGCGCAATTACTACACTATATAACAACGGATATGACAATCGATTGTCATATCGGAAAACACACAATCAATCACATGAAGATCAAGGAGGAACCCATGAAAAAGATTATTGCAGTCATCCTTGCGCTGACCATGCTGCTGGCACTGGCAGCCTGCACAGCCAAGACAGAGACAACCACGACGGACACGGCCGCCGACGCAGCCACCACCACAGACACAGCGGCAGAGCAGCCGGCAGACACTGAAGCGGAGCAGCCCACGGACACCAATGGTGATGTGACCACCATCACGCTTGCCATGCACGTGTCCAACACGCAGGAGCAGGAGCCTGCCGTCTATCAGGCGATTCAGGCTTTCCAGCAGGAGAACCCCGATGTGAAGATTGAGCTCGTTGAGCACCTGACCGAGGAGCACAACAAGCAGCTCAAGCTCTGGGCGCAGTCCGGGGAACTGCCGGATATCTTCTGGTGCCAGGAGGGCGACGTGCTGGAGTATGGCGAGAACGGCTATCTGCTGCCGCTCAACGATTTCCTCAGCCAGAACCCCGACATTGACAGCGCAATCCCCGATGCCATCAAGAACTGCTATGCTGGCGAAAACGGCGAGATCTACGGTCTGGCTTACACCTCGCTTGTGACCGGCTTCTATTACAATAAGGCTATCTTTGCAGACAACGGTCTGCCCGAGCTGACAAACGAGACGACATACGAGGAGCTTCTGGACATGGTCAAGACGCTGCACGACAACGGCGTAACGACCTTCGCACAGGGCGCTATGACCAACTACAGTGTCTGGGGTTATCTTGGCAGCCTGAACCGCTATGGCTATGCGGAAAACATTGCGGCAATCGCCGATGGCTCGCAGAGCAGCGCGGTATTCTCCAAGCTGTTTGACAAGCTTGCAGAGCTTGGCGCCGCCGGCGCATATCCGCAGAACATGGCAACCATCGACTACTTCGAGGCCAAGAACCTGTTCACGACCGGCCAGGCGGCTATCTTCACCTCCGGCCAGTGGGATGCCGGTGAAATCGGCGAAGCACTCGGCGAGAACGTCGGCTTCTGGTGGGGCCCGACCTATACGGATTCCGATTATTCGCAGAAAACCAGCAACCAGTTCGCAAACTGCCCGTTCGTTGTGAGCGCGGACGTTGCAAAGGACGAGGCCAAGCAGGCTGCTGTTTATCGTTTCCTCGCGTTCTACTTTGGCCAGGAAGGCTCGTCCATCCTGTTTGACAACTCCAACATTCCCATTGCCACCTATGCGGATCTGCAGATGGAAAACACCAACCCGGCCTTTACCGCAATCTCTGAGGCACTGGCTACCGGCTATGCAAGCACTACAGCCAGCAACCCGGTCGCATCCCTGACTGCATCCGTCAGCGAAACCTTCTATGACGCGATGAACAGCCTCATGCTCGGCAACATCACCACGGAGCAGGCGGTTGCGTCCATCGACACTGCCTTTGCCGAGGCCGCACAGTAAAACAAGGCAGGATCCAATGGCGGGATGATCGCAGACCGGCCGCCGGGCGGATACGCCGGAAGGAGAGAATATGCAATTACTCAGTACAAAAAAGAATAAGCTGCTACTGCTTTTGCCGACCTGCTTGGTGTATGTGGTCTACATCATCCTGCCGATCCTTGTTTCGCTTTACTACAGCTTTACCAAATACTCCGGGATCAGCAAGCCGCGGTTGTACGGACTGAAAAACTACATCCGTCTGCTGGATGATCCGTATTTCTGGATCGCGCTGAAAAACACAGCGATTATCCTCGGTATCTCCATCCTTCTGCTTGGCATCGGCGCGTTCTTTGTGGCGATGCTCCTGAACCAGCCGATGCGCGGCGTGAACGTGTGCAAGGCGCTGATCTTTGCGCCGGCCATCATCGCAAGCATCATTGCGGGCGTTATCTGGGGATACCTGCTCGACCCGGTGACGGGCCTTGTCAACAATGTCCTGCGGGCCATCGGCCTTGACAAGCTGGCGCTCGAGTGGATCGGCGGCAAAACGCTCTCGCCCTACAGTATTGCGTTCGTCTATTTCTGGCAGCAGGCCGGCTATATTGCGGCTATCTATCTTGCCGGGCTCAAGACGATTCCGCACGAGATGATGGAGGCGGCAGCTGTCGATGGGACAAATTTCTGGCAGCGGCTGCTGCATGTGACGATTCCGGCGCTGCGCGACACGTTTGTGTCGGTCGGCATCCTGATTATCACCGGCTCGATGAAGATTTTTGAGACGGTGCAGCAGTTGACCGGCGGCGGCCCGACGCATTACTCAGAAACACTCGTGACCTACGCGTACAACACAACGTTTGCCCGGGGAGAATACGGCTACGGCATGGCGCTGGCTACAGCGACGTTCCTGATTTCGCTGATCCTCATGGGAATCTATACGCTGCTGCTGCGCGGGAAAGATTGAGAGGGCCTGCCATGAGAGTAAGAAAAAAGCTGGGCGTGTGCTACGTCCTGATGGTGCTTCTGACAATCGCAATTGTGATCCCGATCATCTGGCTGGTCTTTATCTCTATGAAGCCGAACAGCGAGATCATGAACAATCCGCTCTCGCTGCCGAATGCGCTGGACTTTGGGAACTATGTATCCGCGCTGCAGACGCTGGATCTGTTCACGCTGTACAAAAATACGGCTTTTATCGCTGTCTGCTCGCTTGCTGTGGAGATCGTCATTACGTTTTCCAGCGCCGTGGGCCTGACCCGGCTGTATTACCGCAGTGACGGTGTGCGCAGCGGCCTGCAGGGATTTTTGCAGCTGGGACTTGCGGTCAGCCCGTTTATCCTGCTGTTTCCGATCTATAAGATCAATAAATTCCTTGGTTTTAGCCAGCAGCTGTCGCTGATCCTGCCGTATATCGCAACATCCATTTCCTTCAATACGCTGCTGTTTACTGCCTATCTCCGTACCGTACCCAAGGAGCTTGACGAGGCGGCGCTGATGGACGGCGTGAGCCTGTGGCAGCTGATGACGAAGATTCTTGTGCCGATTGCAAAGCCGGTTCTGGCAACGGTGATCATATTCAACCTGCTGTATATCTGGAACGAATATCCGTTCGCCTCCATTATGATTGAAAAGCCGGCCTATTACACCATTTCGCGCGGCATTGCGGCATTCCAGGGGCAGTACAATATCGATTACGGCGGCCTGGCCGCCTACAGCGTCATGGTGCTGCTGCCGGAGCTCGTATTCTACGGGATCTTCCAGCGCCATGTGGTCGACGGTATGACCGTCGGCGCCGTCAAGGGGTAAACCCCAACACATACGCAAAGGGGATGCTGCCTTGGCAACATCCCCTTTTTGTTCAGGGTGTATCTGAAACCTGTCTATGCATCCTTCAGCCGCAGCGTGTGCTGTCGCGCTCAATGAGCCTGACGCCAAGCGTCAGGTGGTACGAAGAAAAGCTGGGATCGTCGATCATTTTGACGATGATATCTGCTGCTGAACTGGCGATTTTTTCTGTGTTCTGCCAGACAGTTGTGATGGACGGCGTCACGATTTCTGAGAGAAATGTCCCGTCATAGCCGATGATTTTCAGCTGTTCCGGTACGCGCAGCTGCAGGGACATGGCGGCGTTCAGCACAGCTGCCGCACAAAGATCGTTGCAGAAAATGCCGTCCGTGTCCGGATGCTCACGCAGAAGGCCGAGGACGATCTGCCGGTAATCGTGGAAGGTGTGCGAGTCACGGACCTGCTCATAGGAAAAGCAGTCCACCTGGTGCTTTGCCATGATATCGCGGAAAACCTGATGGCGGATATTCCAGGGTGCGTCGTCCTCGAATGAACCGCCGATCTGGATCACGTGCCGGCAGCCGCAGCGCAGCAGACAATCGGCGGCCAGTGTGCCGCCCTGCACATGGTCGGAGGCGACATACGACGCCTCGTCGCGGATATGGCGGTCAATAGAGACGATCGGGAAGGAGAGGCTGGCGTAGTCCTGTTCGGTAAGCTTATAGTTGAAAATAATGGCGCCGTCGACACGATTGTTGTTGAGGAGCTTGATATAGTCCTGCGATGCACCGGAACTGAACGATGTGTTGCACAGCAGGATCTTGTATCCGCTTGCCTTGAGGAATTTCTCAAGGAAGGAAATCATTTCGGAGTAATAGGGATAGGTGATGGTCGGCACGACGACGCCGATCATGCCGGAGCGGCGCTTGAGCAGGTTGCGCGCATTCTCGTTGGGGTAGTAGTTGAGCTCCTTGACAGCGGCCTCGATGCGCTCGCGCGTCTGCTGGGAGATGTAGCCGCGATTGTTGAGCACGCGCGAGGCGGTTCCCTTGGACACGCCGGCGAGCTTTGCAACATCATCTAATTTTACCATATTCCATCCTCAATTCTCCGATGAATTATCGATTGTTATAGTATTATAACATACTTTTTTTGCAACTTCAATATGAAACCCTGCTGCGGCGGGGGGAAGAAACGGAGGCGGTGCCATGCAGGAGCTGCTCATTACGAATATCCAGCGCATGTCGTTCCATGATGGACCCGGCATGCGGACCACCGTGTTTTTGAAGGGCTGCAATCTCCGCTGTGCCTGGTGCCACAACCCGGAGACACAAAATCCGCAGCCGGAGCTGATCTTTCGCGCGCAGCGCTGCGTCCGGTGCGGAACCTGCGTGCACAGCTGCGCGTCCGGTGCGCGGACGATGGGGCCGGAGGGTCCGGTGCGGGATACGGCACGCTGTGTGGGCTGCGGCCGCTGCGCACAGGCCTGTCTCACCGGTGCCATTGATGTGGCGGGGCGCAGGATCTCCTGCCAGGAGCTGACAGAGCTGGTGCTGCGTGACGAGAAGATCTTCCGCACGACAGCCGGCGGCGTGACATGCTCCGGCGGGGAGCCGCTGCTGCAGGCAGACGCCGTGGCGGAGCTTCTGGGCGGGATGCATGCGCGCGGCCTGCATACGTGCGTCGACACGGCGGGAAATGTCCCGTGGGAAGCCTTCGAGCAGGTGCTGCCGGTGACGGATCTGTTTCTTTATGACGTGAAGGCATATTCGCCGCAGACGCACCGGCAGTGGACAGGCGTGGGGAACGAGCGGATTCTGGAGAACCTCCGGCGGCTCGCTGCACGCGCGGATATCTGGATCCGGATCCCGTTTGTGCCGGGCGTCAACACGGAGCAGATTGAGGACATCGGAAGGTTTTTAACACAGCTGCCGCGCGTGCGGCAGGTAGAAATTTTGCCATATCATACACTTGGAGCTGAAAAAAGCGCCGAGCTGAACCGCGTACAGCGGCAGTTTCCGGTGCCGGATGCGGCTGCCTGTGAAACTGCGGAGCAGACGCTCCGGATGCTTGGTCTGCCGGTGACGTCCGGCAGAGCACAGAAAAAGGAGGATAAGAAATAGAATGAAGGGTCTTGTAGTAGAAGCGGCGGGGAAGATCTGCCTGCGGGAGGATCTGCCGCTGCCGGAGATAGACGCATATCAGGTCCTGTGCCGCAATGTGGGCTGTGGGATCTGCAATGGGACGGATATGCAGCTCATAAACGGGCAGATGCCGTTTATCCAGTATCCGTTCGTGCTGGGGCATGAGGCTGTCGGTCAGGTTGTGGCTGTGGGGGAAAAGGTGCGCAGCTTCCAAGAGGGGGACTATATCCTCCGCTCGGCGCTGCCTGGTCTGCCTGGCTATCACAGCTTCTGGGGTGGTTTTGCTGAGTACGGTGTGGCGGATGATTATGCTGCGCGTCTGGCCGATCACGCAGGCGCGGATATTGAGACGAGTACGCGGCAGCTGGTGCCGGCGGGGATAGATCCCGTGGAGGCAACCATGCTCATCACGCTCAAGGAGGTTGCCAGCGCCCTGCACCGGCTGCGGCTGCAGCCGGGACAGAACGTTGTGGTGGCAGGCTGCGGGCCGGTCGGCATTGCTATGGCGGCGCTGGCTAAATGCATGGGTGCCGGGAAGGTCGTGCTTGCAGGCCACCATCCGGCGCGCATCGCGGCGGCAAAGCGGCTGGGTGCGGATCTTGCCTTTGACACGCGGGAGCAGCCGCTGGCGGACACTGTGCGCGGCTATATGCCGGAGGGCGTGGATCTGTATATCGATGCGGTCGGCAACCCGAATCTTCTGATGGATGGGATGCGCCTGATCCGGCAGGAGGGCACGATCGGCCTGTACGGTCTCGGTCTGCGGGCGGACGCGGCGATCGACTGGTCGCTGCTGCCGCACAACTGCATCCTGCAAACGGTGCAGTGGCCCATTGCTGCGCAGGAGAGCGCCGTGCACGACGAGGTCTGCGGCTATGTGACGAGCGGCAGGCTGCCGCTTCGCGAGTTCGTGACGCACAAGATCCCCGTGGAGGACTTCGCGGAGGGCTTACGGCTCGTCCGCGGCAGAGAAGGTATCAAGATCGCGCTGACATTCTGAGGGAGCACTATGAACGACTGGAAACAAACGCAATTTGGAAAAGAATATGACGCATTCCGTCAGGAGTTGGACGACTATTACGCCGCTTACCCTACGGACGTCAGCGCGCTGGAGCAGGAGCTGGACGAAAAAAGCCGCCTGCAGCCGCAGGCGGGCGCCATGGAGAAAAAAACGTGGATTTATGAGCTGGCGGCCGAAAAATGCCGGGTGAAGCTGTTCCGGCACTGCCCGTTCTATTTTGAGGTAGACACCGGTGCGCCGCGCAATCTGGCGGGATCGTGCTTTCCGCCGATCCCGGGGCTTGGCAGCTGGCTGATGCGCCGCGACACCTCCGGGCTGGAGCAGGAGTTTCAGAACTGGATCGCGCCGTATGTGCAGGAGGATGCGCTGAACTCGACGATGTACGTGGACTGCGCGCACCACGCGATGGGCGTCGGCAACGTGTTGCGCTATGGTCTGCGCGGACTGCAGCGGCAGGCGCAGGCACGCCTGCAGACGGAGACGGACGTGGAAAAGCAGACATTTCTGCGCTGCGTGATCCGTGCGGAGGACGCTGTGATGCGCCTGTGCGCACGCTTTGCCGATGAAGCGGAGCGCCTGTGCGGCACGGAGCGTGACCCGGTTGTCCAGGCTCGTCTTGCAAGGATTGCAATCAGCGCACGGCGCTGCCCGGCCGAGCCGGCAGAGACGTTTTTTGAAGCACTGAATACAATGCTGCTTTTAAAAGAGCTTGGCAACGGGCTGGAGTCGATGGGCTTTGCAATTCTGGGGCATGTCGACCGGGTGCTTGCGCCGTATTACGCGCGCGATGTGCAGCTTGGCAGATTGACCGTGGCGCAGGCGCAGGAGCTCGTCTATTGGTTCTGTGCCATGACAGATGCCAAGTGGGATCTGTCGCAGGCGCTCTATGGAACAAACACGGCTATGAGCATCGGCGGCTGCGATGAGAACGGAACGCCGGTTTTCAACGATATCACAAGATGGGTGCTGCAGTGCTATCTGGACTGCGGACTGATTAACCCCAAAGTACAGGCACGCTTCGCGCCGGACGCGCCGGAGGAATACTATCAGCTTGTGGCGCAGCTTGCGGCCAGTGGCCGGAATGTGCTGTCGGTGTTCAATGACCGCACGATCATTGCCGCGCAGATGCGCATGGGCAAACAGGAGGCTGACGCCAGATTGTATCTCAATGGCGGCTGCCAGGAGGTTCTGCTTGCGGATACGGAGGTCAATTCACGCGCAACGTGCTATCTCAGTCCCTGCCGGTATCTTGAGATGATGCTGGAGCCGGATGGAACGGTGTTTTTTGATCGGGAGCATATTGTTCCCTACGATGTGTTGGCTGCGCCGGATTTTGAGACGTTCTATCACCGTGTGATGCGGAACCTCTCTATGATCGTCAACGCTGTGGCCTGGCATTATAACGGCTTTGAAAAGCGCTGGGCAGCTTATAATCCGTGCCCGTTCTTTTCCTCGACAATCACCGGCTGCATTGAAAAGGCGCAGGATGTTTCGCAGGGCGGGGCAATCTATAACAACAGCGGCTTTGCGCTTGTCGGTCTTGCAGATTTTATTGATTCGCTCTACGCGATCAAAGAAGCGGTTTATGAGCAAAAACGCTACACGCTTGCAGAGCTGACCGCCATGCTGCGCAAAAACTACGAGGGCTGTGAGCTCGACCGGCTCTATCTGCAGAACAAGATTCCCAAGGTGGGGGCGGATACGGCGCAGATGAACGCGTTTGTGCGCCGCGTCACGCAGGATATCGCCGAGAGCATCAGCTGGATGCCCAATGGCCGCGGCGGCCGGTATGAGGCGTCGATCTGGTCGTTTTATGGGTATGAGTGGATGAAAGCACACTGCGGCGCGCTGCCGGATGGGCGTCTGCGTGGACAGTCGCTTTCCCGCGGGCTCAACCCGTCAGAGCGGACACCCGCAGAGCTCAGTGCCATTCTGCACACGATGGACGGAGTGGATTATGCGCAGTTCCCGCAGTCTGCGGTGGCATATTTCTGTATGCCTGTTTCACTAGCGGACGACAACGTGCAGATCTGTGCAGGTCTGATCCGGTGCTTTTTGGCCTGTGGCGGCAGCGCGGTGGATTTTGACGTGCTGGACAGCGCCGCAATTGCCGACGCGCTGGAGCATCCGGAGCGCCATCAGCAGCTTGTCATCCGCGTCTGCGGCTACAGTGCGCGTTTTGTCGATCTGAGCCGGGAAATGCAGCTGGAGATTGCAGGCCGAGCACAGAGAGCTGTGTAAGGAGGAGCCATATGCGAAACGACGGAACGTATCTTGCGCAGCTGCTGCAGGAGCAGCAGCGCCCGCATCCGATGTATATGCGCCAACAGTATCATTTTATGGGCGGCCCGGGCTGGATCAACGATCCGAACGGCCTGGTCTGGTACAAGGACGCGTATCACTTTTTCTATCAGTATAACCCGTTTGGCCTCACTTGGGGCGAGCCATGCTGGGGCCACGCGGTGAGCCGGGATCTGCTGCATTGGACGCAGCTGCCGCCGGCGCTTGTGCCAAGTGAGCCGTATGACATGTATGAACAGGGCGGCTGCTTCTCCGGCAGCGCGCTTGTTGTAGGGCAGAGGCTGTATCTTCTGTACACGGGCGTGTGTGAGAAGGATGGACACTGCGTGCAGGCGCAGTGTCTGGCTTGGAGTGACGATGGCGTCACGTTTCAAAAATATGAAAATAATCCGGTCGTCTGCGCGCCGGTGGGCGTTGATCCGGCAAATTTCCGCGATCCAAAGCTCTGGCGCGAGGCAGATGGGACATTCTATTTTGTCTGCGGCGCAAGCCTGGAAGGGGAGGGGGCAGCGCTGCTGTTTTCCTCACAGGATCTTTTCCAGTGGCAGTATCAGGGCGTGCTGGCCCGCAGCGGGGGCCGCTTCGGCACGATGTGGGAGTGTCCGGATCTGATTCCGCTTGGCAGGAAGCATATGCTCTGCGTTTCCCCGATGCATTGCCCGGCGTACCGCAATGTGTGCCTGGTCGGGACATTTTCACGCGAAGAGGGGAAGCTTCTGAATGTGGGGCCAGTCTGCCCGGACGCGGGGCCGGATTATTACGCGGCGCAGTCGTTTGTCGATGATCGGGGACAGTGTGTGCAGGTTGCCTGGGCCAATGGATGGGACTGGATGCCGCAGTTCCGGCGCTGGGGAGTGGCGGAGCAGGGCTTCTGGCGTGGCTGGTTCACATTGCCGCGCGTTGTGACAGAGGGCGCGGACAAACTGCCGCGGTTCCAGCCGCATCCGCAATTGGAAACGCTGCGCAAAAAGGCAATTCCGTGGGGCCGGAAGGAATTGACCGCACCATGGACGCTGCCGGATGCGGCAGAGACGGCGTGGGAGATTCTGCTTGAAATTCCGGCGCAGCAGCAGACCGGCGGGCTGCTGCTACAGGTCGGCAACTGCTTTGCCCTGGAGCTCACGCTGGTGTCCCGGACGCTGCATGCGTATGTCAAAGATACCGGTGAACAGACAATGCAGGACTGCGGCACACTGCAGTTGGTGCCGGGCGCGCCGGTGCGGCTACAGGTGTTTTTGGATCGATGCTCTGCAGAAATTTTTGCAGATGGAAAATGTCTGTCTGTAAATGTTTTTGACACAGCACCGCTGCGCCCCGTCAGACTGATCCCGCAGGGCGGGACTCTGCCGCTGCAGCTGCTGCAGGTGTGGCAGCTGCAGCATGTGATGGAGCCGCAGACCTGATAAAAATAAAAAAACGGAACAAACGATGGAAACGGCGCCGCAAATTGGCACTCATAACGCTTGTGCATCCGGCAAAACTACGGGTGAAGGAAATCGAATCCGGTTTCCAAAACAAATTCAAGGAGATGCAAGAGTAGCCGAACACGCCGTAGGTATGACCGAGGATTGCGCGGTCTTTCGCGCTGAGT
>OLSK01002203.1_pt1 | contig 12750 bp, 14 predicted proteins | sample 1672781 | NCBI WGS metagenome assembly OLSK01 (sample SAMEA3136723, study PRJEB25190) | human gut metagenome | biome: human gut; feature: human-associated habitat; material: faeces | place: Austria | collected 2013 | reverse complement strand
TTTTGAGCTATGTACAAGAAGCATTTTATTCTAGCTTAATTTGACAAATCATATAACAATAAATGTCGTGAATTCGATCTATTATAATCCGACAAGAAATGTATCAATAAAGCTTTTTAATGTGATAAACAATGAAAAGAGTAAGAAATATTACCAACAAGCATCCAAGTTTAATAATAGGACAGATTCGTTGTTTGAAGATGAGCAAATATATGTCTTTATCGACAAATCAGTGGGGATAGTCGAAACAAACAGTTTACTTTTATCTTCTGATGTTCGTATATTATCTGGTATTACACACGGAAATGTTGCAAAAAAAGATATCTATTTTATGGATTATGTTTCTGCATTTGAACAGAAAAATGAAATAAATCAATATTAGTTATAAAAATACTATTGGGTCGTGAAATCTTATTCATTGGTCCAGTGGTATTTTTATATCTTTAAATCCACAAAGAAAGATGCCGGTTTGATATGAACTAAATAGAAAAAATAAAAACTGTAAAAAATTATTTTATTATAAATTTAGTCATTCTTCTGGATAAAATAACCATTATATTTTTTAGAAATATCGTATAATTAGTATAAATAAAGGAGAAGAAAAGAAGATGTAATTTTAGAATCTAAAGATAAACATTTAGATTATGCTAAGGTCAATAAAGATGGGTTTATTGAAACAATCATCAATGGGGAAATCCCTGATGATGAAAAAGATGCGGTATTCATGGCTGGAAGCCCAGGAGCAGGTAAAACAGAGGTTGCACTAGGTTTATCTGAAAATTATGACAACCATTTCGTGATTGATGCAGACTATTTTAGAACACAATTTCCAGAATATAATGGAAAGAATTCTAGCATTTTTCAAAAAGCCTCTTCTTGGTTAGTTGAACAATCATTAAAGTACGTACTGGAACATGGTTATTCTTTCATACTGGATGCAACTTTTGCTATCCTTAGTGCAGAGAAAAATATTATTCGAGCGCTAAAAAACGGCTTTCGTGTTACGATTTTTTATGTTTACCAAGATCCTAAAGTTGCCTGGAATTTCACACGAAAACGTGAATTAGCTGAGGGGTGTCATGTACCAAAAGAAATGTTTATCAATGCTTTTTTTAAATCAAGGAAAAATATTGGAAAAGTTAAAGAAAGACACCCTGAAGTAGTCCTTCACATAATGATTAAGGATTATCAAAACAACATTTCTGAGGTACATTATGCAGCAGATAATATTCAATTAGTACTACCAATACAATATACTTCAAAAGAGTTGGAGGAGGAATTATGTGACTGAGAAAGAACAAGTAAAACAAATTGTGAAAAAGTATAATAAAAGTATTGCTGATTTATCAGAAAACGCCTCAGCGAAAGAATTTAAAACAGTAATGAAGTACGTAGCAAATGAGGCAAATCGTAAGCAGCGGAAATTAGTGGGATTGGATAAATAAATTTTTAAACCATATCCTTGAAAAGTTGTTTTTTATTTTAATGTACTAAGACTATTAAATATATGATTATTGTAACTTAAAAAGGTCGAGATCAAAGTCGTTTAGGTTTGAGAAATTGGAGAGAAAAACGAACAATATGTTTTTTGTAATGCTTGTTTTTTGAAATTTCCGAAAAGACTGACTTTTGGACTCCGTTTATTCGGAAGTAGAGTCTGTAGCAAAACTGATTTTTAGATTTGTCCCACTTTTTTTATGTAGGTCTACTTTACTATTATAAAAGAAACTAGCTACTTCATCAAAATTTCTAAACCATTAAATATGTAGTACTTACTAAATTATCCGTCGTAAAATTTTATAATTGAATCATCCATTGTTTTACCTAAGTTGTTATAAGTAATATTACATAAGGAGACTACGTTTTTTTAGTTTATTTTGCTCTGATATACCACCTATGAAGAATACGCTAAGATAAGAATAGTAAAAATTAGCATAGATGAGGTATAATAATGATGTTTTTATATATTATAGATAACTTGAACATAAAATGATTTTTTTTCGATTTCCAAGTTATCTGATGCCAATTATATTGATATCATTAGGAGCTGCATTGCTATGAATCCAACATTGATTACTAAGAAAGAATTACTAAAAGAATTAGATATTTCTACCGGTGTATTAGCTGATTTAATTAGAAATGGCATGCCAAGAGAGAGAGAAATGTTTAATCTTGATAAAATTATTGTCTGGCGAGAAAATTGGTCTAAAAACATATTAGGTGAAATAGAAGTCGGTAGAGTATATACTAACAAAGAAATTTCAGATAAGTTTAAATGTTCTCGACAGGGTGGAATGAGAAGATCTCATCAAACTAATACTCTTGTATTGTTTAGTGATCAAACAGGAAGTAATGTTTATAAAGATAAGTGGTTAAATGGTGTTTTACAATATACAGGTATGGGGCTAAAAGGGGATCAAGTATTGGATAGGAATCAAAATAAAGTTTTAGCTAACTCGAAAAGTAATTTTGTAAAAATCCATTTATTTGAAACATTTAAACCAAAAGAACACACGTATTTGGGAGAAGTATATTTAGCAGGACAAATATATACTGATTATGAAAAAGATAGCTCGGGTAACAGTAGAAAGGTATATAAATTTCCTTTAGCTTTAATAAATCAAGAGCAATTAATTGAAGATAAAGAAATATATAATCAGGAAAAAAGTCAAACTAGGTATGTTCGTAATTTATCTGATATTAAATTAGAAGAAGAGGCCAAAAAAATTAGTAGTTATAACAAAAAAATGGCTGCAAAATATGTTAACAAAGAGGAGTTTTGCTTCTCAAAAACAAAAGTTTATAAACGTAATCCCATCGTATCTGAATATGTTAAACGACTTGCAAAAGGTGTTTGTCAACTTTGCCAAGAAAAAGGACCATTTATAAAAGATGGTATACCTTATTTACATTGTCACCACATAGAATATTTGTCGCAAGGCGGAAAAGATGTGATTGAAAACTGTATCGCGCTATGCCCAAATTGTCACGCTAGAATTCATGAACTTGAGTTACCTGAAGATAAAGAAAAATTGCTGAAGATCGTTGAAAAAAGAGAATATAGCTTTTCTAAAATATCATAATTTATTTTTATGTGACAAATAAGCTAATGAGAGCTATGCCTTCTATGTAAAACTAAGTTCTATGATAAATAAAGAAGTAATTCTAGTTCATTTTTGTAGTAATGTTTCTTAAATACTCTATATGCTTCGATAGAAGTGTATCATCTAGTAAATTCCACGTACTAGAGGATATTTTTTTGTAGAGATGACTTGCTTATAAAAGAGTTGGCTCCTTCGTCAAAAAAGCATATTCTTTCGCAAAAAGAGCATTTTTTTTTGATCAAACAAATTAATACTCTTGTTATTAATTTACAATAAAAAGTGATATATAACTTTGTGAAGGGAGACAATAAATTGGTTCTAAAATTTTTACAGAAGTTAAATGGAAAATCTAGTAAGACAGAAGATGGAATAGATGCTCAAGAAATTATCCCAGAAGAAAAAAAGGGATTGAAAGAAGTATCTTTCTTACTAAACAATGATGAAAGAATTGTTGTAGATTTCATAAGCGATATGGATAGGGATTTTGGAAGTAGTATTCGAGATCGAGTGAGACAAGGGGATCATTTTGAGAGATTTTTAGCCGCAGTGTTTAGATTGGCGGGGTATGAAGTCGAAATCACCAAGAAAAGGGTTATGAAGGATAAGCGTGTATATACTGGCGATGGTGGTGTGGATTTGATTTTAACTAAAGAAAATGAGCGTATAGCGGTTCAAGCAAAATCAAAGCGCTTAAATAGTACAAGGAATGAACGATTGATCACTGATAATGATGTAAAAAATTTCGCAGGAATATCTGATAAAAACTGGACTAAAAAGATGTTTATCACTTCGTCTTTTTTTAATAGTTATGCTTATAAACAAATAACAGAAAATGAAAAAGCACATAAAATCGAGTGGTATGACAGATATGAACTTTTAAAGCTGTTAAATCAGTTGATCCCGGAAACGATGCTGAAATATCAAGTATTGAATTCATTGCCTAAAAATATAAAAATTTGTCCTAAATGCAACAAAGGAATTATGATACCACGCCAGAATGGGACAACGGGGCAATACTTTAATGCTTGTGTAGCTTATTGTGGACATACAGAGAGTATCAAGAATCGTTGAAACGAAAACGCTTTTTCCTTCAGAATGAAAAAGGAGTTCATCGGAAAAACCTTTTCTTCTGTATACTTAGTTGAAAATAAGCTTGGAATGGAGCGTTGAACATGGAAAAAAATGAACAGAATAAAGAAACAAACATAGGAAAGCCAGCGAAGATATTAGAACGAAGAAATGCCATATTTTTTGATAAAGAAGAACTAGTTGCACTCCAAAAATTACAAAAAGCCCCAAGTCAAACAGTTGCGAAATCTGACCAACAATCATTTCATGCTATTGCTTCCAATGCTTCTCAGAAAACAAAAGATAAAGCTCAGGTATCTGGAAATACACAGAAAAACTTGCACTCGAAAGAAAATTTACAGCGATAGATATTGGACGAATGAATAGAATCTTAAAAGGTGCAGTCAATTGGAATTAATCTAACACTTTTAGTTATATTGTTCGATAAGACAATATAACTATTGGGAGGATTCTTTAGAAAAAATTGTTCTAAGGATAAAGATGGCAATTATATTTTAGCGTAATAGGAGCATGATAGGATGCGAAGAAAAACCAAAGAAAAAATCAATCATTTGATCAATATAGGTACATTTTGCTCAATTATCATGGCTATCTTCTCGGTCATTTTACTTCTTCAAAAAAGATATTTTTGGACATTTTTAGGTATTGCTGGAATTATTGTTGGTATTGCTTCTTTTTGGAGTTTAAAAAAAGAAATGAAATCAATTGGAGAAGATGATGGTCATGATAATAATTGAGTGCTGCGTTTAGTGGAAGTTATCTATTTGTAAGCTTAACTTTATCGATATCTAAGAATCACCAAATAAGGTCAAATCGTTTTAAAAATTGAAAAAGTAAGGAAAGCGATGATATAATAAACATGAAAAAAGGAACTGCGTCAACAGTTCCCTTTTGATAGCACTGCTAAAGACGGTTGCAATTAAACTAAATATCTTAAAAAGAAATAGCTAGTCGGCTCGCTAAAGTGACGGCTATTTCTTTTTGTCATTTTTGTTGACTAAGGTTAGGATGCCGAAGATCAACGTTGCGGTAAACGAACCGAAACTAATCATTAGCCCTAACACTGTTTCAACAGACAAAAGGCGTCTCCTTTCTCTAAAGTTTGAGATTATGTGCATAAGCACCACTTCACTTTTGAATGGATAGCCACCGTCATTAAACTTTACTGTCTAGTAATAATTATAGAATATAGATCTAGTTATCAACTTGAAAACTCAAGTATAACTAGATCTATTTTTTTGCCTAGAAATGTTAAAATAGCCAAAAATAAATGACACAAGAATTGACAGTTTGATTAATCTGTATTACAATGTGATACAAATGGAGGCGATAACATGGCTATGATTACTGTACGTGTGAGTGATGCTGAAAAAGAATGGCTTTCTTATATGGCGGAATTTTATGGAATTACTTTATCTGAACTATTAAAAACCTATTCGATGGAACAATTAGAAGATGAATATGATCGACAAACAGCTGAAATTGCCCATAAACATTGGATAGAAAGTGGGAAGCCAACTGTATCCATGGAAGAAATACTGAATGAATTTGGAGGACTAAAGTGACCTATCATTTAGAATTCACGCCTGAAATTCAGAAACAACTTCGTAAAATGGACAAATATCAAGCTACATTGATTGTTCGATGGCTGTATCAACATATTGATGGCGTTGATGACCCGAGAAAATTCGGGAAAGGGTTGACAGCCAATCGTTCAGGGCAATGGCGTTATCGGATTGGCAAATATCGAGTGTTGGTAGAAATAGAAGATAATCAAATGGTTGTCATTGCTATTCAAGTGGGACACCGAAGAAATGTCTATGATTAAGAGACTATTTCTTTTTATAAAAAAATAAATAGATGAAATCTAGTTAAAACTCTTGAACTGAGAGATTTAACTAGATTTTTTTTATGAATAAAACGTAGAAAATCGCTAGGAGGAACTATAGATTTTAAAAAGATCAAGAAAAAAGAGAAAAAAGAGAAACGTCCGCAAGTAAAAAAACTCTCTCAGAAAAAAGCAAACAAAGTTGTTTTGACGGGAATCTGTTTACTTATTGGCACTTCAGCAATAGGCGTGATTCGGGCAAATGTAGTGGCTAGTAACTTTGATCAATTAGATTTCACAGATTGTCTATGCAAAAGAAATGGTTCGGGTACCAACCGACCAGCGAAAGCGGGTAGATCAATGAAGAAAAAGATCCTTCTTTTTGCTAGCTTTCTTTGTGGTGGCAGTCTTTTGAGTGGTTGTGTCCAGGAAGAAACAAAACAAGACACAACCATTACAGCAGAAGTGCAACTCATGGAAGCCGTAGATTCTAGTCAAATAGATAAAGAAGCAGGAAAAACAGTTCCAACTGAATCAACAACACCAAAAGAAAAACAAACAGATAAGAATCTAATAGAAGAGTCAAAAGAAAAAGAAGATCATACTAAATTAGTACAAGAATATGGCGAAGCCTATGCTAACTTTAGAAATCTCAACCATCGTAATGAGAAATTAAAAGACCTCATGACAGAAGAATGTATTCAAATGAATGGGATCGATATCGAAACAGGAAATGCTTTAGGTAGTGAAGGCAAAATTACTTCCATTTATCAAAATGCTCAAGATGAATATGCGGTATTGCTTGGTTGTATTCAGAATGGTTCACCGATTCGAGTTTTATTGTTAGCAAGAGTAGAAAATGGAAAAATAGCAGAAATGACTTATAACACATTGAAGCAAGAGTATTAAGTTAGAAGATGTAAGTAATAATTTTCAATAGATAATACACAAAAATTATGTTATCATGATACTATAATAAAACAAAAGGAACTGCGCGAACAGTTCCTAAATGTAGTCCGTTCAAAGCGGATGGCATTTTTTAACAAGTTTAGAGCCTGTCTACTCTGCCAAAAGTTGAGACGGCTCTATTTTTTTTGCTCTTTTTTGAATTTTAACCATGCCAAAACTGAATCACTTGCTTTTGCGACTGCAGTAACAATCACTGCAACTGATCCAATAATGGCTATGATTTGATCCATAGAGAACAAATCAGGCATTTCCTTTCTGCAGAGTCTGACCAACAAGCCGTAAGCTCATAGGCACCACGTCCTCTCAGTTGGATTTGCCAACCGCCACAAACTTTCTACTGTTTATTATTATAGCAATAAACAAGTAGCATGAATATATTATTTATGTAAAAAAGGCATAGATAAAGTTTTTAAAATGAATGATATTTAAATTGAAAAGCGCATAAGCGATAGGGAGACCTTTCACTTATGCGCTTTTTTTATATGAAAGGAGGGGGGAGTTGCTGCGGTCGTCAGAGTTGAAACAGTATTTGCGAAGTTCCTATACAACCATTGATAAAAAAAGTTATTTACGTACGTTTCAGGCTTACTATGATCCAATCAAAGGAAAGACGAGAAAGAAAAGTGTCAATTGGAAAGCAAAAGGGTTTAAAAGTGAAAAACAAGCATTACGCTATCTAAAGGAACAGATTGAAAATGAGTTCAAAAAGGATTCGATGTTTTCTGATGCGAACCATTGTGAAACGTTTCGCGAATTGACACTTCTTTGGCTAAAAGCTTGGTCACCAACTGTTCGTCAAACGACTGTCCACTACCAAAAAGAGATTCTTGCACGGTACCTATGTCCGTATTTTACGGATGATCTGCGACTGAAGCAGTTAACTCCCTTATTTGTAGAAGGTGCTTGGGCAGATATCCTGGCGATTCGCTCGAAACAAACAAAAAAATTTCTAGAAAAAGCGACATTAGAAAAAATCCGTTCCTTGCTCAAACAAATTCTAGCTTATGGCTATCGGCACGATTTAGTTCTATTTGATTTGAATAAGATTGTCTTGAAAATCCCAAACGATCGAAAAATTCCAGCGGTCCACCGTAGGAAAAAGAAGTTTCTAGAGAAAGAAGAAATCAGTATACTTTTCCAGGCAATCAACGAAAAGCATGAGACAAATAATGGAAATAATAAGATGGGAAAGCTTTACCTAGACATGGCAGAATTTTTGATTCGAAATGGGTTAAGAATAGGTGAATTAAGTGCGCTAACGGTGGAGAAGGTTCATTTTTCTGCAAAAAAATTATTGATTGATGAAGGTGTTGTGGCTGCTGGTAGAACAATTGATCAATACATACGAAATCCACCAAAAACAATTTCCTCCATTCGAGAAATCGATCTGGATGATCGTTCGCTTGCGATTATTCGAAATCGAATTCAAATAAAAGAAGCGAGACAAAAAGAGATGAAACAACGAGAAAAAGGAACTTTTATAAAGACATATCAAAGAAAGAACCAAATTGCTTATCAAAAAAAGGTGAAGGCTGCCGAGAACTTTCTTTTCTCCACCACGATTTTCCAAACACAAAATGGTACGCCAGTTGTTTATCATTCGTTTAATGAGTTCATGAATGGACGGGGTAATAATAAAAAACCAGTGAAATGCGTGAAAGACATCTTAAGAGAAAAATATCCTGAGTTTAATAAACATGTTACTACGCATACTTTTCGCTACACGCATATTTCTCTCTTGGCAGAAGCCAACGTCCCCATCAAAGCCATCATGGATCGAGTGGGCCATGCCAATATGAAAACCACACTGGAAATTTATAATCAGGTAACGAATGCAACCAAAGAAAAAGTCATCCAAGAAGTCGATTCTTGGATTTTTTAGTGGATTTGTTTACCAAATACAGTTAGTATGCGTATATGAGAGGTCGTGAAAGCGATGATCTGCTCCAAGAATTAAGAGCAAAAATCGAAAATAGCTTTCCATATTTTTGTATTTTTTGAACTTAATTCCGCAGGAGCAATCGCTTGAGCACCGTTTGATAAGAGGTCGTGAGAGTGCTAGGTAGCTCCGATGACAATAAGAAAGAAATTTCTCAAACAGCTTTTCATGTTTTAGAAATTTATGACTTATTTCAAGGAGCTAGTACTTGAACACCGTTTAAAGAAGGTCGAAAATCAGTACGACTTTTCGACGTAAGGAGAAAGAAAATTAATGAATGAAATAATAAATTCCGCAGAGCGTAAGGTTTCTGCGTATATCCATATCCCATTTTGCGAACATATTTGTTATTACTGTGATTTTAATAAAGTCTTTTTAGAGGGGCAGCCGGTCGATGAATATGTTGAGATGCTTTTGGAAGAAATGAGAATCATGACGGAGAAATATCCGGTGGCTGATTTAGAGACGTTATATGTTGGTGGTGGCACACCAACATCACTGTCAGCGAATCAGTTGGATCGCTTGTTGGCGGGCGCACGGGAAATCTTACCTTTTAAAGAGGGGAAAGAGTTTACTGTGGAAGCCAATCCTGGTGACCTTACGCGTGAGAAGCTGCAGGTGATGAAAAATTATGGAGTTAATCGTTTGTCAATGGGAGTGCAGACTTTTGACAATAAATTATTGAAAAAAATTGGTCGAAAGCATACCGCTGAAGATGTTTATCAAACGATGTCCTTTTTGGAAGCGGAGAATTTTAATAATGTAAGTATTGATCTGATTTATGCTCTTCCAGGTCAAACACTTGAAGGATATCGGCAGACATTAGAGCAAGCTTTAGCGCTTGATTTACCTCATTATTCGTTGTACTCATTGATTTTAGAAAATAAAACAATGTTTATGAACTGGGTACGACAAGGGAGACTGGAGTTGCCAGATCAAGAAACAGAGACAAGGATGTTTGAAGAAACGATCGAGGCAATGGAGAAACATGGGCGTCACCAATATGAAATCAGTAATTTTGGTTTGACTGGGCATGAGTCTCAGCATAATTTGATGTATTGGAACAATGACCACTATTTTGGTTTTGGTGCAGGTGCTAGTGGCTATCTTGGGAATAATCGTTATCGAAATAAGGGACCGATCCAACATTATCTACGTCCATTGAGACAAGGGGAGTTGCCTGTTTTAGAAAAAGAGGAACTGTCTAAGAAAAATCAGATAGAAGAAGAAATGTTTTTGGGATTGCGGAAAAAAATGGGGATTTCAAAAAAACACTTCCAAACGCGTTACCAATGTTCAATAGAATCATTGTATTCGACTGTGCTGATTGAGTTGGAAAATGAGGGGCTGCTTGTTAATGCTGATGAGAGAATCTATCTTACACCTAAAGGAATATTTTTAGGAAACAATGTATTTGAACGTTTTTTATTAGGAGATGAAATTTGAAAACATTTTTAAACGTTAAATTTTTATAAAAAGCAAAAAAAGAAAGTGAAAAGTATTTTTAAAAAGGTTTGAAAAGCTGATGAAACACTGATAGATCAATAGTCTTACTGGTTAGCTCTATTTTTAGCACTCGACTTAAGAGAGTGCTAAAAATAGAGCTATTTTTCTTGACACAGGTAGGGCTTCTTGCTATATTAATAAGTGGGTTAGCACTTAGAAGATAAGAGTGCTAACAAGAGGTGAGGAAGATGTTAACACAAAGACAAAGTGAGATTTTACGTCTGATCATCCAAAGCTATACGAGTAGTGGCGTGCCCGTTGGTTCCAAAACGTTAATGGAAGAAGGAGTCGAGGCAAGCTCGGCAACAATTCGCAATGATATGAAAGCACTAGAAGATGAAGGCCTTTTGCTTAAGACTCACTCGTCTTCAGGAAGGATACCTTCAGTACTTGGCTATCGTTATTACGTGGACCATTTGCTAAAGCCGGCTCGTGTGCCAAACGATGATTTGCAACAGATTCGGCAGTCTTTAAGCAAAGAGTTTCATGAAATCAACGAGATCATCAAGCAATCTGCTGAAATTTTATCCCAGCTGACTAGTTATACGACTTTCTCGTTAGGGCCAGAAATCAAAGACCGCCGATTAACTGGATTTCGAATCATTCCTTTGAATAGCCGACAGATTATTGCAATCGTCGTGACGGACAAAGGCAATGTGGAAAGCCAAGTATTTACACTTCCAGAGAATTTAGGAAGTCAAGACCTAGAAAAAATGGTTCGCATTGTCAATGATCGTCTAGTGGGAGATCCTCTAGTGACGGTCTATCACAAATTGCGAACAGAAATTCCAATGATCTTGCATAAGTACTTCCAAACAACTGAAGGGATGTCTAATCTTTTTGATACGGTACTCGGTCATGCGTTTGAAGATAAAGTTTATGTAAGTGGACAAATGAATCTATTAGATTATGAACCACACCAGGATCTTGACCAATTCAAGTCGATGTTTTCCTTTATGACTGATACCTATGAATTGACGCAGATGATCGTACCGATGGATAGTGATATCCATATCAAGATTGGTACTGAACTAGGCAACGATCTTTTGCAGAATATGAGTATGATCCAAGCAAGTTACGAGATTGCCGGGCATGGTCGAGGTACAATAGCATTGTTAGGACCAACTAGCATGCCGTATTCTAAGATGTTTGGTTTGGTGGATGTCTATCGTCAGGAATTAGCGGTGAAACTTGCCGACTATTACCGCTCGCTTGATTTATCAGGTTCTTAGTGTTAAAACGGATTGTAAGGATTGAATTCTCCAAGTAAGGTTGAATCAATCAAACAGCTGACTGAATAATGAAAGGAAGACTGTATCGTGAAAGAAAACCAAGAAGAATTAGATCAAGAAGTTACGGATACTCATCCCGACCCGGAAATCGATATGGAAGCTGTCGAAGATTCCGGTGTTTCTGAAATTGAAGCCGAAGAATTTGAAATTGAGAATTTGAAAGCTGAACTTGAAGAAATGGAAGATAAATATTTGCGTGCTCGTGCAGAAATCGCGAATATGGCAAATCGTGGGAAGAACGAACGTGAACAGTTGCAAAAATATCGTTCGCAAGATTTAGCAAAAAAATTATTACCTTCTATCGATAACTTAGAACGTGCATTATCAACGGAAGTTTCCGATGACCAAGGTGCCAGCCTGAAAAAAGGTGTGGAAATGGTTTTGGAAAGTTTGAGACATGCACTTAGAGAAGAAGGTATTGAAAAAATCCCTGCAAAGGGTGAAGCATTCGATCCAAATCTCCATCAAGCGGTACAAACAGTACCTGCATCGGAAGATGTTCCTGCGGATACGATCGTAGAAGTGCTTCAAGAAGGCTACAAATTACATGACCGCGTGTTGAGACCGACAATGGTCATCGTTGCGCAGTAAAAAGTCATGATTGAATAAAAAAAGTTTAGTAAAGATAAGGAGACGTTAATTATGAGTAAAATTATCGGAATTGACTTAGGTACAACAAACTCTGCTGTTGCTGTATTAGAAGGAAACGAAGCAAAAATCATCGCAAATCCAGAAGGTAATCGTACAACTCCTTCTGTTGTATCATTTAAAAATGGTGAAATCCAAGTAGGTGAAGTAGCAAAACGTCAAGCAGTTACAAACCCAAATACGATTTCATCAATCAAACGCCATATCGGTGAAGCTGGCTTCAAAGTAGAAGCTGAAGGTAAATCTTATACACCTCAAGAAATCTCTGCAATGATCCTTCAATATATCAAAGGGTTTGCTGAAGATTACTTAGGCGAAAAAGTTGAAAAAGCTGTTATTACAGTTCCTGCTTACTTCAATGATGCGCAACGTCAA
>OLSK01002200.1_pt1 | contig 12756 bp, 10 predicted proteins | sample 1672781 | NCBI WGS metagenome assembly OLSK01 (sample SAMEA3136723, study PRJEB25190) | human gut metagenome | biome: human gut; feature: human-associated habitat; material: faeces | place: Austria | collected 2013 | reverse complement strand
CTCGGCAGCAAAGCTGCCTGCTCCCCTTGACAGGTGAGCCAATGTGGTGCGGCGCTAAACTCAGCATCGTACTACCGGGTTGCGCGGCAACTATGGTTTCCTCCAATGTTCCGAACCGGGCAACCGCAATATACGTATCCGTAGCTGCCCCAATTCGCCTCTAAAAATCCTTGACCGGGATGGTGCAGGGGTGTAAAATGTGGATATAGAAATGTTCACCGGAGGTGTTATAATGAAAAAACAGGTAAACGCCGCAAAGCTTGCCGCATTTGCCGGAGCTGCCGCTGTCGGCGGATTTATATACCTCATTGCTCCCGGCAAGATCCGCAAGAAGCAGAAATCGCCTTTCCAAAACCGTAATTTTGCCCACCGTGGGCTGCATAAACGTGATAAATCCGTGCCGGAGAACTCGCTGGCCGCGTTCGAGCGCGCCGCGTCCTACGGCTACGGAATCGAGCTCGACGTTCAGCTGTCGAAGGACGGACAGGTCGTCGTGTTCCACGACGATACGCTCAACCGCGTCTGCGGAGTTGATGCGCGCGTCGATTCCAAGACCCTTGCCGAGCTTCAGCAGCTGAGCCTTTGCGGAACCGACGAGACGATACCGCTGTTTTCCGACGTTCTTAAAACGGTCAGAGGCCGCGGGGCTCTCATCGTTGAGCTGAAAAACGGCAAGCGCAACAAGGAGCTTTGCGAAAAAACCTATGCGCTTCTTCGCCGCTACACCGGCGACTACTGCATCGAAAGCTTCAATCCGTTTATCGTGCGTTGGTTCAAGATCAATGCGCCGGAGGTCGTGCGCGGCCAGCTGGCAAATCCGCCGAAGGACTATAACGGCGAGGTAAAACCCGTGACCGGCTTTATACTCGGAAACGTCTTGCTCAACTTCCTCGCGCGGCCGCAGTTTATCGCATATAAGATCGCGCCCAAGCCGTTCCCGGTGAAGCTGTGTGAAGCTCTCGGTGCGATGAAGGTCTGCTGGACCAGCCACGAATGGGCCAATGAAAAGGGCAACGATACCGTCATTTTCGAGTTCTATAAGCCCAAGCTCAAATTCAACAAACGCTGATGCCTATTGAAAAAAGCACCCTCGGAGGGTGCTTTTTTTCATGTTCAAAATCTCATCATCAATTCACGGTCGATCTCGCGGCCGTTTTTGAAGTAAACGCGCGGAACGCGCTTGCTGACGGCGCAGGTCAGCTCATACGGAATGGTTCCGGCAAGCTGCGCGAGCGTTTCGACCGGGTTATCCGGGCCGAAGATCTCGACCTCGTCGCCGACGCCGACATTGGGCAGCTCGCTGAGGTCGATCATGCTCATATCCATGCATATCCTTCCGCGCTGGGGCGCTGGGCCGTCGGCGGTCATGATGCTGCACCGGTTCGACAGGCAGCGGAAGAAGCCGTCGGCATAGCCGTAGGGGATGACGCCGATGCGCGTCGGCTCGCTTGTCGTAAACAGCCGGCCGTAGCTGATATCGGTGCCCTCGTCATAGATCTTTATGGTGTTTATCATTGCCTTGAGCGCCATAGCCGGGCGCAGGCCGAGCTTTTCGGCAAACTCGCCGTAACCGTACAGCAGCAGTCCTGGGCGTACCATGTCCATGTACGTTTCCGGATACAGCGCAACGGCGCCGGTGTTGGCGCAGTGGCGCAGCGGTATGCGCCGGCCGATGCGCTCCTCGACGGCGGCGACGGTGCTTTTGAAAAGCTCAAACTGCTTTTTGGTGTAGTCAACGTCGGCCTCGTCGGCCTCATCTGCAACGGCAAAGTGCGTGAACATGCCCTCGACATCGAGGTAAGGCATGCCGCAGCAGTCAACTATGCCGGAAACGCCCGTTTCAAAATGCCGCCCTGCGCACAGAACGCCGAGGCGCGACATGCCGGTGTCGACCTTGATATGCACGCGTAGCTTTGCGCCGAACTCGGCTGCGGCTGCATTGTATTCATGCGCCTTGGCAAGGCAGGTGACTGTTTGCGTGATGTTGTTGGCTATCAGGTTCGGCACCTGCTCGGTGGGCGTGTGGCCGAGGATTAGGATGGGCATTACGATGCCGTTTGCGCGCAGCTCCATCGCCTCATCGAGGCTTGAAACGGCGAGATAGTCCGCGCCGAGCTCCTGAAGCGTACACGCGACGTGAACCGCGCCGTGGCCGTAAGCGTCGGCCTTGACGACGCCGAGGAATTTGACGTTTTCTCCGATGCGCGCGCGCAGAGCCTTATAGTTATGCTCTATCGCGTCGAGCGAGACCTCTGCCCATGTTCTGCGGAGAGTGGATCTCATGATATCACCTTCATCCCTGAATGTTAATCGTGCCGCCGGCGGAGACCCGGCTTATCTCCACACCGCCGTAGGTTCCGTAAAAGTCCCACTTGACGGAAACGGGGATCGCCGTTGCCTGGCCTGCCGGAACGGTGACTTCGATGCTGCGGCTCGTCAAAACGGCATTGTTTCTGACCTTTTCGCTCTTGTAGCTTATGCCGGGGCTCGTGAAGCTGTAGTCAACGCCGGCAACGGTGATAACGCCGTTATGGGGGCCGACGGACAGCGTGTAGGTGCTCAGGATAACGTCGAGCTTTATCGTAACGGTCTCGCTGTTTTGCGAGGTGGCCGTCCAGTTTGCATACATTATCATTTTGGTGCCTGTGTTGCTCTCAAAGCTGCCGGTCTGGTTTATGGTGCGGTTTATGACCTGCTGCGTCGGCTGCGGCGCGGCAGTCTGGCCGGGCTGTACACTCGGCGAGGGCGAAGCGCTCGGATCTGCCGATGGCCGCGCGCTCTCGGCCGGAGCCGGGGTCGGGGTCGAAATGACGCTCGGCGTGAGCGCCGGGGTCGGCTGCGCGCTCTCGGTCGGCACGGTGTTCTTTATGTCGCGGCTTGTAAGCCACATGGAGACCGCGGCGATGATGATGAGCACCAGCACAAGTGCGATGAATATGTTGATTCTGTGCTTGTTCATACAAATTTACTCCGATCTGCCGCCGTGCGGCAAGTGATACAAATGATTATATATCATCACCGGCGAAAAATCCAGTGCTATGTAAGCTGAGCCGTCAGCCTGTAAGCTCCCAGCTCATGTCGATGAGAAAGCGCAGCTTATCATCATCGACTGCGGCAAGCTCAACGCTTATCCAGTGCTCCTTGCTCATGTGATAGGCCGGGAAAAAGCCCGGCTCGGCGCGCAGTGAGCCGGAAAGCAGCGGATCACACTTGAGGTTTGTGACCGTGACCATGTCATCACCGGGCTCGCCCAGCCTGTGGCGCGGCAGCTCCATGACAAGTCCGAACCACTTTTTACTGCTTTCGTGGCGAAAGACCTCGTAGGTCGGATTCGATATCCAAGGGAAATCGTTTACGGCGGCATAGTTTTCAAGGATATACTGCCGCAGAGTGTCTCTGTCCATTTCTGTTCTCCTGTTCAAAACGCCATCCGGAGGACCCGGATGGCGTAATACCGTTTGTCACTTATTCTCTTCCGAGCGGCGGCGCGCTTCCTCGAATCTGCGGCGAGCCTCCTCGTATTCACGGCGTGCCTTTTCGTAATCGTACCTGCGTGCCTCGGCCTCGAGTTTTTCGGCCTCCTCGTTCAGGCGGCGCGTCTGCTCGGTAAGCTCGTCGATGCTGTCCGGCTCGGGCGTGTATTCAAGCTTTTCGGCGCTGTGCTTTTTGTTCTTATTGTCCCTGCGGCGCGGCTTGGGAACCGGCTCATCGTCGTCCTCCTCGTCTGCGTCAAGCTCGGGCTGAGCGGCGGCGACGGCCTCCGACGGGCGTACATACTTTTCCCTCTCCCGGCCGTTTACGGCATCGGTGTACGCTCTGCCGCAGACGACGGCGACTATCGCCGCTATGACCGAAACGGCAAGCAGCACGAGCATTGCTATAAGCTGCGTCTGTCCGCTGCCCGAGCCGTCCTCGAGCGAATAGACGAAGCTGCGGTAATCGTTGGACAGACCGTAGATGTTCAGCACAAGGGATGCGACCGCGGCAATGCCGGCGGCTCCGGTCGCCGCATAGATGCGCGTGCGGTTGGGCTTGAGCGAAGCGAGCACGCCGATAACTCCGGCGATAACGCCGACGATGCTTATAATGCGCAGAAGGTTATACAGGTTCTGGCGCACGTCAAGCTCGCTGTTGAGCTTGTCGGCATCGTCCTCGACATAGTCGCGCGCGGCCCGGAGCACGGCTTCGTAGTCGCTCTCGTCGCTCACGAGCTTTGCGATGCCCTCGTTTTCCATGAGCACGGCAATGCCGGATTTTACTGCGGCCTCCGCGTCGTCCTGCTCGGTGAGCATTTCCTTGAGGTCGTTCATTTTATCAACATTGTCGTTGAGCTTCTGCTGACCGGCGCTGAGCTGATTTTTGGCAACGGCGAGCTGCGCTCTGCCGTTATCGAGCTGAGCCTTTGCAGCGTCGAGCTGAGCCTTGCCGTTATCCAGCTGAGTTTTCGCGGCGGCGAGCTGAGCCTTGCCGTCGTTTATCTCCTGCTCGGCGGCGGATATCTGGGCGTTTGCCTCGGCAAGCTGTGCCTGACCGTCCTCATATTCCTTCATCGCGGCCCTCGCCTCGTCAAGCGAGGTGAAGCCGAAGTTGCGCAGGATGCTTTCGGCTATCTGGAGCGCCGGGTGCTTGTCGATAAAGGCAAAAAGCTGCTGCGCCTGCTGGTATGCCGGCGTTGCGGCGTCGAGCTTGGCCTGCGCCGCGTCGCGCTGAGCCTTGGCGTCGTTGAGCTGTGCCTCGCCGTCGTTAAGGCGCTTTTCTGCCGCCTGATACTCGGCGAGCTTTTCATTATACTGCTTCTCGGCGGCGTCGTATTCCGCCTGACCGGCCGCGATCTTCGCAGCGCCGGCGTTATATTCCTGCGTGCCCTGACTGAGCTGCTCATTGCCCTTTTGATCGGTCACGACGGACTCGGTGTAGTCCTTTTCGTCCTCGGTGCGGTTTTCCTCCGCCTTGCGCAGATCGGCAACGCGCTTATCGAGTACATCGACAAAGTCGATGATATCGGCCTTTTGTCCGCGCTTGAAGCGCATGATGTCCGACAGCTCGTCCGAGCCGCGTCCTGCCGCAATGATCCCGAATACCGAGCTTGCAGCGAGCAGGATGCTCATGATCATTAACAGTGTTCTTTTCATTATATCTTCCTTTCTCCTGCGGAAACACGTTTCCCCCCAATGTTTCCTGCGGAATTACTTCCCCTTGCGCGCCCTGTCTCTGAGCGCTATCTGCTCGAAGTCTTCGTCAAAAAGCGGATGCAGGCGAAGCCTTCTGCCCTTGACGGTCGTGCGCGAGATAAATCTGTCGCCCCAGACGAGCATCTGCGGCAGAACGAACAGCACCAGCAGCAGAGATATTATCGTTCCGCGGCCGAGCACGAGTCCGATGACGGAAATTATGCTCTCGGTGCTTATAAAGCCGATGAGCAGGCCGGCAATGACAAGGATGCTGCCGCTTGTTACGAGTGTGGGCAGAGCGCCGTTGAGCGCAAGACGTATCGACTTGCGGCGCGAAACATTGCGCTGCCTCAGCTCAAGATATCGGTTTGAAACGACGATCGCGTAGTCGATATTCGCGCCCATCTGTATCGCGCTGACGATCAGGTAGCCGACGAAGAAGATTGAGTTCTGCGTAAAATACGATATCGAGAAGTTGAGCCAGATGCTGCCCTGAATGACCGCAATGAGCAGCACCGAAAGTCCTGCCGAGCGGAACACGAACATGATCACCAGCACGACGAACACCGCCGACAGCACGCTGACCAGAATGTTATCCGTCGAGAACGAATCCTTCAGGTCGCGCGCGGCGGTAGCGTTGCCGGTGACGTAAACATCGTCGCCGTAGTAGCTGTCGGCAACGCCATGGATCTGCGAGATGAGCGCGTAGCTTGCGTCCGACTGCGTTGGCAGGTCGGAATAAACTAGCATGCGGCTGTAGTGCTGACCCTGAAGCTGCGCCTTCGCGTCGGAAAGCTGGGCATACAGGCTCTCTATCATATCTATCTTGTCCTGAGGAAGCTCTATCGTGCCGCTCTCGGCAACGTCATACAGGAACAAAAACAGGTCTATAAGCGGAATTTTATATTCGCGCATGTTGCTCTGCACCTGGTCGTAGTCGGCGTGGCGCGCGGCGTAGTAGACGAAAAGCGCGCTCGCGCTCGTGTCGTCAAGCCCGGCAAGCTCGGAAAATTCGCCGATGGTCAGCTTATCGCCGAGGCGGTAGCCGTCCATGACCTCAACGGAGGCTATGCCGAGAACCGAGGTGACGTGGTCAAGCTCCGATATCTCGTCGAGCATCTTCGCCTGCGTCTCATAATCGCCCGTCGGTACGACGAGCGCCATCATGTTATTGTTCCCGAATGTGTTTATGATCTGCTGATGCGCCTTTTGCGTTTCGTTCAGGCGCAGGGGGTAATCGTCGCTGTAGTTATACGAAAACGGGCACATGCTCGAAAAGAAGAACGCAGCCGCCGCGACACAGATGAAAACAGGCGGCACGAGCTTGTGCGTTTTCCACGCAAAGCGCCCGATGGCGTTTATGTTCGGCATAAAGCTGCGGTGCTTTGTTTTTTCTATCGCGCGGCTGAACATGAGCAGCAGCCCCGGCATGAGCAGGAACACCGTCAGCATCGAGATCAGTATGGATTTTATCAGCACCTTGCCGAGGTCGCTGCCGAGGCCGAACTGCATGAACGTCATCGCGACAAGGCCTCCGATGGTCGTCAGCGAGGACGAGGCTATCTCGGGTATCGCCTTCGACAGCGCCTCCACCGCCGCGTCATACGGCTCAAAATACCGCCGCTCCTCGGCAAAGCGGTTGCACAGGATGATGGCATAGTCGATCGCCAAAGCAAGCTGCAAAATGAGCGTTACGGAGTTTGCGACATATGATATCTCCGAGAACAAAAAGTTCGTTCCCTGCTGGATGGCCGCGGCCATTGCGAAGGTTATCAGCAGCACAGGCACCTCGGCATAGCTGCGCGAGGTAAGCAGCAGCAGGATTATGACCGTAACTACGCTCAGCGCGCCGATTACGAGCATTTCGCCCAGCAGCGTGCTGCTGAAATCCGTGCCGACCTCGGTGTAGAGCTTCACGTTATCCGTGTCAAACCTCGCATCGACGAGCGACTTTATCGCGTCAAGAGCCTGCGTGCATATCTCGTCGCTCGACGTCCCGGCAAAGCTCACGTTTATGAGCGCCGTGCCGGATCTATAGTGCTCCTGCGTATCATCGAAGCTTGCCTGACGCACGCCGCCTATTTCCGCTATATCCTGCGACAGCGCCAGCGCGTCGTCATACGAAATGTGCTCGATCATAAGCTCGGCCGTCGCGTAGGTGATAAACTCGCCGTCCATCGCCTTCAGGCCGCGCCGCGTCTCCGTTTCGGCAGGAAGAAACTGATAAAGATCGTTCTGAACCGTCGTAAGGCGCATCGTGTAGGCCGACATGCACGCGGCCGCGATGAAAAGAATAAGTATTATTTTTCTGCTGTCTATAATAAATTTGGCTAATTTGTGCATCTGATTCTCCCGCGAGTGATGTATCTACATATTTTATTACATGTAGAAAAAAACATCAAGGGATTATTGTCAAGTTTTTATTAATTTCCTTGTGTTTGGGATAAAAGCATTATATAATTCAGGTGCGCCGCAGGGAGCGCAAAACAAATATCAAGGAGAGCGCGAAAGCGCTACCGAAAAAATGGTTAAGCTGTTATCAAAACTGTTCATAAAAAATCCGACGGAGTACGCCGATCCGCTTGTGCGCAAGGCTTACGGAACGCTGTGCAGCCTGCTGGGGATATTCCTCAACGTGCTGCTGTTTGCCGGCAAGTATGCCGCCGGCGCGATATCCGGCTCGATCGCCATAACCGCCGATGCGTTCAACAACCTCTCCGACGCCGGCGCGTCGGCGATATCGCTGCTGGGCTTCCGGCTTTCGGGCAAAAAGCCCGACCCCCACCACCCCTTCGGCCACGGCAGGATAGAATATATCTCCGGCCTTGCGGTCGCGGCACTGATCGTTGTCATGGGCGTTGAGCTGCTGATAAGCTCGGTCGATAAGATACTCCGCCCCGAGCCGGTCGAGGTCGGCCTGCTCCCGGCGGCGATACTGCTCGCATCGATCCTCGTCAAGCTGTACATGTTTGCGTATAATTGCAGCGTCGGCAAAAAGATCTCGTCCTCGGCCATGGCCGCCACGGGTGCGGACAGCCTGTCCGACTCGGTCGCGACGGCGGTCGTGCTGCTTTCAATGGGCGTAAGCTGGCTGTTCAAGGTCAATATCGACGGCTGGGCAGGCGCGGCGGTCGCGGTGTTCATTCTCTTTGCCGGCTACGGCGTTGCAAAGGACACACTCTCGCCGCTGCTCGGTCAGGCGCCCGATCCGGAGCTTGTCAAAAGCATCGAGGAGATAGTCATGAGCTCGGACGCCGTCATCGGCATGCACGACCTCGTTGTTCACGACTACGGCCCGGGCAGAATGATGATCTCTCTGCACGCCGAAGTAGACGGCCGCGGCGATATCTTCCAGCTGCATGACAGCATCGACACCGTCGAGCGCAAGTTGAAAAGCGCGCTCGGCTGCGACGCGACGATTCACATGGACCCCGTCGAGACCGACAACGAGCAGGTAAACGCCGAACGCGCCGCGCTTGAGGAGGCGCTTAAGGGCATTGACGGGCTGCGCGGCATTCACGATTTCCGCATGGTCATGGGCCCGAGCCACACAAACCTCATCTTCGACGTCGTTATGGACACCGGCTGCGGCAAAACGCCAGAGCAGTTCCGCGATATCATCTGCCGCACCGTCGAGGAAAAGCTCCCCGGCCACTTCGCCGTCGTCACCGTCGATACCTCCTTTGTTTTTTAGAGGCGCATTGGGGCACCTACCAATACGCATATTGCGTGAACCCGGTTCGGGACATTGGAGGAAACCGTGACTGCTACGCAACCCGGTAGTGCAAGCTACATATTACGGTCGCCCGGTGTCGATGTTACCGACCAAACCGTAAAACTCTCGCGCTACGTTAGTACGTTGCTGAATTTTGCGCCGCACCTCATTGGCTCACCTGCAAGGGGAGCAGGCAGCTTTGCTGCCGTGGGGTTGAATATTCAAATAAGTGCGCTTTAGTGCACACAATGGCTCTCGGCTGTCAGCTATTAGCTCTCAGCCGCGGCCGCAGCCGCTCGTAGGGAACGGATTTATCCGTTCCGTCTGTACCGACCTTGCCTGCACAAAAAACCATAGCTGTAGGGGCGAGCATTGCTCGCCCGTTTTTCATATAGTGTTTGCCTGACGGCAAATGATTAAAATAACACCTCATCCGTCACCAAGGTGACACCTTCCCCTCAAGCTACGCAGGGGAAGTCAAAAAAGGGACAGTCTGTGACCGCCCTAATGAATAATGAATGATGAATAATTAATAGTGAATAATTATGGTGTGCCTGCGGCACTTTTTTAATAGCGCCTTTACGCTGGTACCAATACAGTTTTTGCGGTTGCCCGACCGGTGGGTTCCGGCAAAACCGTGGCAAACGGAACGGATAAATCCGTTCCCTACAAGGCTGCGGTGCAAAACTCAGCAGCGCACTAATGTGTGGCGCGGCACGCAAGGTTTTGCCGGCAGTCTCGATACCGGGATACCGCAATATATGTATCCGTAGCTGCCTCAATGCGCCACTAAAACCTATTTGGAGCATAGGAATGACGTTTTGGAGCGGACAGAGGGTGGTATATAAGCTAAAATGCATATCGTAACCCCCATATGTATCTTCTTTGTCCGCAGGGCGGTCAGGTCTCCGCTCTGCTCGACATTGAACCACAGCCGAAAGGCATGGTTCTCCCTTCCCCTTTACCATAGCAAAGTTCTATACTCCTTTTATCTTCACTTTATGCACACTTTGCGGCAAAGCCCCGGACAAGCTCCGGGGCTTTGTTGTGCGCTGTTCAGGGCGGAAATAAAAAAGCCACGAGCTGTGGCTCGTGGCTTGAAATATCAGATTTTTGCTTCCGCTTCGGACTTCCTGGGCTTGACGATTGCTGCAAGGCCGAGTGCGAGCAGGCCGAAGATGACGGCCGGAAGTATCCAGTACAGGCCCATGTCGTACAGGGGAAGATTCTCCATTGCGGGGACCTTGAACGCACACAGGATGCTCGCGCCAACTGCGCCGAGAGCCGCGCCGCGGCTGACATAGTCGTTTGCATTGGGGATAATGAGCGAGATGAAGATAACGACCAGTGCCGGCGGATAAACGATGTCCAGCACTGGAGCCGCGATCGAAACGATGCGGTCAAGGCCGAGATTGGATGCAACGGCGCTGAACACACAGATAACGATGACGAATGCCTTGTAGGGCACCTTCTCGCTGCACAGCTCGGTGAAGTAAGCTGCGGCGGAGCTGGTCAGACCGATGGCGGTGGTCACGCAGGCAAGACCCACGACGACACCGAAGATGATCATGCCGGCCTTGCCGAGCAGCGCCTCAACGATGGCCATAACAAGCTCTGCGCGGCCGATCTCAAGGCCGTACTGAGTCGAAACGGTAGCGCCGAGGTAGCACAGGCCCATGTAAACGCCGAGCAGCAGCACGCCTGCGAGGATGGCCGAGCCGGAGACGATCTTGAACTTCTGGCCGTTGGTGGTGTAGCCCTTGGAGGCGGCGCTCTGGAGGATTATGATGCCAAACGGCAGCGCCGCGAGCGCGTCCATGGTCTGATATCCGGCCTTGATGCCGCCGAGAATAACGTTGTCGGCGTTCGGGGTGAGCGCTATCTCGCCGAGCGGCGTTGCAACGCCCTTGATTATGATGACCGCAAGGCCGATAAGCAGCAGCGGAGTGAGGATCGCGCCGACGATATCGACGACGGCCGACTGGCGGATGCACAAAAACAGGATAAGTGCGAAGAATATTATGGAGAACACAACGGAGGAAACGCCGCTGATGTTCGGGACGATTGCCATTTCAAAGGTGGTCGCGGCGGTGCGGGGGATCGCAACCATGGGGCCGATGCACAGGATAAGCGCGCTCATGAGTATTGCGGCCGGGACCTTGCCCAGACGCGCGGTGACGGCCTCGCTGCTGCCGACGCGCAGGAGCGCAAACACTGCGCACATTGCAAGACCGATGTCCGCAATAAAATATGCCGAGAAGCCGCCGAGCCACTCGGGACCTGCCTCAACGCCGAGATACGGCGGAAAAATGACGTTGCCTGCGCCGAAAAACATCGCAAACAACGCAAAGCCGACGACGATAATGTCGCGGACAGTGTGGGGTTTGTTCTGAAGCTTCATTCAATTTTCCTCTTTCATCAATTGCTTTCTCATCTGCTGAGCAGCGCCTCCGTAAATACGCTGCACACTGTTACACTTCAACCCAATGCGTTGAAAAATGTGAATAAAGGATATCATTTTTTTCATGATTGCGGAAATCACTCTTGTTCATCTCCATATTAAAAACTTTAATACTATGCACAAAATAATTTCATGTTACGCGTGATAAAATGTTAACCAAATGTTATTGAATGTGTCGATTTGGCGTGTTATATTTGCATGGCAATAATTATAGATATCAGGCTGTCGAAAAACTATGCTGCAAAAGAAAGATAATAGAGCAGCAGGGGAGCTCGAGGGGGCAAAGGCCCCACTCGAAATTGGATTAATAGCCATCAAAAACGCCTGATTTATCAGGCTTTTTGACGAGCGTAGCGAGATTTTTCGTGAAAACCTGTTTTCACAAAAAATGTGGCGTTTTTGCAGCGTGAAAAAAAGTCAAAGACTTTTTTGACACGCTGAGATATAAGAAAGGTGTGAGCGTTATGGATGACGGAAGACTGCGCGCAGTGCTGACAGCGGTCGATCGCGGCAGCTTCAGCAAGGCCGCGGCGGAGCTGGGCTACACGCAATCGGCAATGACGCATCTTGTGAATAATCTTGAAGCAGAGCTGGGCTGCACGCTGCTCAATCGCGGCAGTCACGGTGTCCGCCTTTCGGAGGAGGGAGAGCAGCTTCTTCCTTATATAAAGAGCGTTATCGACGCTTGCGATGCGCTGCGCCAGGAGGCCGCCGCGCAGAGCCGCACCCAGCGCCACCAGCTCAGCCTCGGCTGCTTTGCGAGCATTGCGCGCTCCGCGCTGCCCCAGCTTTTGCAGGAATTCAAGGCGCTCTACCCCGATATCCAGATAGATGTGACCATCCGCGGCTATGAGATGCCGGCTCTGCTTCAAAAGGGCGAGGTGCAGCTTGCGCTCGTGGACGAGACCTGCGCCGAGGGCTTCGAGTGGATACCCCTCACGCGCGTTCCGCTTATCGCGGTCGTCCCCCCGACGTTTCGCTGGGAAAGGGAACGCATTTCCATCGGCAGGCTTCTGAAGGAGCCGTTTATCACCTGTCAGGAGCAGTATTCCGAAAAGCTGCTGCCGCCGGACGCAAAGCGCATCCAGGTCACGGCCTCGGACGATGCGGCGATCCTGTCCATGGTGTCGTGCGGCCTGGGAGTGTCGATCCTGTCGTCGCTCTCGCTTGCCGGATACGAGGGGCAAGTCAAAACCATACCGCTCGAGATACCCGTCGTCGTGCGCGTCGGCGTCGCGATCAAGTCGCTCGAGTCCGCCTCGACCTCCGCGCGCCGCTTCGTCAAATTCCTCAAAAACCACTACGGTGTTTTAGAGGCGAATTGAGGCACCTACCGATACGGTTATCTCCGGTGGCCCGGCAGCGCAGACTACGTCTGCGAAGTAATAAGTAAAAGGTAAAAGTGAAGA
>OLSK01002194.1_pt1 | contig 12769 bp, 14 predicted proteins | sample 1672781 | NCBI WGS metagenome assembly OLSK01 (sample SAMEA3136723, study PRJEB25190) | human gut metagenome | biome: human gut; feature: human-associated habitat; material: faeces | place: Austria | collected 2013 | reverse complement strand
AAATTGGCTTTTGTGTCGGAGAGAGAGGCTACTTAAATGATTATTCGATTTGCATAATTTGAATAAAATAATTATTTTTGCAAAAATGATATTCCTATGGCGAAGATTATAAATCCATTCATCGTGACCGGAAAGATCGCTCCGGAGTATTTTTGCGATCGGGTGAGCGAATCAGCCCGGCTTGTCAAGTCGGTTACCAACGGCAATAATTTGGTTGTCATTTCACCGCGCCGTATGGGTAAAACAGGGCTGATTCAGTTCTGTTACGACAAGCCGGAAATCGGTAAGGAGTACTATACTTTTTTCATCGATATTCTGCATACGTCGAGCCTCCGCGAATTTACCTATCTGCTCGGCCGGGAGATTTACGAAACACTCCTGCCTCGTAGTCGTAAAATGGCGACTCTTTTCATTCAGACGATTAAGTCCATCAGCGGGAAATTCGGGTTCGACCCCATCACCAATCTTCCCGCTTTCAATGTGGAGTTGGGAGATATCGAGCGGCCCGAATATACGCTCGATGAGATTTTCCAATATTTGGCTCATGCGGACAAGCCTTGCATCGTAGCGATCGATGAGTTCCAGCAAATTGCCAAATATCCGGAGAAGAATATAGAGGCTTTGTTGCGGACTCACATCCAAAGGTCGGAGAACAGCCATTTTATCTTTGCCGGGAGCGAACGCCACATGATGCAGGAGATGTTTGCATCGGCCGCCCGGCCGTTCTACCATAGTGCCGACATGTTGGAGCTGAAAGCCATTCCTGCGGAGATTTACATCCCGTTTATCGTCGGGCATTTCGAGCGGCGCAACCGTTCGATAGCCGCCGTCGATGCGGAAAAGGTTTATGCACTTTTTCAGGGGCACACCTACTATATCCAAAAAACCTTCAACGAATCGTTTGCCGATACGCCCGAAGGCGACGAATGTACGTTGGAGACGATCCGGGCTGCCATCGATAATATGATTGCTTCGAACGATACGATTTTCCGGGAGATTTTGTCGAACGTTCCTGAAAAGCAGAAGGAGTTGCTTTATGCCATCGCCAGGGAGGGCGAAGCCGAGCGTATTACATCTGCCGATTTCATCAAACGGCACAGTCTTACTTCAGCCAGCTCAGTACAGTCGGCCGCAAAGAAACTACTCGAAAAGGATCTTATCACCGAGATTAACAAGGTTTTTTCTGTAACCGACCGATTATTTGCCATGTGGATAAATAAATTATATGGGAAAAATCCGGATTTTTAATGTCGCTGCTCGGTATAATGTGATTTTTATAGACTGGTATTTGGCCGTAAATCGGCTGAAATAGTTACCTTTGACTTTGTCGAAGGTACTCCGCCTCGACAAAACGCAAATAAAATTTGCTTTTATGTGCGGCTTGTGCGTACCTTTGTTACGAAGTATGCCGAAACTCTATATCATAGCGGGTTGCAACGGTGCAGGGAAAACGACTGCATCCTATACTGTGTTACCCGAAATGTTGGGATGTAAAGAGTTCGTTAATGCCGACGAGATTGCAAAAGGACTTTCGCCGTTCAATCCCGAAAGCGTGGCGATCGAGGCAGGACGGCTGATGCTGCAACGAATGGACGATCTTTTGTCCGAAGGCGAAGATTTTGCGTTTGAAACGACGTTGGCGACCCGCTCCTATGTGAAATTCGTGGAGCGGACGCAGGCGAAAGGCTACTTTGTCACGTTGCTCTACTTTTGGTTGCCGACACCCGAACAGGCCATCGAGCGTGTTGCGACACGAGTAAGCGAGGGCGGGCACAATATTCCGTCGGATGTGATTCGGCGACGTTATGCGAACGGCATCAGGAATTTAACGACCCTCTATACCCCGATTTGTGACTATTGGACAATCTATGATAATAGTGCTGCCGATGGTATTCACAAGGTTGCTTGGGGTGTCAAGGATGAAATAAAAGAGATTGTCGATCCGTTATCTTATCAAAAGATCGTAGACTATGAGCGAGATTGAGATTAAGCAAATGCAGGAGAAAATCGATGCAGGCATTTTGCTTGCCCAAAAGCGTCTGATTGAAAAGACCAAGAAGGAGGACGGCGAACTGGTTGTCGTGCGTGACGGAAAGGTCGTGCGCATCAAGGCCCGCGATCTGAAATAGGAATTTTGGGTCGGTTGTCCGAATGAATAATCCCCGGCATTTTCGGATGTCGGGGATTCACTTTTCAATTTTGATCGGGTAGGAGGACGGCGCGTGGAACACAGGTGGAACACGCGAAATCGCAACAACTCCCGATAATGATAAATCGAAACTCATTGAAATATATGCAAATACGTTGAAATGTAGTTCGTTAAATTTATCGGAAAAAGTAAAATTTAATTCTGGGGGGCGTGTGGTCGCTGGTTCGAATCCAGTCACCCCGACTAACCGAAAATCCTTGATATTCAATCGAATATCAAGGATTTTTCTTTTGCGGTATATAGCCGAAAAAATGGCGGTGGTACACAAGTGGTACATAAATGGTCGCTATCCGAAATTTTTGAATATCAATTTTTGAATTGACTTTCTAGGAATTTGATGATTTTATCTACTTTTTCACGTTCCTTATCAAAAAGGTGATTTATTACTATTTCAATAATCTCGTTGCGGCCAATATTTCTTGCTCTTAATTCATCATCAATAAGTGAATATAAGATTTTGCCACTATAGTCCTTATTGGGATCTTTTTCGGTTTTATATTGAGATAGTATTTGATCCAAACTTACTTGATGAAATACATAGTCATTGAGTTTTCGAAAGAAGTTATGGTCAACATTAGTGTATAACTTTGACTTTAAATATTTTTCCAAACTTTCTATTGGAAGATAATTTAAGGGTATATTATTAGTTATATTACATTTTTTTATGTGTTGCTCTGCCTTTTCTTTGATATCTCCATCCAAAATGATACAAATGGATGCAATCTTACCTAAAAGATTATTTCGTGTTACATCTTGTGCTAAGTCTATAACTTTAGCAAATCCCCCACATGGTAGTACATGTACTAAACGATTACTTAGTAACGATTGTCTTTTTAGGATTGTTTTTACTATTTCTTTGGCTAAATCATCTTCAACTAAGATAATATTATCATATCCACTATGATCATATAAAATTCTTGTAGCATATGCCGGATAACAAGGATTTAATATTTCTATAGAATTATCAGAATGGCGGTCTAAGAAATAGATGTTTTCTGGAGATATATTCCCAATTAGCTCAATAGAATGAGTGGAAAAATAAATTGCGTAATTATAGGCCTTTGCCATATCACCTAAAAAATTAACTAGACGTTTTAATGAAGACGGATGTAAAGCCATTTCTATTTCATCTAGAAAAAAAAGACATGGGCGCTCTAAATTTTCTCGATCTTGATTTCTTATATAAAGGGAATTTAAAATGCTGATAAGTAGATTTTCCCCAGTAGACATCCGGATTTGGCTAATTCTTTTTCCTTGTTTCTCATAGAAATAAATAGCTCGTTCTAAATGTTTGGGATCTGACACCCAAAGCTTTTCATAGAAGTTTCTATCTCCTTGTAAAATTTCGCCTAAATTTGTGCGAACAAACTCGCTTGCTGGACTTAATAATTCTGGATTTAAATGTTCAGATTCTAATAATTTTTGGTATGTTGCATTTCGAAACCGATTCCCAAAAACTAGACTACCCTCAAAAAAACCTTTTATCTCTAATAGTCCATTACTTGTATGAATCCATTTTCGATTTGACTTAATCCAAGACCGTTGTATGCCATTTAATTCGAATGCGATGGTTGCTCCATTTTGTGTATATCCAAAATGATCATCCATTTTCATGGAGTAGAAAGCGCGCGAAGCACATGTAACAACCGTGCTTTTACCTGATCCATTTTGCCCCGTTATAGCATATAAACCTTTTTCTATCGGAAATTCCATTTCGAGAGTATCAATGCTTTTGATTTTCTCGATTTTCATTTTTAGTTTCATTTTGAGCATATTTAGATATAAACAAAAATAGTTATTTTAAATTTGATAAACTAAAAAATCCCTTAAAATATAAGTTTAGGTTATGCTTTGTCTTATTCGTAAAAAATATCAAACCAAAAGTTTTGGCTGAATTAGGAGAAATAGGATTGAGATTTTATTTTTTTAATAGCCGATTAATAAGAATTGAGAGGTTGGGTTTTGTTACTCTTATATCCGTGTCACAACCCCAAACGATATTTACTTGCGAGGCAAATTTGTGGATAATGGTTAACAGACGGTGAAGAGATTTCAATTTTGCTCGGAGCTATTTGGTCAAAGAGGACATTGTGTCTTCGATTGTAACTAATGTGCAAGATGTCGCACGATTCAAAATGCGTTGCACTACTTGAATCGTATTGTCGCCCGATGCGCTTAATTGGAAATTGAGATACTGCCGAATTTCGTCTTTATCATTCATCGTGTTTCTTGTTTTTGGATAATACACCTTGGATGCGCGTACTGCAAGACTAATCGGAGTTTGCGACAGGCAGGATTATTTGATAGCATCTCTCGGCTATTTAAGCCCTACACATTGGCTTGAAACAAACGGATAATGAATTTTCGAGTTTCCGACTATATGAGCTGTAACCGCATCGCAGTATCTTCTGTTCCGACGAAACAAAACGACCTGCCAATATGTTTTGGCTGGCCTTGCGAATTTACTCTGCCGATGTCCCGATCAGCAACAGAATCGAAAAGTCGGTCTCCGCCAGTTTTGCATCCGTGCCGCAGCCCCAGACGATATTAACCTGCGGGGCAAATTCGTGGATGACGGTTAAAAGGCTGCATAGGTCGTCGAAACTAATTTCCGAAGCGGGATGATAGCTTACTTTTACAACCACGTCGAGGTCTCCTTCTATGTGTTGGGTTTCCAATTCGGTGCGGAGTTGTTCCGCCAAGACGGGCATTGCGCCCTCGACTGTAATTAGGGCGCAAGATGCTGCGTTATTCAAAATGCGGTCTAAATCGTTTCGAACGATTTGCACCATGTCGTCTTCCGATGGGCAGAATTGGGTGTCGAGATAGTGTCTGATTTCTTCTTTGGTTTTCATGCGATTTTGTTTTTGGGTGATATATTCCGGCTATGAATACGCAGGCCGATTCAGCCGATATGTACTGGAGGCCATCATTGTTGCTTGCTTATTTAAGCTCTATACATTGGCTCGAAATAGGCGGTTAATGAATTTTATCGAGTTTCCGACTACATGGGCCGTAATCGCGTCGCAGTATCTTCTGTCTGGATTTAACAAAGCGACCTGCCGGGTTGCGGCAGGTCGGGACAACTAAGAACGGTCGGGATAAAGATTTGGAAAGGATTTGGATAACAACTTACAACTATGTGCTTTATCCTCGACCGGGATTATATACGAGCCAATATCATATTTTTCTCCATTGACTTGTGCGACTTGTTTTGCCGTTTGAATTTCGAGTCGGTTCTCCGCGAGACCTTATCTGTTCGATTCTTAATTCATCGGCATACTTGGATAAGTATTTGCCTATTTGTTTCGTAACCTCATGGGTTATCGTCTCGGGGTCTTGTTTATAGACATATAACATCCGTAGTCTGTCGTACTGGTCATTGAAATGTGTTTCGATAATTTCGTCGATGACGTGTGAATCGAATTCCGTACCATCGACGGCTTGTATTAAATCTGCCAAATCCCGCATGTTGATTTCCTCCAAAATCGCTCGTGCGCTTGGCTTGCTGTTAGAGGTTGCCATAATATTTCCATCGTTTCATTAAAATGATGCGATTGCTCGAACAGAATGAGTTGCTTCCCAACTGCTCTCTATGGGTTGTCCGGTAGCACTGTATCCCTTGAAACATTTAATGTACCGCGGGTATGAACCATTATTGTTCACCTCTTCGGAAGACCAGTAAGTGCCACCGGCTGAAGATGCGTATTTTAATGGCATTCCATTGTTGCCAATCGAAGAGCCATTGATCTCAAAACGATAGTAAAATAGGGTTGTTAAATCGTCTATTGCTGGTAATTCCCAAGCGGTATTTGATTGCTTTTTCGTATTGATCCAATCGGAAACAGGATAAGAAGCCTTGTTATTACTACTATTCCACTTATACCATGGCAGCAAGGCTTCGTCTAATGAGAGAATTTTTCCGTGTTTCCTGTCTGCATCCAGATCATAAATGATTCCTTCAAGACCGTTTTCATTGTAATAATTCATTAAGACGTATGTCCCATCATTTTCCTTGTAACAGGGTTTTGTTATGTCTAAATCCAAGGCACATGTAGGTATAAGTGCATGTTGTGTTTGGTTCTGAAACCAAATCTCTCTTAAATTAGGACACTCTTGGCATCTTAGGGTGTTGATCTTTTGGTTGTTGGATAAATCCAACAGATCTATCGGATTGCTCTTTATTTCTAATGTTCGTAATTCCGGATTATTAGTCGTTTTTAGCGCAGTTAGTTGATTGTAATTGCACTTTAAATATTGTAAAAGGCCGTTTGTTTCGAGATTTAATTCTGTCATGCGATTGGCTTCGCAGTTTAATTCGACTAATTGTCGATGCTTTGTTACATCTAATGTGTTTAAATTATTGTTGTTGCAATATAATTTTTGGATATTGGGAGATTGGGAAATGTCAAGCGATTCCAATTGATTGCCTGAAACATTTAACCTTGAATATCGAGAACTTGTAATTTTAAGTTTAGTCGAATTGTTCAATGCATAGCTCAAATATGGGTAGTCCGTTGTTTTAGTTGGATCATAGATTGCAGCATAGTTGTGAAATGTAATGGATGCAACATCTCCTAAATTGATCTCTTCGAATGGGTTATTGTGCCAAATTAAGTCTCCGAGATTATAACAATTGGAAATATCAAGAATCCGGATATTATTGTTATCACACGTTAATTGGGTTAAACTTGTGCAACTTGTCGCGATTAACGATGACAGTTGGTTCTGTGAACAATCGAGGTCTCGTAACGTCGAAGCATTGCCTAATGTCAGTAATGTAAGCATATTGTTCTGGCAATATAATAAACTTAGCTTCGAACACATGCTTATGTCCAAAGATGACAGTTTATTGTCTTGACAGAATAGAAGATCCAAATTATGGCAATTACTTAGATCGAGAGTTTCAAGGTTGTTGTTTCCGCAACTCAAAGTAAGTAAATAGGGGCACATGCTTATGTCCAAAGAAGATAGTTTGTTGCTGCCACATTGCAAAATGGTTAAGTTAGAACAATCTTGAACATTAAGTGATGTGAGATTATTGCCGCCACAAGACAGGCCGATTAGTTCCGAACATCCGGTCAGGTCGAGGGCGGTAAAATTATTGTTATGACAATCCAAATTGGTAAGGTTAGCCCAATTGGAGCAGTCGAGTTTGTCAGTTAGTTTATTTTCACAACAACTAAACGATGTCATTTTTTCAGCGTTGGGAGGTAATATGAGGTTTGAAATCTTATTGTAACCACATGCCAAACCAGTTAGTTGTGTGTTTTTGCTCAAATCCAACTCTGTCAAAGAGTTATTGTCACATGATAAACTTTGTAAGTTTGTAAAATACTCAATTCCTTCCAGCGACGCGATGGACAGACTTGATACGGTTAAACTCATCAGCTTCTCGATTTCGAATAGGGATATTTCATTGTCGTTATTTTGGTCATAATTTGCAACCAAATAAGCTTTGAAATTTGGATCTGGTATGTTTAATACAGGTATGGCGGATTGAGTAATAGTGATAGTCTGTGAAATATTCTGTTGGGTATTGATTATCTTGATTTTGCCGATACGTTTGACGCCTGTCGTATTTTCAGAGATATTAAATCGAAGTTGATTTTCTTGTAGCGCACGAGTTTCTATTTGAGTTATCCATGTATCGCTTTCATTAATTTTAATTTCAAAATCAATATTATGTTGCAGTGCAACATCGACTGTTACTCCTTCTTGGGGAACTTGATAATCCGTCTTGCCAATTATGAGCGCATCTTTTTGTAATTGAGTAATTTCAACGATCTCGTCGATATTATTCTCCTTATTAAAGAAGTGAATTTTTGCCGATCGGTTATCGTAAGTGGTATTGGAGGCTATCGTATAATAATGCGTATGGGTTGATATAGCCCGTGTCGGGGATTCCGTAATCCAATCGACCGAAGGCATAGCGACTTCATAATCGACATTGCTGTTCAATTCGACTTTGATTGTCTGTCCGTCACTTGGAATGATATACTCTTTTTGAGTAAGAACAAGTGCCGGAGAAGCACCGAATTGGTAAATTTTTATGGTTTCTTTCCCGATTTCGCTTGTGATCGTAATCGTACCTTCCCTTGTTGCGGTCTCTTCATTGGGAGATATCGAAAACAAAAGGCGCGATGTTGTCATAGCACGAGTTCCGACATAAGATATCCAAGATTTGTCTGCTTGTGCGATTTCATATTCGAACGAGATGTTTGCATTCACCTCGACTGCGATTTGTTCTCCTTGTGCGGAGACTTCAAATTTGGATTTCGTAACGGTTAGTGCATCTTTGCCTTTTTGGGTAAGGACAAACTTGGCGGATTCCGTCGCACAAGTAAACGTGTAGGTTGCGTTCCGATCGTCCGGTAAATTGTTTTCGTCGATGTTGAATGTAATGACATCGTTGTTTTTTCCCGATGTTTTGGAGGGGCGACACCATGATACGGTTTCTCCGGATAAGGCCCATGTTCCGTTACAAGTCACGATGACGCTTTGCGTATTTGAATTACTCGAAACGGTTGCCGATTCCGGATTCAATGAAATATTGGAATTTGACGCGGCTTCTTGTGTAACATAGAGGGTCGCCTTTTCATTGCCAAGCGTGAATGTAAACGACGTATTTCTTGGTTGTAATTCCTTGTTTTTCTGAACAGAGAAGGTTATATTGGCTCCATTACTACCTGACGTGATAGAGGGGGTGCACCAACTGTCGCCTCCGGATAGCGACCATTGACCGTTGCTTGTGACATTCACATTTTGAGAATCGCCATTCGCCGGAAATTTTAGATTTTGAGGAGCAATTGATAAAACGTAGTTTCCTCCTCCCTCCTTGTCTGTTTCGCTTTTACTGCAACAAGAGAGAGACAATGCAATGAACAGCAATCCAATGATCCGTTTCATAATTTTAAGATTTTAATTGTTTTTCTGCGCTTTCTCTCTACGCCGGGCCTCTCGTTTGGCCTGACGTTCGGCCTTGCGGCGTTCCTTTTCCGTCAAAACGGGCGTTTCGGAATCACCCTCCGTGACGATGCTATTATCTTGTTCGGCTGGGGTCGTAGAAACAAGCGGCTCTTCTACCTCAATATCATCATCGAAGGATGTTTCCGTTATGGGTTCGACCGAGGCTTCTTTCTGCGGCTTGGATGCGGTGGTTGAAGTCGGTGCGGAAACACTCGGATGCGAACTTTTCGGGACATAGGGCGGTGATTGGACTTTTACTTCCTCCGAGCGTTGCGGTTGTTCCGTTCGGCTTTCGACGGCTTTCGGTTTTTTGTCTTCTTTGCATGATTTGAATCCACCGCACAGCCCGATGACAAGAGCAATAATTATCGTCGCTACGATGCTGCCACAGCCGAACTTAGATTCTTCCTCGACCTCCTCAATTATGAATTTTCTGCCCATATTGTTGTAGTTTTAAAGTTTTATCCAAGTGTGATTCTTTGTCGGATTGCGATTGACGCTTTCTCTCTGTTGGATATCGCCTTTTTGAAGTAGATTGGGTCGTCCGGAAAGATACCATCGGGCAACCCAAGTATGGATAGCTCGATAAGAGCCGCTTCTTCGCAGCGCGGTTGCATATTCATTGGGGAATAACAGCCTGAATGCCTTGATAAAATCGTTGGAGTCGAACTCGCGGCCGAGTTTTCCGAGGATTTCGTGGATGTGATCATCCAAGAATTCCTGTAAGGTGTCCTTGTAATAGGTCATAGCAACACGTTTTTATGTTGCCATCCGGCTCCTGTATGGCTGGGTTAGTAGCAAAAAGAAAGCGTGGAGCCATTTTCGTTTGTCTCAAAGAAGGTTGTGGAATGACCCAAGCGGAAACAAACGATGCAATACCCCACGCTCGAATAGATATGGGATATCAGCACGCAGAATGCGTCCTGCCATGATCTAAACAAGAATGAGTGCTGTTCGTTTGCCTTTCCGCTTTGAAAACTTCCACATTTTCTTTGAAAGGCGTGCGAAAACACTTTCAATATGTCCGCCGCAATCCTTGCGGACGTCGGCAGTGACAAAGTTAAAAATTATTTTCGCTCGAACAACACTCGATGGGGTATTGCCGTATAAATTTCGGTGGAATCGTCCCCGGGAGTCTCTACGTTCCGAGGTCATCATAAAAAAAAAGCCGGAACCCCTCGATAAGGTTCCGGCTCCGCTTGCGGGGCGGCGGGCTACTTGAATGTTACCCCGTGTTTTTTGCAAATCCATAGGAAGGTCTCGATCCCGATTTTGCGGCTCCGCAGACATTTGGCGAACTGCTCGTCGCATTCGGTCGGGTAATACTTCTTGGAATGCATACTGACCAGATGGAATAACCGCAGCCCCTCCTCTTTGCCGTATTCGTGCGCCAAGGCGCATCCGATGCTGTACCAATCGTGGTAGGCATCTGTGATATCCTTTTTCTCTTTGCGGATTTTGCCGACTAATTTATAGACCTTTTTATCGAGCAGCTCCTTTTCCCGGGCTGTCCGGACTTTGGTTCTGGCCGTTCTATCCATGAGCACGCCCCGATAAGGCTTGGCGTGCGGATTGATGTATGGGTAGGCATCGTAACTGGCTCCCCGCAAGCGGCAGATGTCGCAACAACCTTGGTCGGCTACGAGCCCTGTTTTCTCGTAGACCTCCCGAACCAGCGCGTCGAACTGCGCCAAGTGCTTGTTCGGGTAAGCGATGCGGAAAATCAGGCACAGACCATTCCCGCTGATCGACATGCCTGCATAGAACAGGCAGTCGAAGGTCTTGGCGAGGAGCTTCTTCTTCTCGAACCACTCCGGCCCGAATACGCCGTTGTCCTTGTGGTCTATATCGATGCATAGGTAGCCGCTGTGCTGAACCAGTCCGTCACGGCTCCGGGTTTTGAATATCCCGCTCGGGGTAATGCAAGGAAGGTTGCGTTTAAGCTGTTGGCGGACCTTCTCGTTGGAGGTCGTGCGGAACGCGATAACCTGCTCCTTGAATTTAGCAGTCTTACACCACTTCATCAGGTCAACACAGCCGAGTGGTTTCTGCGCGAAGTAGTTCTCGAACATGGAGACTTTGATCGGAGGGAGTTCCGAGGGATTCGAACCGACTGTTTGTCTTTCTATGTGCCCATTATTATATTCGTTTTCTTTCATGTTAGAATTATCTTTTAGGGGCGACCTATTCATATTGTATATCGCTGAATATTTGTAAATTGCCATTTTCTTCGTCTTCAGTTTTTGTGAAAAAATCGTTGAGTCCTTCGCCGTTATTCTTTTTGGTTGCTTTCTCCTTGTACTTTTTTTGCCGTTTTCGTTCGTTGGCGTTCAGCTGGGGGCGGATTATTATGAAAATTCGCTCCTGCTCCCCTTTGAGATCCGTCGGTTCCTCGCCGTAAAAGGCATATCTCATAATCACATCATAGAGGTGTAATCTTGCCATGGGCTTCATCGAGGCCAGTGCTTCATAAAAGCTACGGTAGAAGATGAGCCCTTCACGGGGCGGAACCTCCGGGTCGAATACGGGCTTGGTTGTTGTTTTTTGGTTTTTCATGGCTACTGTTTTTTTAAATGGTTTATTCTCTGGATGTTTTCCTGTTCGATTGTCGGGTGCGATTCGCTCTGCAACCAGTCGAGAATCTCCTCACGCTGAAAGTAGAGCCGCCTTCCGCCATGCTCCGGCTTGCGAAACGGGATCTTTCGTTCGCTTGTAAATTTGTAGATCGTCGCCTTGCTGTATCCGGTCAGGCGCACGACCTCCTCGATGGTCATTACTTGCTCGGCCGGAGCTTGATTCGCAGTAAGGTTACCCAAGATTCGGTCGATGCCGAGAATCTCTTTCAGTTGTCCCACGGTCAGCATTGCGATCGGGGTGTCGTCTGTGAATTTTGTCATAATCGATATTATTTTATATGAGTTTCAATACTGAAATATGATAATGGAATATACATAGGGTCTAAAATGAAAGCACCCCTGTGAGAATGCTATTCCGCAGGGGTACTTAATGAAAATAATGAATTTAATGAACGATTACAGCCCGTATAGGTCAATGAGAATGGTCGGTGTTGCTGGGCGCGTAAATAGAGGGGTTGGAATATGAGGTTTCGAAAATTTATGTCGTCCTCATCCGTGCTATCGAAAAGCTGCCTGAGGGTCGTGTATATCCGGCGCATGGTCTGATCCGAGGTGGCTCCGACCTCCTGCTTTATGGATTTTATGGACAACAGATGAGGTAGCTGGAACTGGGGGAAATGATTCTTGCAGAAATAAAACAGCATGCCGGTATAGAGCCAGTATCGGAGGTCTGCCCGTGTCCCTTGAAAGACAGTCCCCGTGAAAACGGAGACGGTTTTCCCGCATTGAGGGCAACGCAACAGCAGCGGATTTCTTCTCCTCAAAGGTCGTGTAAGCCGGATGTTGCAGCCGGGACAATAGGTCGAGTGCCGTTCTGTATAGTAGGCAATGGCGGTCGTTTCATTCGGGAGGAATGCTGAAAAGGTTTGGTAGCTGAAAGGAATTTTCATTGTAGCTTATTTTGAGTTGTATATTTGTGCTAATAGCGTAAAAAGGCGAGCAGAATTAAACCGTG
>OLSK01002187.1_pt1 | contig 12804 bp, 8 predicted proteins | sample 1672781 | NCBI WGS metagenome assembly OLSK01 (sample SAMEA3136723, study PRJEB25190) | human gut metagenome | biome: human gut; feature: human-associated habitat; material: faeces | place: Austria | collected 2013 | reverse complement strand
GACAAAGCAGAACTGGAGGAGATGAAGGCTTCTTATGAACAGCAGTCTTATGATCTTCAGTGCCAGATTGATCAGAAGAAATCTGAATCAGCCGATTATGAGAATGAAATTGCATATGCACAGCAGCAGGCGACAGAATATGCAAATCTGTTAGCGGAACAGACAGCTGAAATTCAGAGACTGGAAGCTGAAAGAATCGCAGCAGAAGAAGAGGCAAGACGACAGGCTGAGGAAGAGGCTGCAAGACAGGCGGCAGAAGAAGAGGCAGCAGCAAAAGCTGCAGAGCAGGAACAGGACTCCGAATCAGAAGAGGAAGAAAATGTAGAGTATGATGAAGACGGAAATGAGATTGAGAATACTGATGATGCGGATGATGAGTCTGAATCAGATGATGGTGTAGAATATGATGAAAATGGTGATCCTGTTGACAATGCAGGAGCTTCTGATGATGTAGAGTACGATGAGTATGGTAATGTGATTGATTCTGATAATACAGTTTCACCAGATGATTATGAGAGTGAACAGTCATCTGATTCAGACAGTTCTTCATCTTCATCTTCAGGATCAGGATCTTCTGTAGTAGACTTTGCAACACAGTTTGTTGGCAATCCATATGTATGGGGCGGTACAAGCCTTACAGGTGGAGCTGACTGTTCAGGATTTACACAGAGTGTATATGCAAACTTCGGAGTAAGTCTTCCGAGAACTTCTTATGAACAGCAGTATGCCGGCACAGAAGTATCTTATGCTGATGCGCAGCCGGGCGATTTGATCTGCTACGGTGGACACGTTGCAATCTATATGGGTAATGGACGTATCGTTCATGCATCGAACTCTGTAGATGGCATTAAGATCAGTGATAACGCAGCGTACAGAACGATTGTTTCTGTAAGAAGACTGGTATAATTAAATAAGTATAAATAATTAAATTTATAGGGGTTGAAAAGGAGTATCGCTAAGGGGGCTGATGCTCCTTTTCTTTATGTATAAGTTACCATTATTCCGCGAGGTGTTTTGGCATGAATATGCCAAAATTCCGAGACATACCGCGCGAATTTATGCGATTAGCATAAATTCTGTGCATCGCGAAGCGTGTTGCTGTGAACGGAGTGAACAGTAACATCATCAATCCATATGGTTCTTTTTTTCGCATCATATTTTCTTGTAAAACAGACAGTATCGCGGTATAATATGGGTATATAATTTTAGCAGGCTAATCACTTGTTATGCTTGATAAAGGAGGCCGAAAATGAGTAAAAACAAGCACAAATTTCTTACATTTGCTGCTCTGATGACCGGCGCAACTGTTGCTGTTCATTTCATTAACCACACGATTGCTACTGCTGCACAATTAAAACAGATGCTCCACAGTTCTAATGACAATTACCTTGAATGGCGCTTTGGGAACATTTATTATACCAAAAAGGGAACTGGGTCACCGATTCTTTTGATTCATGACACTTTACCTGGAGCTTCCGGGTATGAATGGAGCAAAATTGAAGACGAACTGGCAATTGACCATACCGTATATACTGTTGATTTGTTAGGATGCGGACGTTCGGACAAATCCAGCATTACCTATACAAATTTTGTTTATGTTCAGATGATCAGTGATTTTATCAAAAAAATAATTGGTCAGAAAACAGATGTGATTGCAAGTGGTTTTTCAGGCTCTTTTGTTACTATGGCCTGTCACAATGAGAAAGAACTTTTTAACAAAATCATGCTGGTAAATCCGCCCAGCCTGACTCAATTAAAACAGATGCCAAACAGAAAGGACCGCCTGTTAAAAGCAGCTCTGGAAATTCCGATTTTCGGAACTCTGGTTTATCATATGATCGTATCACGTGATAATATAAATAATCTTTTTATCGAGAAGATGTATTTTAATCCATTCCATGTGGATAATCAAATGGCAGATGCTTATTATGAAGCAGCTCATAAAGGTGGATATTATACCAGATTTTTGTACTCCAGTCTTGCAGCTAAGTATATAAATATAAATATCTGTCATGCACTTAAGGCACTGGATAACAGTATTTATATTGTTGAAGGTGAAACAGAGCCAAACGGAAAGGCTGTCACTGATGATTATTGTGCCTCCAACCCGGCTATTGAAGTTTCTGTTCTCAAAGAAACAAAACATCTTCCACATGTTGAAGCACCTGAAGCGTTTCTTGAACAGGTTAAAATCTTCTTTTAAGCCTTATATTTAAGCCAGAATGAGTCGACGAGTTGATTTTGAGACAGTTTTGAAGGATAAATTTTTTTATTTCAAGTCGGAAGAAAGCGACGTTGCGGTGACTACAGCAACCGAATTCGGACAAAATATACCGCAAAATGGGGCGTGCAGATTGTGGGAATGATTTTTCAAACACGCTCTAATACAACAAAAAGTGAGGCAGGCATATGGAAGAAATTCTATATGCCTGCCTCACTTTTTTATAGATTCGTTTATTCTTTTACTCTTCTGTACTGTCCGTTTCCTGAGAATCTGTATTCTCCTCTTCGGATGTATCAGAATCGTTTGTTATGCCGGCTGTTTCAGATGTACTGTCATCGGACTCTTCTATGCTCTCACCTGGCATATCTGTTGAATCTGATTTAGTATCATCTGTTGTTGCTTCGTCTGAATCTGTCTTATCTGAACTGTCTTCTTCTGTTCCGACAACTGATTCAAATGCTGTGAACAGTTCTTTTACATTCATCTTATTTACGAGATATACTTTATTATCCACCACTGCCGCATAATAGTTTGTATCGTAGCTATAGTATGCAACTTCCTGTGTATCACCGTTTTCTTCTGTAAATGTAGCTGTCAGTTCTGCATCACCGTCAGGTTCATATTTATCTGTCAGACGTTTCTGAGCCGTCATGTTGATCAGTTTATTGTAGAATGTTGTAAATGTTGTTTCATCCAGATCAGAACCATTCAGTTTATAGGTAACTGTTTCTGTATCGTTTCCATCATCATCTGTGGATGTTTCACGTGAAACATTTACTTTATAATCACTGCCCTGATAATTTACTTTGAGGCTTCCGAGGCTGTTTAAAGATACATAACTTACTGTCATATCCCAGAAGTCTTCTTCTGATTTATCAGTTAGCGCGGACAGAGTATCCGTTGACATCGTATAGACTTCATTGCTGTCATTTACCATGACATATCTGCTGCTGTCATCTGTTTCATTTCCAACAAGAATTGTAAGCTGCTTATCTGCCATCTTAGTTTCTTCTTCCGAAGAATCCTCATTGTCTGATGCACTGTCTGAGTTTTCTGATGTTTCATCTTCTGCTTCTTCACCGTCAGTATCTTCAGCCTCAGATGTTTCATCCGTAGTTTCACTTACACTTTCGTCTGATTCTGTATCCTGTTCAGCATCGTCACTGTTTTCTTCCACAGATGAAGCATCTTCATCTGCCGCCTCACCGGAAGCTGTCGTATCATCTTGTGTGTCTTCATCAGTGTCATCATCAGCAACTTCTTCCTGATAATCTACTGTGATTGTTGCATATGGTTTATCCAGACCATATTTGCTCTTGTCGTCACATTTATAATCTGCAAGTGAACTATATGCCATGCTTCCGAATGAGGATACCAGAGAACTTACGGTAGCTGAGTCTGCTTTTTCTTCATCCTCGCTGCCTTTTACTGACCAGGTACTTGTATCTTCGTCTTTTGATAATTCATAGGAATTATCGCCGTCTACAGAAATTTTTGTAATGGTATCTGTATTGGAAATTGCAGGGAAATCTTCCATCTGCGCATAATCATTCAATGATTTGGTAAACGGCTCTACGCAGGAAGAATCTATCAGGTATACTGTCTTCTCATCATCATCTTTTCTTACATAATACTGACTGGTGGAGGAATTTTCATCTCCCACATACAGTGTAGTTGTTATGTCATCGCCATCTTCCTCATCAGATTTTGTTACAATCTTAATCGTGTTTGACGGAGAGTCCAGACCATATTCTGAAAGATCATCTACGTCCTCCAGAACTCTGTCTGAATCGACAGATGCAATAGCAGATGCTGCACTGTCCAGAGTAGTCTGATTTACCGGAAAATCTGTTTCGTCTTTCTTTACCCAGCTGTCATCATCTTTTTCAAATGTTGTCTCTGTATCATCAACCATAAAATCCAGAGATTTAATGTTATCTGTTGATGCAGTAAATACAGTTGTGCTTTCTTCAGAATCTTCTTCGGATTCTTTCTGCTCCTGATGGGCTACGTAGGTTTTTACACCTGCGTAAGCCCCGCAGCAGACACCAAGAACTACAACTGCAAGAACCATTTTTACAGTTTTATTCTTCATTTAAGCTTTTCTCCTCTTCATCCAGACTGCAAACCCTACAACAAGGAAGAATCCAGGAATCAGACCGATGGTGCAGATCTTCCAGAATGCAGCATCATAGTCTGTAAGTGTCAGATAAGATACAGACAGGCTCTTGGATGGGATAGATACGGTTGCACTGTCTTCTGTGTCTGTCATCCACTTCAGGGATTCGATGATCAGCTTCTCATTTCCGCCGGATACCATCTGATTTACCTGTGATTCCATCAGATTGGAAGTTGAATAGTATACGATCTGCGTTTCTTTGTCATCATCCAGAGTCTCTGTGATGCTTACTCCCAGATCAAATGGGCCAGCTTCGTCTCCGTCTTCTTTCTCCAGAGTATCACTGTTCAGATCTGTCTTGGAATATGCCTGGTCTGATGTGGTGAGGATACTGTTGATCGTTACGGTATCTCTTACATCATCCATTTTTTTGATTCCCTGTGCATATGGTACAAGTACATAATATCCTCCGGAAACAGTCTCAGAGCTTGCATCTGTGCTGTTTATAGTCGGAACCAGATAATATGGCATCTGCATTGCATAATGCTGATTATCACCTTCAAATACGATTCCAGCTTCTCTCTGAACACCATAGTTTTCCAGAACTGCATCAAAGTTTGGCAGGTCTTCTGTTGTATAATCAGAGAAAATCATCGCCTTTCCGCCATTTTCAAGATAATCAATAATAGCAGTCTTTTCATCTTCTGAAATATCTGTGGACGGAGAATCAATGAACAGGCAGTCTGCATCATCCGGAACACTTCCCTCTGTAAGAAGATTCAGAGACTGAATATCCATGTTTGCCTTCTCGATGTCTTCTTTGATAGTAGAATCCATCTCCTTCTCACCATGTCCCTCGAGTGTATAAAGGATCGGGAGATCTTCGGATGTTACATATCCGATCGCACTTGTGATCTGACCTTCACCGTCGAAACCGGTAGTCTGAGAGCTGTAGGTCTGATAATCAATTGTGCTCTCATAGATATTGTTGTAATCAATGACTTTATTTCTGTCGCCGCATACAACGATCAGACTGTTTGCAGAAAGATCATCACTTGTATATTCCGTTACAAATTTAGGATTTACTACAGGATCCTTCTGCTCTACTTTAATATGCTTGGATTCATCTTCATATTTCTTAAGCAGATTGGTAATATTCTCATCTTCAGAACCGCTCTGTGCAATCTGGTAAATTGTTACGTCCTTGTCCAGATCTTTCAGCATTGCTTTTGTATCATCACCAATACTGTAGAGTTTCTGGCTGCTGATATCAATTTCTGAATATTTGGACGGAATCGCATTTACGATCATGTTGAGCACTACAACTACTGCAATAAATATCACTGACATAACCATTGTGTAAGAGCCGTTTTTGATATGCTTCTTACTGATGGTGCCAATCAGTTTCTTTTTGTCAAATTTTTTATGGTTATTATTTTTCATCTTTTCTTTCAGTTTCATTTTCTTTCACCTCCCCACTAATTCCAGCGTCTCTTCAAAATAGACTGTGTTGTAAGGAACAGGCATACTGCGATCACAGAAAGAAAATATACAATTCCTTTTATATCAAAGATGTTACTTGTAAAATTATCAAAGTGTCCGCTCAGATTAAACACATCCAGGACTTTCTGAATACCGCCCTCAAAAATACTGGATTTTACTACATAAATAATAATCAGTGCCACTTCTCCGATCACACCGATCACTGCTGAGATCAGAATATTCTTGATCATGGTATAGATAATGATGGCTGCTGCCAGGATCAATAACCCAAATGTCACGCATGTCGACATAGATGTCTGAGAGAAGAATGAAGAAATACCATTCATCATGTAAAATGCAAATAAGAAAACAAATGTGAGTACCGCTGCAATTACCTGGCTCTCAGTTAATGCTGACATAAATACACCGATTGCAATATTTGCACATCCCAGGAGAAAGAATCCCAGGACTGCTGTATATGCAGATGCAAACTCTACTGTGCCAAACCTGGACATAATCAGCGGATAAGTACACATAACTGCCATCGGAACAGCAAATACAGTTACCAGTGCAAGATATTTACCTATTACAATACCGCTCACAGAAACCGGTGCTGTCAGAAGCAGCTGATCTGTTTTCTGTTTTCTTTCCTCTGCAAGTACACGCATAGTCAAAATCGGTACTCCGATCAGGAATGCAAAGGTAATTGCACTTAAGGTGTATTCAAATTTCGGATATGCTGCTGAAAGCTGATATGCTGAAAAATAAATACCTGTCAGTACAAGAATGAAAAAGATAAATAAATATCCTACCATGGATGTCAGGTAACTTTTCAGCTCTCTTTTATATATAGCTGTCATAGTTATTTCTCTCCCCCTTTATCATTATTCTGTTCTTCCGATATTTCTGCTGATGTCTGTTTTACGTTTGTCTCGTTTGATTTACCGGCATCAGTATCTTTATCTTCAGGTGTATTTGGGACTTCGTCTGCAGATATTGGTTTATCGGATGCAGTAAGTTCAAGGAAGATTTCCTCCAGTGATACTTTCCTAGACTTCATCTCATAGATTGGGCTGTTAATCTCCGACATTTTGTAGAATACTTTTTCCCGAATGTCATTCTGCTCCTCTGTTGAAACTTTCACACTCCAGAGATTCTGTTTCTCATCTTTTTCCATTGTTACGCTGTTGACTCCCTCGATTCCCTCGAGAGCCTGCCTGATCTGTGTTTTTTCACCTTTAATAAGCATCTCCAGAGTATTGGATCCCTCTGCAAGTTTTCCAAGATTCTCAGGAGTATCGCTTGCTACCAGTTTTCCATGAGAAATGATCAGCACGTAATCGCATACCGCGCTTACTTCAGAAAGTATATGCGAGCTGAGAATAACGGTATGTTTCTTTTTTAATTCTTTAATTAAGGTTCGGATTTCAATAATCTGTTTAGGGTCAAGACCTACTGTCGGCTCATCCAGGATGATCACCTCCGGATACCCCATAATCGCCTCAGCAAGACCAACTCTCTGTCTGTAACCTTTTGACAGGTTCTTTATCAGACGGTTTCTCATGTCTGAAATCTTTACCATATCCATGACTTCTTCGATCATGTTTGCTTTTTTATCTTTTGGGATTTTCTTGAGATCTGCTACAAATTTCATGTATTCCAGGACAGTCATATCAAAATAGACCGGCGGCTGTTCAGGCAGATAACCGATACATTTCTTTGCCGCTTCCGGTTCTTCGAGGATATCGTGTCCGTCAATTTTGACGGTTCCTTCGGTGGATGCGATGTATCCGGTTATCATATTCATTGTAGTGGATTTTCCTGCACCGTTTGGTCCCAGAAATCCATAGATTTTGCCTTTCTCTATTTTAAAGGAAAGGTGGTCGACTGCCGTATGGTTACCATATCGTTTGACCAGATTGTTTACTTCAATCAATGTGTTCTCCTCCTCTTAATTTTTGCCAAAATAAAATATAGAAAATGTCCCCAGGTGAAACAGAGAATGGGGGAACCCGAGGACATCTCTATAAAAATAGTTTATGATGAAGTTGTGATGAAATTAGGATAAAAGTGTGATTATTCTGTGATGTTTATTTGAAAAAAAATAGCTGTCCCGAAATCTCGGCATTTTTTGCCAGAAGATTTCATGAGACAACTATACATAGATTTATTATGACAATGGTTCTTTTAATGGTGTTCCTGCTTTACGCGGATACTTTCCAGGTGTAGATTTTTTCTTATTTATAATGACAAGGGATCGGTCAATCTCGGAGTCCGGCAATTTAAAGTATGTGATGTCTTTCACCTGACCACCGAGGATATTGATTGCTTTCTCTGCTTCTTCTGCCTCTTCCTGTACAGTTCCTGATTTATAGGAAATGAAAGTTCCTCCTGTCTTTACATAAGGAAGACAATATTCTGACAGAGTTGCAAGGTTTGATACTGCCCTGGATACACAGAGATCATATTTCTCACGATACTCTTTATTTTTTGCATACTCTTCTGCTCTTCCATGAATCGCCTTAATCCCTTCTAATCCAAGAAGCTCAAAACTTTCCTCAAGGAAGTTTACCCTCTTTTTCAGAGAATCCAGCAGACATGCCTCCAGATGTGGAAAAGCAATTTTCAAAGGCACACCTGGAAATCCGGCACCTGTACCGATGTCCATAATTGTTTTTACTTTTGTCATATCAATGGCTTTTACACAGGCAAGACTGTCAAGAAAGTGCTTTGTAAGTACTTCCTCAAACTCAGTAATACCTGTCAGATTCATAACCTTATTTTTTTCTACCAGAAATTCATAAAACTGGATAAACTGATTTTTCTGCTTCTGGCTCAGCTCTATACCCAGTTCTCTGCATCCATTTTCCAATGTCGTCAGATTATACGGCATGTATTATTCTCCTTTTTCTACCTTTATTTATTATTTTTGTATATTTTACAGGGTTGTTTTATGTGCTTTTATGATTTTATCTGTTATTTATAGTCCGTTATTTTACTCTTTTATGTACTATTTTAATATTTTTTGCCAATTTCTTGTTTTTATAAGCACATTAAAGCGTATTATATTAATTATTTCGTACTGGAAAGATACACCAGTAAAACTGATATATCAGCAGGAGAAACTCCTGAAATTCGGGAAGCCTGTCCGATTGAAATCGGTCTGTATGCTTCCAGTTTCTGACGTGCTTCGATTCTCAGGCTTCCAACTTTCTCATAATCAAGATCTGTCGGGATTTTCTTTGCTTCCAGTTTCTTAAACTGTTCTACCTGTTTTAACTGTCTGCGGATATATCCATCATACTTGATGTTAATGTCAACCTGTTCCTGTACATCCCATGGCAGCTCCGGACGTTCTTTATCAAGTGGTTTGATTGCTTCATAAGAAAGTTCCGGACGGCGGATCAGTTCTGCCAGAGTGGTTCCGGATTTCAGCGGTGTGCTGTTATAGCTTTCCAGAAGGGTCTGAACCTCTTTGTTTGCTCCGATATTTGTATGTTCTACTCTGCTGATCTCTGTTTTTATCTGTTCTTCTTTCGTAAGGATTTTCTGATAATCCTCTTCACTGATGAGCCCTGCCTGATATCCCTTTTTACGAAGTCTCAGATCCGCATTATCCTGTCGGAGAAGTAATCTGTACTCCGCTCTGCTGGTCATCATTCTGTATGGCTCATGGTTTTCTTTTGTTACCAGATCATCAATAAGAACACCAATATAAGCCTCAGAACGGTCAAGAATCAGCTGTTCCTGACCTTTAACTTCCAGAGCAGCATTAATTCCTGCGATCAGTCCCTGCGCCGCTGCTTCTTCATACCCTGAGCTTCCGTTAAACTGACCGCCGCTGAACAGTCCTTTGATTTTCTTAAATTCCAGTGTAGGATATAACTGACGTGGATTAATACAGTCATATTCGATGGCATATGCATTTTTTACGATTTTTGCATGTTCCAGTCCCGGTACGGAATGATACATTTCTTCCTGCACATCTTCCGGCAGAGAACTGGACATTCCACCAATATACATCTCATTTGTATAGAGACCTTCCGGCTCAATAAATACCTGATGACGGTTCTTATCTGCAAAACGGACTACTTTATCTTCAATTGACGGGCAATAACGCGGACCGGTTCCTTCGATCATACCGGAATACAATGGAGAACGGTCAAGGTTTGCACGAATGATCTCATGAGTTTTCTCATTTGTATATGTCAACCAGCAGGATTTCTGCTCTATCTGAACATCTTCCGGATTAGTTGAGAATGAAAATGGTACAACTCTCTCATCTCCAAACTGTTCCTCCATTTTGCTGTAGTCAATTGTATTTCCGGCAATACGGGCAGGTGTTCCTGTTTTAAAACGGAACATTTCAATTCCCAGCTCTTTCAGAGAATCAGTCAGATAGTTGGCTGCCTGCAGTCCGTTTGGTCCTGTATAATTACTTACATCACCGTAAATACATCTTGCTTTTAAATAAGTTCCTGTACAGAGGACCACTGCTTTACAGTTATAAGTTGCACCGGAATATGTTTTTACCCCTGTAATCTTTCCGTCCTCGACCAGAAGTTTTGTTACTTCTCCCTGTTTAATAGTCAGATTAGGTGTATTTTCAAGCGTTTTTCTCATTTCATTGCTGTATGCCTGTTTGTCAGCCTGCGCACGTAAGGAGTGCACTGCAGGTCCTTTGGAACAGTTAAGCATTTTGGACTGGATAAAGGTCTTGTCAATATTTTTTCCCATTTCACCGCCCAGGGCATCAAGCTCTCTTACCAGATGGCCTTTGGAACTGCCACCTACGTTCGGGTTACATGGCATTAATGCGATACTGTCTACACTTACAGTAAACATCACTGTATTCAGGCCCAGGCGCGCGCCCGCAAGTGCTGCTTCACATCCGGCATGACCGGCACCGACTACAACAATATCATAATCTTCTACTAACGTTCTCATTTTGTCTCCTTTTATTTTACAACTGCTCATTCTATTCTTTCAAAAATCGCCGAAGGCGATTTTTTGATTTTTATTTACCCATGCAAAACTTGCTGAATATCTCATTTACCAGATCTTCACCAACAGACTCTCCGAGGATTTTACCCAGATTTTCATATGCATTCATAAGATCTATAGAAAAGAAATCTTCCGGCATTCCCATTTCGATACTGTTTCTGACCAGATCAAGGCTTCTGTCAGCCTCTTCCAATGCTGCTTTATGACGGGCATTTGTAATATATACCTCATCATTAAAGGAAATCTCTCCTCCAAAAAACATATCTTTAATCTGTTCTTCCAGTTCTGTAATGCCTTTTTCTTCTTTTGCAGAAATCGGAATTACAGGATGTCCTGTTTTTTCTTTCAGGATTTCCGGCTGGATTTCCGGCTGAAGATCAGTTTTATTATACAGGATAATCGCCTTTTTTCCAGTAAGCATTTCCATGATTTCTTCATCATTTTCGTCAAGCGGAACAGAAGAATCCACTACATAAAGAATCAGATCTGCTTTCTGTGCCATTTCTCTGGCTCTGTCTACCCCTATTTTTTCCACAATATCCTTTGTTTCCCGGATTCCGGCTGTATCAATAATCTTCAGAGATATTCCATGAAGTGTGATATATTCCTCCAGAATGTCTCTGGTCGTTCCTGCAATATCTGTCACAATAGCCCTGTTTTCTCCGATCAGAAGATTTAACAGTGAGGATTTTCCGGCATTTGGTTTTCCGAGGATAACTGTCTGGATTCCCTCCTGGATCATCTTTCCGTCAGAAGAAGTTTTCAACAGGCGCTTCACTTCTTTCTGTTCATTATCCACAACTTCCAGAAGTTCCTGGGGATATCCATCCAGACTGATATGTTCCGGATCATCCAGTGCCGATTCTATATATGCAATGTGATAAATCAGCTTTTCTCTGATATCTCGGATTGCTTTCTGCACAGAACCTCTTAACTGATCCATGGAACTGCGAAGCGCATATTCATTTTTCGCCTGTATAACATCCATAACAGCCTCTGCCTGGGATAGATCCATCCGTCCGTTCAGGAAGGCACGTTTGGTAAATTCTCCTGGTTCTGCAATTTCGGCACCATTTTTCAGCACTGTATCCAAAACCCTCTGCATAGCATATACACCACCATGACAGTCTATTTCTACTGTATCTTCTCCTGTAAAAGTCCTCGGTGCATGCATGATCATTACCAGAACCTCATCAATCAGTTCCTCTCCATCATAAATATATCCATAATGAATGGTATGAGTCGGAACTTCTTTTATTTTTTTCTTCCCGCCTTTTGATCTGTAGATACGGGAAATCACATCCATGGCATTCTCGCCGCTGATACGGATGATTCCGATTCCGGACGCACTCATGGCTGTGGAAATTGCTGCGATTGTTGTTTCCATTTTTTTCTCCTCACTTGCCTGTTCTATAATAGTTCCGCCCCTGCGGAACAGTAGACTGTTACAATAATTCTGTCATCTTATATACATAACAGGAAAATCACACTGACTACTGTTATTTTTTTCTGCAAGTGTGTAATCTCTCTGGTATATATACAAGACTTTCCGTAAAATAAAAATGTTACTCCAGGCAAAAGTACACACGCAAAGTTACGTGTTATTCACGCTTTCACCTAGAATAACATCTTTTTTAGATTCATATATTAATATCTTTTTAATTTAACAACTACATGACGGTAAGGTTCCTCACCTTCACTAGCTGTTTCAACAAATTTATTTCCCTGCAGTGCAGAGTGGATGATTCTTCTCTCGTAAGGATTCATTGGCTCCAGAGAAACCGGTCTTCTGGTCTTTTTCACTTTGTAAGCGATGTTTCTTGCCAGATTTTCCAGTGTTTCTTTTCTTCTTCTTCTGTAATCCTCTGTATCGAGTTTCACTCTTACATAGCCATCCTGCATCTTGTTGGCAACACGATTTGTAAGATACTGCAGAGAATCAAGTGTCTGTCCGCGTTTTCCGATCAGAATTCCC
>OLSK01002162.1_pt1 | contig 12890 bp, 10 predicted proteins | sample 1672781 | NCBI WGS metagenome assembly OLSK01 (sample SAMEA3136723, study PRJEB25190) | human gut metagenome | biome: human gut; feature: human-associated habitat; material: faeces | place: Austria | collected 2013 | reverse complement strand
ATGTGGCGTTTTTGAAGCGTGCAAAAAAGTCAAAGACTTTTTTGACACGCTGAAACTGCATCGCACTGTTGTAGTGCGATGCAGTTTTTTAGATAAGTTTGTTTAGTATGGAGACAACAGAGGAATACGCTTTCACGCAAACTCCTCTTTCAGCATCTCCGCAAACTCCTCGATATAATACCCGGAATTGTCCTTCTTCCAGAATACGCAGTAGGTCTTGGTCACCGGTTCGCCTCTTCTCACCAGCGGGATACGCTTCACGGCGGAATCAAACCACACCTGCTCTCCGATCACGTCCACCGGCAGATAGCCCTGTCCGGTGATGATCATCAGCCGCGCTTCTTGCAGAGAATCCGCAAACCGGTAATCACCGTGCAGACCAAGACCTTGGGATATTTTTCGGAAAACCTTGCAATGGCCTCCGAAAATTCGCCGCCGTGGTAGCCCTTATAGCAGCCCAGACGAAGCGTGTAGCTGTCATCCGCATCCAGCCGCTTTGTCTCGCGGATAAGCTGCTCCAGATCACTGCGGATGATAATGCTCTTGCGGTAAAAGTGCTCCCCGGCAGGCGTGAGACTAATTGATTGAAAAGCAGCAGAAAACTATAATAGAGGCAAGAAAATCAAGAAGGACATCATCAAGGCTGACAGTACCATGTGGAAATTCTGGATTTTCACGCAGGTGCTTATCACCATCGTTCTCTGTCAGAGGACTGCTCATTTATATTAAGCTGCCGGAATGAACAAGAAATAAATAAGATGCATAAAGCCCACTGGCGTATTGAGTTAATACTCGGTATACCGGTGGACATTTTTTGCAGTTTTTCCACGGTTATTGGAACACGAGAACACGTTGGAACACCAATTTCCCATCTCACTATATAATACATACTTTTATATACCCTAAATTTTTGAGAAATCATACAGTGTAATAGCTTTTTTCGTGTTCCGAATTTGGATGTCATAACGATGGGGTGAATTCTTCGGCAGTGAGTGAGGGAGACACAGCAAAGAGCTTCCCTCGGAAGGAGCCGAAGGGTTATGACATACAATCAGAGAGAACAGATTAAAAAGCTGCGTGCTGCCGGGAATGGTTATGGGGAGATCGCCCAGACGCCTGGCATATCAGCAAATACGGTAAAGTCCTTCTGCCGCAGGAATGCTATTACATAGTCTCTGCTGCTTTTTTGCACGACATTCATGCACAGCACGAGGCAGAAAACAGCAGTAAAAAAGCTCCCTCAAAAAGCCAAGATTTGGAGTAAAAGTTTTCCCCCCCACGTGTTCACCGACAGGCTTTTCATGCTTTTTCCGTGGCTTTGGAGACGGGTGCTTGCGTTTCTTTTCCATACGCTTTTGTGACCTTACGGGTTTCTCTTTTGGCTTTTTCTGACCACCTTCCGCAGTCGGCAGGCTCTTCCCGCACTCCATGCAGAAAGAAGCGACGCCATCAGCAAGATCGGCGCCGCAATAGGGACAATATTTCATATTCAGCACTCCTTTGGGCAGTATTCGGCATTCATGCCGGGTTTCACGACCCATTGAGGGACGATACGATTATACCACAGCGTCTTTTTCGTGTCATCGGCGCAAACCCTGCCATTTAGTCTGCCATTTCGTGAGACATTTTGTATTCCTCAATAGCCGGGAGCGGAAAAATCGTATATATTTATTTTGCGCGGCGGGGCTCATCTTCCCCGCCGCCGCAGCTTCTGTGCCTGCTTCCTTAAAGCGGAGTGCTTATTCCGGTGGAAATCAGATCTGCCACACGATATAATGAATTTACAAGCATACTTTGTGTGCAATACACGCAATGAACGGCGATTTTTGTTGTCTATATAAGTGAAAGGCCTTTACGCAGAGAGAAGGGAGGGCGCAATGAGAGACCATGAGATCATAGAATTGTACTGGGCGCGTAACGAGAGCGCGATTACCGCCACCGCAGAAAAGTACGGGAGCTACTGCCACACGATTGCATATAACATACTGCGTAACAAAGAGGATGCGGAGGAATGTGCCAACGATACATACCTCGGCGCATGGAATTCAATTCCGCCGCAGCGTCCGAACCGTTTGTCGATCTACTTAGGGAAAATCACGCGCAACCTCGCTCTGAACCGTTATAAGCGGTATACTGCCGAAAAACGCGGACACGGACAAGTAGTCCTCGCGCTGTCTGAGCTGGAAGCCTGCGTTCCTTCGGAAACGACTGTGGAGCAGACCGTTGAAGAAAATGAGCTGGCTGCCGCCATTGACCGTTTCCTGTATGCAAAGCCCAAACTAAGCCGTAACATTTTTGTCCGCAGATACTATCATCTCTACGCAATACGGGATATTGCGGACGCATACGGAATGAGCGAGAGCAAGGTGACGTCTTTGCTTTTCCGTATGAGAAACGAATTAAGACGATTTCTTGAAAAGGAGGGAATTATGCTATGAAAACCGAAGTCCTTCTTCGTTCGATCGGAAAGATCAATGACGAGCTCATTGCTGACGCGGAAAGCGAAGCAAATACCAAAAGAAAGCCCGGTTGGGCCAAGCTTGGAATCATGGTTGCCTGCCTTGCGCTGGTTCTCTGCACCGGCATCGCTGCAAATGCCATCCGAAGCAATGCGACAGCCGGCTCCTTCACAATGGATGTCAACCCCAGCGTGGAATATACGATTGCCAAAAGCGGGATCGTTAAGAATGTCCGCTGCTTGAACAGCGATGCGGAAAAAGCGCTCAGCGATGTTGCGCTGGGAAAGCAGAGCGTCGAGACCGCTCTAACGCGCACGGTCGCCGCCTACGAAGCCTGCGGATATATGGAAAATGGCGAAGCGACTGTTCTCGCCACAGAAGGGGGAGCGCCAGGGCGAGGAGCGTCATCCCGCAGAGGATGATCGCAAGGATCGGGGTTGTGTCGGTCATGGGTGTGGTTTGTCTCTTTTCCTGCAAAAATAGGGATTAATTTCCGAAAAAAGCATTCCTCCGGCTCCTGCATTCCGGAACGAGGGCCGATTCCGTGATTTTTTCGCGGGCGGGGTGGTGTAAATTCCGGTAATTTTCGTAGCTTTGTTTCTAACAATCATAACAACCCCGAATTTATGAAACAATTCTTTACACTTTTCAAAGGGGCCTGCCTGGCAACGGTGGCGTTGCTGACGGTGGCCTGCGGCGGAGGTGCCGACTATCGCAGCGCACTGCCTGCCGATGCCTTCATGACCTTGTCGTTCAATCCCGCCGCGCTCTCCGAGAAGAGCAATGCGGGCGCTTTTGCCGACAGCGAACTCTTTGCCCGCATCAATGAGGAGCTCGCCGGCGTCGAGTCTCTTTCGGCCGAGCAGAAGGAGTACTACCTGTCGCTGTTGAAGAACCCCGCCGAGACGGGTGTGGACATGGATCGCGACAGCTACATGTTCTTCACGCTCGAGGGTGAAAATCCGGCCCAGCCCACGGGGCGCGGCGGCCTGTTGCTGCCGTTGGCCGACCGGGCGAAGTTTGACGCCTTTATCGCGCAGGTCAATGCGGTAAGCGGTTTGGAGGTCGAGCAGTCCGGGACGATCAGCTATGTGCGTGTGGGCGAGCAGTCGGACGTGAGTGTGGTGTGCGCCTTCAACGAGGCGGCCTGCATGCTCTTCGTCTCGCAGGAGAATCCGGAGGAGTGCCTCTCGCGTGTGAAGGACCTGTTTGCACAGAAAACCGACAAGAGCCTCATCGGCAACCGTGCCATAGCCGAGCGGCTGGCCGGGAAGAACGACATCAACGTGGTGCTCTCCTACGCGGCCCTGATGCCCATGCTCAAGAGCAATCCGATGGTTGCCGCCATGCCGGCAATGGAGGCGCTCGGCGGTGTTTCGCTCCTCGGCTCGATGAACTTCGAGAAGGGACGCATCGTGGTCGATGGCGCCATGGCCTTTGCCGATGATGCTGCCAAGGCCAAGCTGGAGGAGCTCTACGGCTATGTGGAGCCGCAGACGGGCAAGCTGCTGCGCTACCTGCCCGCACAGAGCATTGCGGCCATGGGTATGGGACTCAACGGCGGGAAGCTCTTCACGATGCTCTCGTCGATGCCCGGTTACGGCATGCTGATGGCCAACCCGATGGTCAAGCAGGTGATGGAGGCCTTCGACGGCGACCTCCTGCTGGGCTTCTCGGGCATGCTGCCCGGCGGGCAGTATCCCGTGGCGTCGCTCCTGGCCCAGGTCAAGGATGCCGGGGTGATGCAGCTGCTGGTCTCGAACCTCGGCGGCATGCCGCTCGTCGAGACGGCCAAGGATCAGTATTCGATTTCGATGGGCGGTGTCTCGGCCTTCTTCGGTGTGAAGGATAACGTGCTTTATATCACCTCGGATGCCGCCGTGAAGACGGCGCTCGACGGTTCGCAGATCGAGTCGTTCGAGTCGCACAAGGAGCTCTTCAAGGATCAGGCCTCGAGTTTCTTCGTCGATTTCCGCGGCGTGGTTGCCCTGGTGGGGCAGCTGACCGCCGGTGTGGGTGCGACGGATGAGGCCCGGATGGCTCTCGAGGTGCTCGGGCTCTTCGACCGGATGGAGCTCTCCGGCACGACCGAGGGCGGCCGGATGGTGGTCTACATGACCGACGGGGAGCGGAATGCCCTGGAGACGATCTGTGCCGAAACCGGCCGGTTGATCGAGGCGAATCTCCCCGAAGCGAACAACTGATAAACAGACGGGCGGCCTTCGGAAACGGATCCGGAGGCCGCTCCCGTTTTGTAGGGCAATAACGGAAATACTACTGTCAGGATAATGGAGACGATTGTGTTGGAACGGGTGGTGCCGTCGGTCTTTGCGGCGGACCCGAAGGCCGTGGAGGGGTCGGAGATCTGGTTGCGGGAGGTGACCTTCCGCCGGGGGGTGCGCTATCTGGTCGAGGCGGCCTCGGGCGCCGGCAAGAGCTCGCTGTGCAGCTTCCTCTATGGCATCCGCGACGACTATGAAGGGACGATACGCTTCGATGCGACGGACAGCCGGAGTCTCTCGGTCGGGGGATGGTGCGATCTCCGGCGCCGCTCGCTGGGACTGCTTTTCCAGGAGCTGCGTTTCTTCGAGGAGCTGACCGTGTGGGAGAACATCGCGCTGAAGAACGATCTGACCCGCTTCCACACCGCGGAGCGGATCGAACGGATGCTTGACGCGGCGCGCATCGCCGACAAGCGCGACGTCGCGGCCGGCCGTCTCTCCGTCGGCCAGCAGCAGCGTGTGGCCTTCATCCGGGCGCTGTGCCAGCCGCTCGACTTCGTGCTGCTCGACGAGCCGGTGAGCCACCTCGATCCGACCAACGGCGACCTGCTCGCCGCGCTGCTCGACGAGGAGACCCGCCGGCAGGGTGCCGGCGTCATCGTTACATCGGTGGGCAATCGCCTCGGACTGACCTACGATCAAATCTTCCGCCTATGACCCTGCTTTGGAAACTCCTGCGCAGCCACCTGAGTTTCGCGCAAACCTTCGGCTTCGCCCTGGCCGGCGTGGTCGGCATGACCGTCGTACTTGCCTCGATGCAGGCCTATCGCGACGTGCTGCCTCTGTTCGAGGCCCCGGACTCCTTCGCCAAGGGCGATTTCCTGGTCCTCTCGAAACAGGTCGGTACGCTCAATTCGCTCGGGATGGGGAGCACGGACTTCTCCTCTGGGGAGTTGGACGAGCTTGCATCCCAGCCGTTTGTCCGCAGCATCGGCGCCTTCACCCCGGCCGATTACCAGGTGACGGGTTCGGTCGGCATGGGCGGGATCGGCTTCTCGACCTACCTCTTCTTCGAGTCGGTGCCCGACCGCTTCCTCGATGTGGACAGCCAGGCGTGGCACTACGAGCCCGGCAGCCGCGACATTCCGATTGTCATACCGCGCAACTATCTGAACCTTTATAATTTCGGGTTTGCCCGCTCGCAGGGGCTTCCGCAGATCTCCGAGGGTATCTTCCGCCGCGTGACGCTCGATATCGAGCTTGCGGGCAACGGCCGCACGGAGCATTTCCGGGGCCGGATCGTCGGGCTGTCGAACCGCCTCAATACGATCCTTGTCCCCGAGGCGTTCATCCGCTGGTCGAACGGGGAGTTCGGCCGCGGCGGGCAGGGGCGGATGCCCTCGCGCGTGATTGTCGAGACGGACCGTCCTGCCGACGACGGGGTGGCCTCCTACCTCCGCAGCCACGGCTACGAGGTCGAAGGCGGACTGCGCGACGCGGGGCAGGCCGCACGCCTGTTGCGACTGGCTGCCGGCGGTGCCGCGGCACTCGGGCTGGTATTCAGCGTGATGTCATTCTACATCCTGATGCTGAGTATCTTCCTGCTCCTGCAGCGCGACAGCCGGAAACTCGAGACACTGCTCCTGCTCGGCTACTCTCCGGTGCGGGTGGCCAGACCCTACCGTTTGCTGACGCTGGGGCTCAACCTGGCCGTCTGGGCCGTCGCGCTCGGCATCTGGATGGCTCTCCGGAGTGCCTATCTGCCGCTGCTCGGGTCGATGCAGGAGAACTATGAACCCGGCAGCTGGCCCCTTACGGCGGCCTGCGGGCTGGCTCTGGCCCTGCTGCTTACGCTGCTCAACGGAGCTGCCATCGGCCGGCGGATCGGGCGCCTGACCCGGTGCCGGCGATAGCGTGCGGCGGAGAGCGCTCCGTGCCGGCCGGAGGTGTTGCCGGAGAAACGCAAACCTGTAACAGAACGTAATGTCATAAATTCCGAATGATGAACCGTATAATTGCTCCTTCGATGCTTTCGGCCGATTTCGGCCACCTGGACCGCGATACGCGGATGATCGACCGCAGTGCGGCCGAGTGGGTCCACATCGACGTGATGGACGGGGTGTTCGTACCGAACATCTCGTTCGGCTTTCCCGTGTTGAAATCCATCCGCAAGGCGACCGCAAAGTGCCTGGACGTGCACCTGATGATCGTCGAGCCGGAACGTTACGTCGAGCGTTTCGCCCAGGCGGGGGCCGACATCGTGACCTTCCACCTCGAGGCGACGCACGACGTGGGCGGATGCATCGATCGCATCCGCCGTGCCGGTGCGCGTGTGGGTATCTCGATCAAACCCGCCACGCCCGCGGCCTCGCTGCGCGAGTGGCTGCCGAAGGTCGATCTGGTGCTGGTGATGAGTGTCGAGCCGGGATTCGGCGGGCAGTCGTTCATCCCCGGCTCGCTCGACAAGATCCGCGAACTGCGCGCCATGGCCCACGAGGGCGGGCTCTCCACGCTCATCGAGGTCGATGGCGGCATCTCGGCACGCAATGCCCGTGAGGTGTTCGAGGCCGGGGCCGACGCCCTGGTGGCCGGCAGCGCCGTCTTCGGGGCCCCGGATCCCGAGGCGGAGATCGTACGGATGCTCGAAGCCTGACCGGCCGGACCTCGTTTACGTGTGCGGGCGTGCCGCGGGACGCGGAAAATTCGGATTTAATCACTACCTTTGCCGAAATTCCGGACCCTTGCGGCACGCCCGTGCGCGTATCCGTCGCAAGGGGCGGCCTGCATGTACGTTTTGCTATGATTTCACTCGACAACCTTACGGTAAGCTACGGGGGCTGGACCCTCTTCGACAATATCTCGTTTCTGATCAATCCCAAGGACCGGATCGGTCTGGTGGGCAAGAACGGCGCGGGCAAGACGACCCTGCTGCGCATCATCACCGGCGAGCAGCAGCCCACGTCGGGTGCCGTGACGATCAACGGCGAGTGTACGATCGGCTACCTGCCCCAGACGATGCGCGTGGCCGACACCACGACGCTCGTCGAGGAGACGGCCAAGGCCTTCGACGAGGTGTTGCGCCTCGAGGCCGAGATTGAGAGCCTGACGCGCGAGATCGCCGAGCGCACCGACTACGAAAGCGCCGACTACGAGCAGTTGCTGCACCGTCTGAACGACGCGCAGGACCGCTACCACATCCTCGGCGGCGAGACGCGCGATGCCGACATCGAGAAGACGCTGCTCGGCTTGGGCTTCAAGCGCGAGGACTTCGGTCGTGCGACGAGCGAGTTCTCCGGCGGCTGGCGCATGCGTATCGAGCTGGCGAAGCTGCTGCTGCGGCGACCCTCGATCTTCCTGCTCGACGAGCCCACGAACCACCTCGACATCGAGTCGATCCAGTGGCTCGAGGAGTATCTGAAGAACTACAACGGCGCCGTGCTGCTCATCTCGCACGACCGGGCGTTTCTGGACAACGTGACGAACCGCACGGTCGAGCTCTCGCTGGGCAAGATCACCGACTACAAGGTTCCCTATTCGAAATACGTTGTGCTGCGCGCCGAGCGCCGCGCCCAGCAGCTGGCCGCCTACGAGAACCAGCAGCGGATGATCGAGAAGACCGAGGAGTTCATCGAGAAGTTCCGCTACAAGCCCACGAAGTCGAACCAGGTGCAGTCGCGCATCAAGCAGCTCGAGCGACTCGAACGGCTGGAGGTCGAGGAGGAGGACCTGGCCACGCTCAACATCAAGTTCCCGCCGGCGCCGCGCTCGGGGCAGATCGTCGCCGAGATCAACGAGGCCGGCATGTCGTTCGGCTCGAAGCACGTATTCAGCGGTGCGAACTTCACGATCGAGAAGGGCGACCGTATTGCCTTTGTGGGCCGCAACGGCGAGGGAAAGACGACGCTGGCCCGGATGCTCGTCGGGCAGCTGACCCCGACCGAAGGGTCGATCCGCATCGGCGCCAATGTCAATATCGGCTACTATGCGCAGAATCAGGACGACCTGATGGACGGTGAGTTCACGGTCTACGATACGTTGGACCGGGTGGCCGTGGGCGATATCCGCACGCGGCTGCGCGATATCCTCGGGGCGTTCCTCTTCCGCGGCGAGGACATCGACAAGAAGGTCAAGGTGCTCTCGGGCGGCGAGCGGGCCCGGCTGGCCATGGCCCGCATGATGCTCGAGCCGCGCAACCTGCTGGTGCTCGACGAGCCGACGAACCACATGGACATGCGCTCGAAGGACATCCTCAAGAATGCCATTCTGAAGTACGACGGCACGGTGGTTGTCGTTTCGCACGACCGTGAGTTCCTCGACGGCATGGTGGACAAGGTCTACGAGTTTCGCGACGGCGGGGTGAAGGAGTACCTCGGCGGCATCTACTATTTCCTTGAGAAGCGCAAGCTGGAGTCGCTGCAGGAGATCGAGCGGCGTGACCCGTCGCCGAAGTCCGCCGCGGCGAAGGGCCCGGCGAAGGGAGCCGCCCCGGATGAGGACGCGAAGGCGGTACCCTCGGGCAAGGCCTCCTACGAGCAGCGCAAGGAGCAGGAGAAGCTGCTGCGCAAGCTGCGCCGGAACGTCGAGACGATCGAGGCCGGGCTGGCCGAAATCGAGAAGCAGATCGCGGTCTACGATGCGAAGTTCGCCGCGGCGACCGAATACAACGAGGCCGACTACCGGGACTACAACGACCTGAAGGCCCGTTACGACCACCAGATGCACGAGTGGGAGAAGGCCTCCTACGAACTGGAGATCACCGAAAACGCCTGATCCGGATGCGCGATCCGGACACCGGCCGCCTCCGCGGCCGCAGAACCGACAAAACCGCAGAACTATGGAGAACAACCTTATTTTCGGAATCCGTCCCGTGGCCGAGGCCATCGAGGCCGGGAAGCAGATCGAGAAACTCTATATCCGCAAGGGGGCCGAAGGGCAGCTGATGCAGGAACTCAAGGACCTCTGCCTGAGACACCGCCTGCGCTGGCAGGAGGTGCCGGTGGAGAAGCTGAACCGGCTGGTGCGGGGCAACCACCAGGGGGTGGTGGCGCAGACTGCCGCGATCGCCTATGTCGAGCTGTCGGACATCCTGGAGCGGGTCCCCGAGGACGAGACGCCGCTCATCGTCCTCTTCGACGGGGTGACCGACGTGCGCAACTTCGGGGCCATCGCCCGTTCGGCCGAGTGTGCCGGGGCCCACGGCCTGATCGCACCGCTCAAGAACTCGGCCCCGGTGAATGCCGAGGCGATCCGTTCGTCGGCCGGGGCGCTCACGACGATCCCTGTCTGCCGCGTGGGGTCGATCCGCAATACGCTCCGGCAGTTGCAGACCGAGGGCTTTCAGGTCGTGGCGGCCACGGAGAAGAGCCGCAAACTGCTCTACGACGCCGACTTCCGCCGCCCGACGGTGATCGTCATGGGGGCCGAGGATACGGGAATCTCGAAGGAGGTGCTCAAACTCTGCGACGAACAGCTGGCCATCCCGATGATCGGCCACATCGAGTCGCTGAACGTCTCGGCCGCCGCCGCGGTGATGCTCTACGAGGTCGTGCGCCAGCGCATCGGCGAGTGATCCGGTCCTCTCCCGATTTTTGAATCCAACTGCAAGAACCATGAGGTGGAATTTCCGAGAGCGGATGGCCGGACTCCGGGAGGGGTTCGTCTCCGTGTGGCGGTGCCATACGCTCGAACTGTTGCTGCTGCTGGCGTTGACCGTAATCCTGATCGTCTGCAATGAGATCGATCAGTACCCGAACGTTGACCGGCTTGTGGTGCTCGGCTGGGGGGCGATGCTGCTCCTGATCGTCAATCGACTGGTTGGGCAGACTCTCTGGCGCCGTATCTACTGGGTGGCGTGGGCTCCGCTTGTGCCGCTCTTCCTCTGGCCGGGGCTCTCCGACTGGATCGATACGGAGCAGGCTCTCATCACGATGCTGATCCTCACGCCGCTGGCGCTGCTTGCCTGCCGGCGGGCCGTTTCGAACGAGCGGTTTGTGGCCGATGCGCTCGTTTACCTGCGCTCGGGCCTGCTGGCCATGCTCTTCGCCTATGTCGGTTACGGGCTTTTCGAGGCGATTCTCTGGTCGGCGGCCTACATCTTCCGCTTCACCGACGCTCCGTGGGTCGTGCACCTTACGGCCGACCTCTTCTATGTCGTGCAGTTCTTCGCCGTGCCGACACTCTTCCTGATGATGCTCGACCGCTGGGAGGGGGCGCGCTTCGGCTCGTCGCGCGTTCTGGAGGTGCTGCTGAACTGGGTCGTCACGCCGGCCGTCATCATCTATGCCGCCATCCTTTACCTCTATCTTGTAAAGATCCTCTTCACGTGGTCACTGCCCGAGGGCGGTGTGGCCTATCTGGTCTTCGGCTTCACGATGACCGTGCTGCTGGTCAAGGCCCTCCGGCAGCAGCTCGCAAGACGCATCGGCGACTGGTTCTACGACCGGTTGAGCCTCCTGTCGCTGCCGATCGTGGCGCTGTTCTGGGTCGGCGTCGCGCGGCGGGTCGGCGAGTACGGGCTCACCGATTCGCGCATCTACCTGCTCGTCTGCGGCTCCGTGATGACGGTCTGCATCCTGCTCTTCCTCTCGCGCCGCACCGGACGCTACCTGTGGGTCGTGCTGGCCTCGATGGCCGCCTTCGCCTCGGTAGCCTATATCCCTGCGCTCAACCCCCGTCAGGCGGCCCTGCGTTCGCAGGCCCGGCGGGTCGAGCGGATCGCCGCCGGGCTCGGCCGGCTCGAGGAGTCGGGGCGACTGGCTCTTGCGCCCGCAACGCTGGCCGACACGCTTTACAAAAAGGAGTACCGCGAACTCTACGAGGCGCTGGAGTATGTCGAGCGCGACAGTGCGGCGTTCGCGCGCTTCGGCCTGGAGACATCGGACGATCTGGCGGAGATCCTCCCCAAGGAGATGTACGATTATGTGCGGTGGGGGGCGGCTGTCGATGTGGCGGTCGAGGAGAGTCCCTTCATTTGGGTCTATCTTCCCCAGAATATCTGCATCGGGGAGTTCGACAGCTACTCCCGCTGCTATGTCAATCTCACGGAGTGGTCGCCCGAGATCTATACCTTCAAAAACGATACGCTTCGGTTCTACCTCGGAGAGGAGCATCCTGTGCTCGAAATTCCGGGTGCGGAGCTGTTGAAAACACAGCTTGAACGGAGTGGTTTTGATCCTTCGCGGGGCGTAGAACCCACCGGAGAGGAGGCACTGCGGTTGTTGGATTACCGCGATGAGCGTTGCCGCATCCTTTTCGAACGGCTGATGATCGAGCGGCTCGATTCGGCCGATCGGCTCTCGGTCGAGGCGGTGCATTCCCTGTGGCTGCGATGATCGGACGGGGGAGGAAGAGCGGGGCGGCAGGACGTACCGGACGGGGCGAAGCGGTTGGGGAAATCGACCATCCGCGGCTCGGGAAGGTGACTTTCGCGCAGTCGCTGCGGGCCCGGCGGTGACACCGGCGCACAGGGCGGCCAGTATTACGACGCCGACTACAAGGTCGTGGATGATGACGACCAGAATAAGTAAGCATCCTGCGCCCCGCAGCGCAGCTTGACCACCGGAAAGGGGCAGGGCTTCCTGTCCCTTCCTGTGGCGTTTGGAACCAGATGATATCCGGCCGTCTTTCCGGCCGCCGGATATTCCCGGAGAAGGGAGAAACGCCGGTATGGCAGAAAAACGAGACTATTACGAGGTCCTTGGCGTAGACAAAAACGCCAGCGAGGACGAGATCAAACGGGCCTATAAAAAGCTGGCCCGCAAATATCACCCGGACATGAACCCCGGCGACAAGGAGGCCGAGGAGAAGTTCAAAGAGATCAACGAGGCCAACGAGGTCCTGTCCGATCCGGAGAAGAAGGCCAGCTATGACCAGTTCGGCTTTGCCGGCACCGATCCCAATTACGGCGCCGGTCAGGGCGGCGGTTTCGGCGGCGGTTTCGATTTCGGCGATCTGGGGGACATCTTCGGCAGCTTCTTCGGCGGCGGCTTCGGCGGCCAGCAGCAGCGCCGCAACGGCCCTCAGCGGGGCGAGAGCATCCGGGTCAGCGTATCCCTGAGCTTTACGGAGGCCGCCTTCGGCTGCGAAAAGGAGCTGACGGTGGAGCGCATGGAGCAGTGCGCCACCTGTAAGGGCAGCGGCTGCGCCCCCGGCACCACGCCGGAGGTCTGCCCGGACTGCAACGGCACCGGCAGCGTGCGCACCACGCAAC
>OLSK01002134.1_pt1 | contig 13012 bp, 9 predicted proteins | sample 1672781 | NCBI WGS metagenome assembly OLSK01 (sample SAMEA3136723, study PRJEB25190) | human gut metagenome | biome: human gut; feature: human-associated habitat; material: faeces | place: Austria | collected 2013 | reverse complement strand
ATAGATATAAGAAGAAAATACATGGAGATCCGGGACAGAGAGGTCAACATAGGAAGTTCAATATTTGATTACGAATGGCTTGATGAAGTGCAGAAGCCTCAGAATGTGGCGATCCTGTTTGTTGTATACGATATGATGAGATATTTTGACAAGGACAAGCTGAAGTTGTTCCTAGATGCGATATGGAAGAAGTATCCGGGGGCTGAGGTTGTATTTGATGCCAAGAATTCGGTTGCAAAACACAGATGGAACAGAAGCGTGTTCATGGGTAAAAACAAAGGAACGATGCTGCGGGTGAGCATAGATAACTGTACAAGTCTTATGTACGACTGGAACATCAAGTACAAGATACTCTGTGATGAACCGATACTCAGAGAAGCGGATCTTGAGAGAATGTTCTCACACAGTGAGGCGAGAAGGTTCAGACATGCCATAAAGAAGAAGTATGACAAGGTCATACATTTGCGGCTTGGCACGGAACATTTCCTTGATAATATGTAATCAGTGTATGCGGACTAAGGCGGACTAAGCTAAGAAGGAAGAGACAGGTAGAGATATGGACACACAACAGATAAAGAAATTTACCAGAAACTGGTGCATACTGGTTGGATCGGTATGTCTTATTGCTGGAATTGTTATAGGAATATTTATAGGAAGATCGGGAGGATTTACCAACTCCAAGGCATCTCCGGGGCTTTCCTATGAATCGGGATATACGCTCGAGGATACGGAGATAACCAGTCTTATATATGACAATTACTGGAACTATATACCGACAGCGTACATCAATGTCGGAGAACTCGGCCCTGATGCGCTGCTGTACAAGATCAGCGACAAGGTGGAGAGAAACAATCTCGATGTTGAGAAGTTCTACACGGGCGACGATGGATATATGCATTACAGCGATGACAATATAAAGGACACACTGGTGGGTGTGGATCTGTCAACATTCCAGTCAGACATAGACTGGGAGACTCTGGCGAAGAACAAAGACATAGATTTTGTTATGCTCAGAGTGGGTTACAGAGGCTACACGCAGGGCGGACTGATGCTGGATTCAAGCTTTGAGGACAGCAAGGCGGCCGTCATCAAATACAAAATACCGACAGGGCTTTACTTCTTCACCCAGGCGATAACATATGACGAGGGTGTAGAGGAAGCGAATTTTGTCCTCAAACAGATAGGCAAGATGAACGTCAAGTATCCTATAGTTATCGACTCGGAGCTTATCGGCGACAGTGAGGCGAGAGGCGACAACGCATCGAATGATGAGAGAACGGATGGCATAGTCGGCTTCTGTGAGACGATAAAGGCGGCAGGCTACACGCCGATGATATATGCCAGCAGGAATATGTTCGCACAGTGCCTTGACATGGACAGACTCGGGGATTACGAGCTGTGGCTTGCACACTATGCAAATGTTCCTAATTTCCCATACAAATATACAGGATGGCAGTACACCGAGTCCGGAACCGTTGACGGTATATCCGGAGACGTGGATCTGGATCTCTGGTTCAAATGATAAACCTTGAATAAACGTGTTATCACAGCCCCGGTTGTTACATATTATAAATGGAATAAACAACCGGGGCTGGATGTTTTATATGGCAACAAAAATTATGATAGATGCCGGGCACGGCGGATATGACAACGGTGCATCGTATGAGGGCAGGCTTGAGAAAAACGATAACCTGAACCTGGCGCTGGCACTTGGGGATGAACTCACCCGCAGGGGATATGATGTGGTATACACCAGAACGGAGGATGTATACGATTCTCCGGTCCGCAAAGCACAGAAGGGAAATGAGAGCGGAGCAGATTATTTTATATCGCTTCACCGCAACTCTGCACCGGAGGCCAACAAGTACAGCGGAGTGCAGACCCTTGTCTACGATAAAAGCGGAGTGAAATACAATCTTGCACAGGAGATCAACAGCGAGCTTGAAAAGCTGGGCTTTCGAAATATAAATGTTGAGGAGAGGCCGGGGCTGGCGGTGCTGCGCCGGACTGAAATGCCCGCAGTGCTCATAGAAACAGGCTTTATCAACAACGATTACGACAATTACCTGTATGATTACAATTTTGAAGCCATAGCAGACGCAATAGCAAATGCTGTGGATGAGACGATCGGCGCGTGAGCGTGAGCCTGGCAATAAACGGATTTGAGTCAGGTCGGGTAAAAAATAAAAAAATTGTTGACATTGCATTTGCAGTGTGTTACATTAAGCAACGATGAACTGCCGAAGACAGTAGGTGCCCTAGGGCGTAAGATGTTATATCACCTACCGAGGAAAGATATCGTTATTGAATTAACAATCTACTCTCAGGTCTTAGGGCTTTGAGAGTTTTTTTATATCTTGGAATGTGCAGTCATTAGTAAAATAAGGAGGCGCATTATGGCAAAGGTAGAGTTAAAGAAGCCAATAGTAGAAGAGATCAAGGCAAATCTTGAAGGCGCTGCTACTGCAGTAGTTGTAGACTATCGTGGTCTTACAGTTGAGCAGGATACACAGCTCCGTAAGAATTTAAGAGAAGCTGGTGTTGTATACAAGGTATACAAGAACACAATGGTTAACTTCGCTATCGAGGGAACAGAGTTCGAAGGCCTTAAGGGTTGTTTAGAGGGACCAACTGGTCTTGCAATCTGCAAGGATGACGCTACAGCGGCTGCAAGAGTTCTTGCAGACTTCGCAAAGAATGCCCCAGCTCTTGAGCTTAAGGGCGGCGTTGTAGAAGGTACATTCTACGATGCAGAAGGAATCCAGGTTATTGCAAAGATCCCTTCAAGAGACGCGCTTATTTCCAAGTTCCTTGGAAGTATCCAGTCACCTATCGCAAACTTCGCTCGTGTTATCAAGCAGATCGCAGAGCAGAAGGAGGCTTAATATTAAGCCTGATAGAACATCTGATGTATATATCGGCACTGCCGGGATCATATGCTGTCAGATATTCAACTGTCTATATCATGGACAAAGGGTATCCGCATGATACGAGAATGATGTGTGGATGCATTACAAAATAACAAATTATATTATATGGAGGAAAAACATAATGACAACTCAGGAAATTATTGAAGTAATCAAAGGTTTATCAGTATTAGAGTTAAACGACTTAGTTAAGGCTTGTGAAGAGGAGTTCGGCGTATCCGCAGCAGCAGGTGTTGTAGTTGCAGCAGCAGGTGCAGACGGTGCAGCAGCAGCCGAGGAGAAGGATTCATTCAACGTAGAGCTTACAGAGGTTGGTCCTAACAAGGTTAAGGTTATCAAGGTTGTTCGTGAGCTTACAGGCTTAGGTCTTAAGGAAGCTAAGGACGCTGTAGATGGTGCTCCAAAGGTAATCAAGGAGGACGCTACTAAGGAAGAGGCTGAGGAAGCTAAGACAAAGCTCGAGGCTGAGGGCGCTAAGGTTACATTAAAGTAATTTGATCCTTATTTTATTATCAGACTTTATTCGGCCTGGCGGAGATGGATCTCATCCCGCCGGGCCGGTTTTTCTATACATCTTTTCTCAATTAATAAAAAAATCTAAAAAATTTCCAAAATATAGTTGACAAATATTGCATTTGCTGTTAGGATAGTAAACTGTCACTATTATGGCTTCGTGTGCATACACATCATAATATGGTGATAAATGGCTTTAAAACACTTATTTAAACTAAGGTTTGTCTTAAAAAGCATAAAAATAAATTCCAAGGGGTGAATGTGTCGATGGAAAAGAACAGAATTAGTCCTGTCAAGTCTGGAAAAGGCTACAGAATGAGCTACGCTAAGCAGAAGGACGTCCTGGAGATGCCTAACTTCATAGAGGTTCAGAAGAATTCATACAACTGGTTCTTAACTGACGGTCTGAAGGAAGCATTCAGGGATATTTCTCCTATCACTGATTACTCTGGACAGTATAGTCTTGAGTTCGTAGATTTTCAGTTCTGTAAAGATGACTTGAAGTACAGTATCGAGGAATGCAAGGAGAGAGATGCAACATATGCGGCGCCTCTCAGAGTCAAGGTCAGACTCAGAGTCGGAGATGCTAAGGAGATGTCAGATCATGAGATATTCATGGGTGATCTTCCTCTTATGACAGAGACAGGAACATTCGTTATCAATGGTGCAGAGCGAGTTATAGTAAGCCAGTTAGTGCGTTCACCTGGTATTTACTATGATATAACACATGATAAGGTTGGTAAGAAGCTGTATGCATGTACAGTAATTCCTAACAGAGGTGCATGGCTGGAGTATGAGACAGATTCCAACGATGTATTCTATGTTCGTGTGGATAGAACCAGAAAGGTACCTGTGACTGTTCTTATCCGTGCACTTGGTCTTGGAACAGATCAGGAGATCATAGATTTATTTGGCGAGGAGCCAAAGATCATGGAGAGTCTTAACAAGGATCCTGCAAAGTCATATGCAGAGGGCGTGGTAGAGCTTTACAAGAAGATCAGACCAGACGAGCCTTCAGTAGTTGAGAATGCAGAGAGCCTTATTAATGCTATGTTCTTTGATGCGAGAAGATACGATCTTGCAAAGGTTGGACGTTACAAGTTCAACAAGAAGCTTGCTCTCAAGGCTCGTATAGCAGGACATGTCCTTGCTGAGGATGCTATCGATCCTAGCACAGGAGAGGTTATCGCTGAAGCTGGAACAACAGTATCAGAGGAGCTTGCAGACACAATTCAGGATGCAGCAGTTCCTTATGTTATGATCCAGACAGAGGAGAGAAACGTTAAGGTTCTTTCTAATATGATGGTCAACATTGCCAACTATGTGGATTTTGATCCTGCTGAGCTTGGCATTGTGGAGAGAGTATATTATCCGGTTCTCGAGGGACTCCTCGAGGAGTATGGCGATGATACAGAGAAGCTCAAGGCTGCCATAGAGAGAGACATGTCAGACCTCGTACCAAAGCATATTACAAAGGAAGACATATTTGCTTCCATAAATTACAACATTCACCTCGAGTATGGCATTGGTAATGACGATGACATCGACCATCTGGGCAACAGACGTATCAGAGCGGTTGGAGAACTTCTTCAGAACCAGTATAGAATCGGTCTTTCAAGACTTGAGAGAGTTGTAAGAGAGAGAATGACAACACAGGATGCTGAGTCTATCACACCTCAGTCCCTTATCAATATCAAGCCTGTAACGGCTGCTGTTAAGGAGTTCTTCGGAAGTTCACAGTTGTCACAGTTTATGGATCAGAATAACCCTCTGTCAGAACTGACTCATAAGAGAAGACTTTCAGCCCTTGGTCCTGGTGGACTTTCACGAGACAGAGCCGGATTCGAGGTCCGAGATGTACACTATACACACTACGGTAGAATGTGTCCTATCGAGACCCCTGAGGGTCCTAACATCGGACTTATCAACTCGCTGGCTACATATGCGCGTATCAACGAGTATGGTTTCGTTGAGGCTCCATATAGAAAGCTTGATAAGACAGATCCTTCTAACCCTGTTGTTACAGATGAGGTTGTTTACCTTACAGCAGACGAGGAGGACAGATACAGAGTAGTACAGGCTAATGAGCCTATAGATGAGAATGGACACTTTGTCAAGAACAATGTATCAGGAAGATTCAGAGCTGATACAACCGAGTTCCCTAAGTCAAAGGTTGATCTCATGGATGTATCACCTAAGATGGTATTCTCAGTTGCTACATCGATGATCCCATTCCTTCAGAACGATGATGCTAACCGTGCCCTCATGGGATCAAACATGCAGCGTCAGGCGGTTCCTCTTATGATGACAGAGTCAGCAGTGGTTGGAACAGGTATGGAGGCAAAGGCTGCTGTAGATTCAGGTGTTTGCGTCGTTGCCAAGAGAGACGGCGTTGTAGAATATTCAAACAGCACAGAGGTCTGTGTAAGAGCAGATGAGGATGGAACAAAGGATGTATATCACATCATCAAGTTTGCACGAAGCAACCAGGGTAACTGTATGAACCAGAGACCTATCGTGTTCAAGGGTGACCACGTAAAGGCTGGAGAGGTTATCGCAGATGGCCCTTCAACATCTGGCGGAGAGATCGCACTTGGTAAGAACCCACTGATCGGTTTCATGACATGGGAAGGTTACAACTACGAGGATGCGGTTCTTCTCAGCGAGAGACTTGTACAGGATGATGTATACACATCAATTCATATAGAGAAATACGAGTGTGAGGCTCGTGATACCAAGCTTGGTAAGGAGGAGATCACAAGAGATCTTGCAGGTCTGTCAAATGATGTCCTCAAGGATCTTGATGAGAATGGTATCATCAGAATCGGCGCAGAGGTTCGTGCCGGTGATATCCTCGTTGGAAAGGTTACTCCAAAGGGAGAGACTGAGCTGACAGCAGAGGAGAGACTTCTTCGTGCCATCTTTGGTGAGAAGGCAAGAGAGGTAAGAGATACATCACTGAAGGTTCCACACGGAGCATTCGGTATTGTTATAGATGCAAAGGTATTTACACGTGCTGATGGAGACGATCTTCCGGCAGGCGTAGACAAGAAGGTCAGAGTATATATAGCACAGAAGAGAAAGATCCAGGTCGGAGATAAGATGGCTGGTCGTCATGGTAACAAGGGTGTAGTTTCACGAGTACTCCCTGTTGAGGATATGCCGTTCCTTCCAAACGGACGTCCTCTTGATATCGTGCTTAACCCACTGGGCGTTCCTTCACGAATGAACATCGGACAGGTCCTCGAGATCCATCTCGGACTTGCTTCACAGGTTCTTGGATTCAAGGTATCCACTCCTGTATTCAATGGTGCTACAGAGTTTGACATCATGGATACACTGGAGATGGCCAATGACTATGCAAATGGTACATGGGAAGACTTCGAGGCTAAGTACAAGGATACAGTAAAGCCTGAGGTTATGGATTACCTCTACACGAACAGAGACCACAGAGCAGAGTGGAAGGGCGTGCCTATCAACAGAACAGGTAAGGTTCAGCTCCGTGATGGTAGAACAGGTGAGAACTTTGATGCCCCTGTAACTATCGGTTACATGCATTACCTCAAGCTGCACCATCTGGTTGATGATAAGATCCATGCTCGTTCAACCGGTCCGTACTCACTGGTAACACAGCAGCCACTGGGTGGTAAAGCTCAGTTTGGTGGACAGCGTTTCGGAGAGATGGAGGTTTGGGCTTATGGTGCTTCATACACACTGCAGGAGATTCTGACAGTTAAGTCTGATGATGTTGTAGGACGTGTTAAGACATATGAGGCTATTATCAAGGGCGACAATATACCAGCACCTGGTGTGCCTGAGTCATTCAAGGTACTTCTCAAGGAGTTCCAGGCTCTCGGACTTGATGTAAGAGTCGTAAGAGAGGAAGAGGACGAGGAAGGCAACAAGAAGATGGTTGAAGTTGATCTCAGCGAGACCATGGAAGCTTATGATTACAACACAAGTATCAAGAGACTTCTCAGCGACAGATCATCAGACAGAGACGATGATATGGATGAGAGCGATGCACCTGAGGTGTTCAGAGGCGATGACGCAGATGAGCTTCAGGCAAGCGGATTCTCAGAGGTTGATGAGAACGGCGATATAAGTGATATGGAAGACCTCGGCGATTCAGATTATATGGATAATAATGAGGAAGAATAAGAAAGGAGCTTTGTAAGATGCCAGAATACAATGTAGACAATGCAGAACAGGAAAAGTCATTGAACTTTGACGCAATAAAAATCGGACTTGCATCTCCTGAAAAGATAAGAGAATGGTCACATGGTGAGGTAAAGCGCCCTGAGACTATCAACTATAGAACACTTAAGCCTGAGAAGGACGGTCTGTTCTGTGAGAGAATATTTGGACCACAGAAGGACTGGGAGTGTAATTGTGGTAAGTACAAGAAGATCAGATTCAAGGGAATCGTGTGTGATAAGTGTGGAGTTGAGGTAACAAAGTCCAACGTTCGTAGAGAGCGTATGGGACATATTGAGCTCGCTGCTCCTGTATCACATATATGGTACTTCAAGGGAATCCCTAGCCGTATGGGACTGATCCTTGATATATCACCAAGAGTGCTTGAGAAGGTACTGTACTTCTCATCATATATAGTAACAGATCCAAAGGATACTCCGCTTGCTTACAAGCAGATCCTCAACGAGCAGGAGTTCAGAGAGGCAGAGAAGGAGTATGGTTACGGTTCATTCGTTGCAGAGATGGGCGCAGAGGCTATACAGAAGCTTCTCAAGGCAATAGACCTTGATGCCGAGAGCGCAGAGCTTAAGAAAGAGCTTGAGACATGCAGCGGCCAGAAGCGTACAAGGATCATCAAGAGACTTGAGGTAATGGAGGCATTCAGAACATCAGAGAACAGACCTGAGTGGATGATCATGAATGTAATACCTGTTATCCCACCAGATATCAGACCTATGGTACAGCTTGAAGGTGGAAGATTTGCAACATCAGACCTCAACGATCTGTACAGAAGAATCATCAACAGAAATAATCGTCTCCGCAGACTCCTTGATCTCGGTGCTCCTGAGATCATCGTGAGAAATGAGAAGAGAATGCTTCAGGAAGCAGTTGATGCACTTATAGATAACGGTAGACGTGGACGTGCGGTAACAGGCCCTGGTAACAGAGCACTGAAGTCACTTTCAGAGATGCTGAAAGGTAAGCAGGGACGTTTCCGTCAGAACCTTCTTGGTAAGCGAGTTGACTACTCAGGACGTTCAGTTATCGTAGTTGGACCAGAGCTTAAGATTTACCAGTGCGGTCTCCCTAAGGAGATGGCTATCGAGCTGTTCAAGCCATTTGTTATGAAGGAGCTTACAGCTACAGGTAAGGCAAACAATATCAAGCAGGCAAAGAAGATGGTAGAGAAGCTTGAGCCACAGGTTTGGGACATTCTTGAGGATGTCATCAAGGAGCATCCGGTTATGCTTAACCGTGCCCCTACACTTCACAGACTTGGAATCCAGGCATTTGAGCCAGTGCTTGTAGGCGGTAAGGCTATAAAGCTTCACCCACTCGTATGTACAGCCTTCAATGCCGATTTCGATGGAGACCAGATGGCTGTCCATCTTCCACTTACAGTAGAGGCACAGGCTGAGTGTAGATTCCTTCTGCTTTCACCTAACAACCTGCTGAAGCCATCAGATGGTGCGCCTGTTGCCGTTCCTTCACAGGATATGGTACTTGGTATCTACTATCTGACAATGGAAAAGGAAGGCGAGATCGGAGAGGGAAGATATTTTAAGTCCAAGAATGAGGCAATACTTGCATATGAGAATGGTGGAATTACACTTCACACCAAGATCCATGTAAGAAGAACCGGTGAGTTCGAGGGCGAGGAAGTTACAGGTGTTATCGATACAACACTTGGAAAGCTTCTCTTCAATGAGATCATTCCACAGGATCTCGGATATGTAGACAGAACTGTTCGTGAGAACGCTCTGAAGCTTGAGATAGATTTCCATGTAGGAAAGAAGCAGCTCAAGCCAATCCTTGACAAGTGTATCAATACACACGGTGCAACAAAGACTGCGGAGGTTCTTGATGATGTCAAGGCAATAGGATATAAGTATTCAACAAGAAGTGCTATATCAGTATCTATTTCAGATATGAAGGTGCCTGATGAGAAGAAGGATATCCTTGAGGATGCACAGAAGCTCGTTGACCAAATCACCAAGAAGTTCAGACGTGGTCTTGTATCAGACGAGGAGAGATATCAGGCAGTAGTTAAGATCTGGGAGAAGGCAGATAAGCATCTGCAGGATCTCCTGTTCGCAGGTCTTGATAAATATAACAATATATTCATGATGGCTGATTCTGGAGCCCGTGGTTCTAATCAGCAGATCAAGCAGCTTGCAGGTATGCGAGGACTGATGGCAGATACAACAGGTAAGACCATTGAGCTCCCAATCAAGTCTAACTTCCGAGAGGGACTTGACGTTCTGGAGTATTTCATTTCGGCGCATGGTGCTCGTAAGGGTCTGTCAGATACAGCTCTTCGTACAGCCGATTCAGGATACCTGACAAGACGACTTGTAGATGTATCACAGGATCTTATAATCAGAGAGCCTGATTGTAGTATAGGAAGAGATTCAATTCCGGGTATGGTCATTGAGGCCTTCAGAGAGGGCAAGGAAATGATCGAGGAGTTTCAGGAGAGAATCACAGGACGTTACCTTGCAGAGTCTGTATATGATGCAGAGGGCAACATGCTTGTCAAGATAAATCATATGGTAACTCCTAAGAGAGCTGAGCTCATTGTTAAGAAGGGTGTTGATGCCAACGGCGTTCCATTCACCGTTAAGGATGACGATGGAAACGAAGTTGTAAGATCAGATGCAAAGCTTAAGATCCTGGAAAGGCTTGTAGAGCAAGATGTGGATCTGGAATTTTTCGGCATGTATGAGCCGTCTTTGAACGACATTTTTGTGCAAAGTGCTACGGTGCGAACATGGCAACAGGAATGCCTGTACAGGTTGGTGAGTCAGTTGGAATTATCGCTGCACAGTCAATCGGTGAGCCTGGTACACAGCTTACAATGAGAACATTCCATACAGGTGGTGTTGCCGGTGGAGATATCACACAGGGTCTTCCAAGAGTTGAGGAGCTTTTCGAGGCCAGAAAGCCAAAGGGACTTGCTATCATTGCAGAGTTTGGCGGAAAGGTACAGCTTCGTGACAACAAGAAGAAGAGAGAGGTTGTCATAACAAACGATGAGACAGGTGAGTCAAAGGCATATCTTATTCCTTATGGTTCACGTATCAGAGTTCTTGATGATCAGGTACTTGAGGCTGGTGATGAGCTTACAGAGGGATCAGTTAATCCACATGATATCCTTAAGATAAAGGGTGTTCGTGCAGTTCAGGATTACATGCTCCGTGAGGTTCAGAAGGTTTACAGACTTCAGGGTGTTGATATCAATGATAAGCACATTGAGATCATCGTAAGACAGATGCTTAAGAAGATCATAATTGATGAGCCGGGAGATTCAGATTATCTTCCAGGAACACAGGCAGATCTGCTTGAGTTTGAAGATACAAATGAGAAGCTTATCGCAGAGGGCAAGGAGCCTGCAACTGGAACACAGATAATGCTTGGTATAACAAAGGCATCACTTGCAACTGATTCATTTATGTCGGCTGCATCATTCCAGGAGACAACAAAGGTTCTTACAGATGCTGCGATCAAGAGTAAGGTTGATCCACTTATCGGACTTAAGGAAAACGTTATCATCGGAAAGCTTATACCTGCTGGTACAGGAATGAAGAGATATCGTTCAGTAAAGCTTGACACTGATATGGAAGAGCTTAACTTCTTTGATGAAGATGAGGATACAGATGATTACGAAGAGTTAGAGAATGTAAATTCAGAGGAGATCGTATTTGAGACCCTCGATACAGCCGGAGATGCTGACGAAGAGTAATCACTCATTTGCTTGGATGTATATAAAAAAGTAGTGGCTGCGAAGCTGCTCGACATGAAGGATATAAGGGGAATCCGGGATATGTCAATTTCTCATAAAGGTATTCAGATATACCTGTGAGAAATAGGATATGCCGGATTTCTTTTTGGAAATATTTAGTAAGAAAGAAATGGAATAATATGGCTGCTGTAAAGAAAATCAATAAAGAAGGTATATTAGAAGCGGCGTATAACCTTGCCAGAAGAGAAGGAATTGCCGCAATAACAGCAAGAAAACTGGCAAAAGAGATTTCCTGTTCAACACAACCAATATATGAGAATTTTGTTGATATGGGAGCTGTTATAGAGATTACAACAGAGCGTATAAATGAGGTTTACGGTTCCCTGAAGACAAGTCTGTGTAAGAAAGAGAATGCGGATTATGTCAGCCAGACCACTATTGTCTGTGAGTTTGCAGACAGTGAGAGGGTGTTGTTCAGACAGCTCGTTGCAGACAATGACTCGGGACATGGACTGTTTAAGGATACCAGGACAGAGAAGATGTTAGTTGAGACACTTCACTGTGATGAGATTGTTGCAGATCAGATAAATGAGGAAATGCACAAATATATAATGGGACAGGCGTTTCTTGTAAATGAAGGTTATACAGAATTTGATCAAGCCAGACTGGCAATGGAAACAGAGAGAGTCTTTGAGTTCGTTAAGAAAATATTTGTTAAATAAATGCTTGACAGAGAAAATACTCGACTATATAATGATAAAGCATGCGTAAAAACATGCTTTATCATTTTTAATTTATATACAGGAGGTGAAAACATGCCAACATTTAACCAGTTAGTTAGAAAAGGAAGACAGACAGTAGAGAAGAAGTCAACTGCACCAGCTCTTCAGAGAAGTTTCAACTCACTCAAGAAGAAGCCAGTAGAGACAAGCTCACCACAGAAGAGAGGAGTTTGTACAGCAGTTAAGACAGCAACACCTAAGAAGCCTAACTCAGCTTTAAGAAAGATTGCCAGAGTTCGTCTTTCAAACGGTGTTGAAGTAACATCATATATTCCAGGTGAAGGCCACAATCTTCAGGAGCACTCTGTAGTTCTTATCAGAGGCGGAAGAGTAAAGGACCTTCCAGGTACACGTTACCATATCATTAGAGGTACTCTTGATACAGCAGGTGTTGCTGATAGAAAGCAGGCACGTTCTAAGTATGGTGCTAAGAAGCCAAAGGCTGCTAAGTAATTTAAAAGCAGTTGTGAGTGATATTCACTCGAATATAAAGTAGTATTTCAGAATATTTAATATTGAGTGCCGGATAGAGATTTATGGTTGCAAATCTATATACTGAGCACAACACATAGTAATATTTGTGAGTACCTATGAATTAATTATTATTAAGGAGGGAAGTAACGTGCCACGTAAAGGACATTCATCTAAAAGAGATGTATTAGCTGATCCAGTATACAATAATAAGACAGTAACAAAGCTTATTAACAACATCATGCTCGATGGTAAGAAGGGTACAGCTCAGAAAATCGTATACAGAGCATTTGACAAGATTGCTGCTAAGTCAGAAAGACCAGCAATGGATGTATTTGAAGAGGCTATGAATAATCTTATGCCTGTTCTTGAAGTAAAAG
>OLSK01002132.1_pt1 | contig 13020 bp, 10 predicted proteins | sample 1672781 | NCBI WGS metagenome assembly OLSK01 (sample SAMEA3136723, study PRJEB25190) | human gut metagenome | biome: human gut; feature: human-associated habitat; material: faeces | place: Austria | collected 2013 | reverse complement strand
TCGCTTGACAGTTTTCACATTTCGGTTTACAATAAGATTGCAAGCCGAAAAAGGAGGTGAACCGGCGGCATGAAAAAGAATGTCTATTCCCTCGTCCTCTCGGAGGATGTGGTGCATGAGATCGATAAGCTGGCCTACCAGCGCGGCACCAACCGCAGCAATATGGTCAACCAGATCTTGGCCGAATACGCCAGTCTTATCACCCCGGAAAAGCGCATGAGTCACCTCCTTGCGGAGGTCCGCCGCCATTTCGAATCCGCCGCGGGCTTCCAGCTGCCGGAGGCCGCCTCCGCCGGGATGATGAATCTCCGGACGGCCCTGCGCTACAAGTACAATCCCACCGTCCGTTACAGCCTGGAGCTTTCCCGGGATAACCAATCCATCGGCACCCTCCGGGTCTCGCTGCGGACGCAGAATACCCAGCTCATCATGGCCATGGTCAATTTTTACGGCCTGTGGGATACCGTGGAAACGGTTTTCCTGGGACGGCAGCAAAGCCTGGTGGATGGCGAACGCTATCTCCGGGTTTTGATGCTGCAAAGCCCCGCCCCCCAAAGCCTGCTGCTGGGCAGCGAAGCTCTCGGCGAGCTCATCGCCGATTATATTGCCACCTTCGATGCAGCCCTCAAGCTGTATTTTTCGGAACCGGAGCCGGATTCCCGCGAAACAAAAGCGAAGATCGAACGGCTGTACCGGGAATACTTTGAGCGGCGGAATGTCGCCGTATAAAACAAGCAAATTCACCATGTGAGGAGGATGTTTTATGAACCTCAACCAATTCACCCAAAAAAGTGTAGAAGCCGTGCAGGCCGCCCAGCAGATGGCCTCCGCCCGGCAGAATCAGCAGATCGAGCAGGAGCACCTGCTGCTTGCCCTGCTGGAGCAGAAAGAGGGGCTCATCCCCCAGCTGATGCAGAAGGCCGGTGTGGAACCCGCCGCCCTGCGGCAGAAGCTCACCGCCGCGGTGGAGCGCCTGCCCCAGGTTTCCGGCAGCGGCGCCGGGCAGATGTACCTCTCCCGCGACCTGGAGCAGGCCCTGAACGAGGCCGAAAAGATCGCCCGTGAGATGCACGATGAGTACACCTCCGTCGAGCACCTGATGCTCGGCCTCTTTGAGAAAACCGATGATACCCTGCGCTCCCTGTTCCGGGAAGCGGGGCTCACCAAGGAAAAATTTATGGCGGCGCTGCGGCAGGTGCGGGGCAACCGTACCGTCACCAGCGATACCCCGGAAGAAACCTACGATGTGCTGAAAAAATACGGCCGCGACCTGACCGAGGCTGCACGCGCCCAGAAGCTCGATCCCGTCATCGGGCGGGATGAGGAGATCCGCAATGTCATCCGCATCCTTTCCCGCAAGAGCAAGAACAACCCCTGCCTCATCGGTGAACCCGGCGTAGGTAAAACCGCCATTGCCGAAGGGCTGGCCCTGCGGATCGTGGCCGGGGATGTACCGGAAAACCTGAAGGATAAGACCCTGTTCTCGCTGGATATGGGCTCCCTGGTGGCCGGCGCCAAATTCCGCGGCGAGTTTGAGGAACGGCTGAAGGCCGTCCTCAATGAGGTGCAGCAGAGCGAGGGCAAGATCATCCTCTTCATTGATGAGCTGCACACCATCGTCGGCGCCGGTAAGACCGACGGCGCCATGGATGCCGGTAACTTGCTGAAGCCCATGCTGGCCCGCGGCGAGCTGCACTGCATCGGCGCCACCACCCTGAACGAGTATCGCAAGTACATCGAGAAGGATGCCGCCCTGGAACGCCGTTTCCAGCCCGTTATGGTAGCCGAGCCCACCGTGGAGGATACCATTGCTATTCTGCGTGGCTTGAAGGAGCGGTATGAGGTGTACCACGGCGTGAAAATTCAGGACGCCGCCCTCATCGCCGCCGCCACCCTTTCCAACCGCTACATCACCGACCGTTTCCTCCCCGATAAGGCCATCGACCTGGTGGATGAGGCCTGTGCTCTCATCAAGACCGAAATGAATTCGATGCCCACCGAAATGGATGAGCTGCGGCACCGCATCATGCAGCTGGAGATCGAGGAAGCCGCCATGAAGAAGGAGACCGACAAACTGACCCAGGCGCACCTGGCGGAGGTACAAAAGGAGCTGGCCGAGCTGCGGGAGCAGTTTAACGGCATGAAGGCCCGCTGGGAGAACGAGAAGCAGTCCATCGGCAAGGTGCAGAGCCTGCGGCAGGAGATCGAGAAGATCAATGCCGAGATAGAGATGGCGCAGAACCGCTACGACCTCAATAAGGCCGCCGAGCTGAAATACGGCAAACTGCCCCAGCTGCAAAAGGAGCTGGAGGAGGCCGAAAAGACAAGCGAGACCGAGGAGAAGGAGGACACCCTGCTGCGTGACAAGGTCACCGAGGAGGAGATCTCCCGCATTGTGGCCCGCTGGACCGGTATCCCGGTGGCCAAGCTGATGGAGGGCGAGCGGGAAAAGCTCCTGCACCTGGAGGATATTCTGCACCGCCGTGTTATTGGCCAGGATGAAGCCGTGACCAAGGTTTCCGATGCCATTCTGCGCAGCCGTGCCGGTATTCGGGATCCCAAGCGTCCCATCGGTTCGTTCCTGTTCCTGGGGCCCACCGGCGTGGGCAAGACCGAGCTGGCCAAGGCACTGGCCGAGGCGCTCTTTGACGATGAGCACAACATTGTCCGGATCGATATGAGTGAGTACATGGAGAAGTACTCGGTCAGCCGCCTGATCGGCGCGCCTCCCGGATATGTTGGCTACGAGGAGGGCGGTCAGCTGACCGAAGCGGTTCGCCGCCGTCCCTACTCTGTTGTACTGTTTGATGAGGTGGAAAAGGCGCATCCCGATGTCTTTAATGTGCTGCTGCAGGTACTGGATGACGGCCGGATCACCGACAGTCAGGGCCGCACCGTGGACTTTAAGAACACCATCATCATCCTGACCTCCAACCTGGGCTCCGACCTCATTCTGGAGGGCATCGGCGAAAACGGCGAGATCAGCGAGGAGGCCCGCGACGGCGTGACCCAGCTGCTGCGCCGCAGCTTCCGTCCGGAGTTCCTGAACCGGCTGGATGAGATCGTCTTCTACAAGCCCCTCACCAAGGAAAACATCCGCGGCATTGTGGATCTGCTGGTGGCCGACCTGCAGAAGCGGATGGCCCAGCGGCAGCTGACCGTCACCCTGACTGACGCCGCCAAGGATTATCTGATCGCCAAGGGGTACGACCCCATTTACGGTGCGCGGCCGCTCAAGCGGCTCATCCAGACCGAGGTGGAGACACTGCTGGCCCGGTGGATCATTGCTGAGGACCCCGCCCCCGAGACTGCCATTACGGTGGACTACGACGGCGAAAAGCTGGTGGCTATGTAACAAAAATGGATAGCGGCTGCCCCGGGCGGCCGGAGAGATCGAGGTACGGCAAGGAGCGGCGGAAGGAAGGCTTTTGCCCGGCGAAGACGGGCTGATGCCTTGCGACGCCAGCGACACCGCCGGAACCGATCTATCCGGTTGCCGGGGCGGACGCGAAAAGATAAAACAAGAAGCAAAGGAGCCTGTGACCATGAGAACGAAGCAGTTCAAAGCCGAAAGCAAAAAGCTGCTGGATATGATGATCAATTCCATTTACACCCACAAGGAGATCTTCCTGCGGGAGCTTATCAGCAATGCCAGCGATGCCATTGATAAGCTGTATTTCCGCTCGCTGACCGATGACAGCATTCCCCTTTCCCGCGGCGACTACAAGATCGCCCTGGCGGTGGATAAGGAAAACCGGCTGCTTTCCATCACCGATAACGGCTGCGGCATGACCGCCGAGGAGCTGGAAAAGAACCTGGGCACCATCGCCAAGAGCGGCAGTCTGGACTTTAAGCGGGAAAACGAGACCGGCGAGGATGTGGAAGTCATCGGGCAGTTCGGCGTGGGATTCTATTCCGCCTTTATGGTGGCCGACCATGTAACGGTGGAAAGCCGCGCCTGGGGCGAGGAAACCGGCAGCCGGTGGGAATCCAGCGGCGCCGAGGGCTACACCATAGAGCCCTGCGAAATGGACTGGAGGGGCACCCGCGTCACCCTGCACTTGAAGGACGACACCGAGGACGAGAAATACAGCGAATTCCTGGAGGAATACCGCCTTTCCGAGCTGGTGAAGAAATATTCCGACTATATCCGCTACCCCATCACCCTGCTGATGCCGCAGTACCGCCCCAAGGCGGTGCCGGAGGGCGAGGAAGCCCCCGAAAAGCCGGAGTATGAAACGGTGTGGGAAGAAACCACTCTAAACAGCATGATCCCGCTGTGGCGCAAGCAAAAGAGCGAAGTAAAGCCGGAAGAGTACAACGACTTCTATAAGAACAAATTCTACGACTATGAAGACCCGGCGGTGGTGATCCATACCCGGACGGAGGGCAACGCCACCTTTAACGCCCTGCTGTTTATCCCCAGCCATGCCCCGATGAACTACTACTCCACCAGCTATGAGAAGGGCTTGCAGCTTTATTCCCGCGGCGTGCTTATTATGGAAAAGTGTGCCGACCTGCTGCCGGACTATTTCAGCTTTGTGCGGGGCCTGGTAGACAGCGAGGATCTTTCCCTGAACATCAGCCGGGAGATGCTGCAGCATGACCGGCAGCTGCAGCTCATTGAACGGGCGCTGGAGCGGCGCATTAAAGGCGAGCTGGAGAAGCTACTGGAAAACGACCGTGAGAAATATGAGGCGCTGTGGAAGGAATTTGGCACGCAGCTGACCTACGGCCTGTGCATGGACTACGGCATGCACAAGGACACCCTGCAGGATCTGCAGCTGTTCTATTCCTCCACCGAAAAGAAGCTGACGACCCTGAAGGAATATGTGGGCCGTATGAAGGAGGGCCAGGAGGCCATCTACTACGGCTGCGGCCGCACGGTAGAGGCAATAGACGCTCTGCCGCAGGCCGACCAGATAAAAGAAGCCGGCTACGAGATGCTGTATATGACCGGGCAGGTGGATGAATTTTCCATCAAGACGCTGCGGGAGTATGACGGCAAGAAGTTCCTTAATATCCGCACCGATGAGATCGATCTTTCCACTGAGGAACAGAAAAAGGCGCTGGCCGAGGAAAATGAGGCGGCTGCTGATCTCTTTGCGGCGATGAAGGAGGCGCTGGGCGAAAAGGTACATGCCGTGCGCTTTACCGACAAGCTGAAATCCCACCCGGTATGTCTTTCCACCGAGGGCGGGCTTTCGATGGAGATGGAGCAGACGCTGAACGCCATGCCGGGGCGGGAGAATCGCTTTAAGGCGGATGTGGTGCTGGAATTGAACCCCGACCACCCGGTAACGGCCAAGCTGAAGGAATACGCCGTGACCGACAAGGAAAAGCTGGCGGACTACGCAAAGCTGTTGTATGCCGAGGGATGTCTCATCGGCGGCGTGCCGATAGAGGAGCCGGCCGAGCTGTGCCGGCTGATCACCGGGCTTATGTGCATGGCTTCGGCGATCTCCTCCAAAGTGGGATTTCTCCCCAGCTCGGACAGCAGCCGCTCGTCTACGGCACGGTAGTCCTCCAGCGCCCCACGGAGCTTCTGCCCAACACCGTTGGCTCTCGCCTGCAAAAAGACCGCTTTCGCCATGTAGAACCGAATCCAGTAGTCCCGGTAGGCGTCATAATCCCCCTCCCGGTAGCCCTGAATGGCCTGCCACAGTCCGAGGCTCCCCTCCTGAATCAAATCCAGCAGGAGCACCCCGCAGCCGACGTGATCTTTGGCGATTTCCAGAACTCGGTGCAGCCCCAGATTGGTCAGCGTCTCCATAGCGCGCTCATCCGCTGCCGCGCATTTTGCGGCCAGCGCCTGCTCGTCGCCGGTGGAGGAAAGCTGCGCCACCTCTTCCAAGTACAGCCGCAGTGGATCGTTGGGTTCCAGCTCCTTGGGGTTCAAGCCCTTTTCCACCAGCTGCGCTTCCTGACGCAGACGCAGAGCCGCCTCTCCGCCGCCCGACGTTTTGGGGAGGTCAAAAACATTCAGATTCAGTCCGCCGTCCTCCAGTGCCTGAAGGGCATCCTCCACGACCTGTTCGTTTTCTTCCTCCAGCATGGTCAGAAGGTTCGCGGCCGAAACCGTATCCCCCGCCCGTTTGGTTCGCAGAAACGCTTCCCACGGGCTGTCCTCAAAGGAAAAATCCAGATCATTCATTCAAGAAATCCTCCAATCCAAGACTGGTACCCATTTTTTGCAGCTTGTCCATGGCCTGACGCTCGATCTGGCGCACCCGTTCCTTGGAAATGCTCAGCTTTTTGCCGATCTCCTCCAAAGAATAGCAGTTGCCGTCCTCCATGCCGAAATGCAGCCGCAGGATCTGCTGCTGGCGCTCGTTCAGCGTACTCAGAAGCTGGTCCATTGTCTTGTCCAGCTCCCCGCGCACCACTTCCTCATAGGGCTGGGGCGCCTGGGCATCCTCCAGCAGAGATTGCAGGGCTGTGCCGTCGTCATCCCCCGTGGGAACGTCCAGCGAGCAGATGTCCGGCGTCAGCTGGGTCAGCTCCGCCACTTTTTCCTCGGGCAGGCCGCACTTTTCCGCGATCTGCGCGGCGGTGGGTTCTTCCCCCAGCTCCTGACGCAGGGCGGTGCGCACCGCTTCGATCTTCCGCATCCGCTCCGCCGTGTGCAGCGGTACCCGGATGGCGCTGCCGTGGTTCATCAGGCACCGGGTCACACCCTGCCTGATCCATTTTGTGGCATAAGTGGAAAAACGGTAATCCTTGGTATAATCAAATTTCCGCGCCGCCACCAGAAGGCCGATACTGCCCTCCTGAATCAGATCCATCAGCGCGACGCCCCGTCCGGCGTACTCTCTCGCGATGGACACCACCAGACGCAGATTGGAATTGACCATCTGGCGAATGGCGCTCTCGTCTCCCTGAGCACAGCGCATGGCAAGCTGACGCTCTTCCTCCGGCGTCAGACGGGGATACCGCCGGATCTCATTTAAGTATTGGCGCACATCGTCCTCGCCGGCACTCACCGGAGAATTCTCTAACAGCTCTATCATGCTTTCATTCCTTTTCTTTCCTTCATTCGTTCCCGCACCGCCAGCAGGTCGTCCTCCGTCGTCACTTTGGACGCCTGATATTCGTTCTGGATGGTGCGGATGCAGTCCGTCAGCGCCTGCTCGTTCACAGGCCCCTGCTGTCTGCGCAGGATGCCCGCAATGTGGGACATTTCCTCCGGCGTCAAGTCCGTCAGTGCTGCGAGGGAAACGTCCAGTCCCTGCTCATGGCGCTGCTTTAACTGGGCGTAAACCCGTCCCAGCAGCTCTGAGGAGAACATCTCCGCTTCCAGGCCGCCGGTGCTGTCCAGCAGGGCGCTTTCCCGCAGAACCAGCGACAGAAGCATTTCCTCTGCCATGGCGGATTTCATGTTGGTATAGCGGATGTCCCGGCTCTTGGGCTGCAGATTCCGGGCGGGAGACAGGTCGATCTTCTCCTGCTTTTTCTTCTCCTGATAGACCCGCCGTTTCCACGCCCGCTGAATTTCCATCTGCATGGCGTCGGCGCTGATCTTCGCGGCCTCCGCCACCCGCCCGCCGTAGACATCCCGCTGGACGGCACTGGGCAGGGAGCCGATCAGATCGGCAGATTCCTGCAAATAGCGAACCTTCTGGTCGTCATCCCGCAGATCGTATTTCCGGGCAATGGCGGCAAGCTGGTATTCCACCCGGTTGGAGGATTCCTCCAGCAGAATTTTAAAACGGTCGGCGCCGTACTTTTTCAGGAACTCGTCCGGATCCTTGGCGTCCCGCATTTTCAGGACCTTGACCTGCAAACCCGCCTTTTCCAGCATGGGGATCGCCCGCTGAGTGGCGTTCTGTCCGGCGGTGTCGCCGTCGTAGATCAGCACCACCTGATCGGTGTACCGGGACAGCAGCGTTGCGCCGTCGTCCGTCAGGGCAGTACCCAAGGATGCCACCGCGCAGTCAAATCCGTACTGATGCAGGGCAATGGCGTCCATGTACCCCTCCACCAGAATCAGGTAGCCCATTTTGCTTTTCTTGGCGTAATTCAGGGCAAACAGGTTTTTCCGCTTGTTGAAAATCAGGGTTTCCGGGGAATTTAAGTATTTGGCGGCGTTTTTGTCCCGGTCGTTCATAATGCGCCCGCCGAAGCCGATGACGTTCCCCCGGACGTCGATGATGGGGAACATCAGCCTGTCCCGGAACCTGTCGAAAAGATTGCCGTTCTTTTTGGACACCGTCACAAGGCCGGAATCCCGCAGCTCCTGATCGGTGTAGCCCTTTTTCCGCATGGCGTTTACCAGGTCGTCCCAGCTGTCCGGGGCGTAGCCGATGCCAAACTTGGTCAGGGTCGTCTGGGACATTCCCCGCCCCCGGGCGTATTCCAGTGCCGACGCGCCCATAGGTGCGTACAGGCAGCTGTGGAAAAACCGCGCCGCTTCCTTGTGCAGCGCCCAGAGCCGCTCCTGCTGGCGGTACCGGGACTGGTACTGCTCGTCCTCGGGGACTTCCAGCCCCGCCCGCTTTGCCAGCGCCCGCACGGCGTCGCCGTAGCTCAGCCCCTCAATTTCCATCTCGAAATTGATGACACCGCCGCCCTTGTGGCAGCCGAAGCAATAGAACATGCCTTTGTCCGGCGCGACGGAGAAGGAGGCGGTCTTCTCTCCGTGGAAGGGACACAGGCCAAACAGGTTGGAGCCGGAACGCTTCAGCGTCACATACTGCCCCACCACGTCCTCAATCGGGTTCCGCGCGATCACTTCGTCAATAAATGCCAGTGGAAATGGCATGGTCTCCCCCCTTCGTCAAACTTCTTTACAAATTCTCAACCGTGAACCTGCCATCCCATGGGGATGAAGATCTCCCGGAACTTTTCGACGGCGTAATTGTCCGTCATTCCCGCTATGTAGTCGCACACCGTGCGCTCCATGCCGTCGAAGCTCAGCTGGGGCTGAAAATCCTCGGGCAGCGCTTCCGGATGGGCGATGTAGTATTCAAACAGCCGTTTCAGCATATCCTTTGCCTTGCTCTCCTCGCCCTTGGCCACCGGATTGCGGTAGACATTGGTAAACATGAACGAGCGCAGCTCCTTGAGCGCCCTGTCCACATCGGGAGACAGACAGACTTTCCCGAATTCCCGGGAGGTGCGGATGGCATCGCAGACAAGTGTATTGATCCTGTCCCGGTGGCTGTGGCCCAGCACGTCGGTGATGTCGATGGGGATATCGTCGTCGGTGAGGATGCCCGCCCGGATGGCGTCGTCAATGTCGTGGTTGACGTAGGCGATCTGGTCGGAGCGACGCACGGCCTGCCCCTCCAGCGTCTCCGGCCAGTAATCCCCGGTGTGACCCAGAATGCCCATGCGGACTTCATAGGTCAGGTTCAGCCCCTGACCGTCCTTTTCCAGAATGTCCACCACTCGCAGGCTCTGCTCATTGTGGCGGAAAGGCTTGCCAAGGCACTGGCTCAGAACGTCCTCCCCGGCGTGGCCGAAGGGAGTGTGTCCCAGGTCATGCCCCATGGCAATGGCTTCCGCCAGATCTTCGTTCAGCCCCAGCGCCCGTGTGATGGTTCCAGCAATGCGGCTGACCTCCAATGTGTGGGTCATCCGGGTGCGGTAGTGGTCGCCCTCAGGCTGCAAAAACACCTGCGTCTTGTGCATCAGGCGGCGGAAGGACTTGGAATGGACAATGCGGTCAATGTCCCTCTGGTAACAGGTACGCACGTCCTCCGCCCGGGGTTCTTCAAACCTCAGACGTCCCCTGCTCTGGTCGGCGAAGGCCGCCAGAGGATTCAGTCGCTTATGCTCCTGCCATTCCAGTTCTTCCCGCACAGTCATGGTAATTCCCTCATTCCTTGTAGAAAATGACATCCGCTTTTTCTGCTTTTGTTTATGTAGTCTCCACCGGGAACGCCCGGTATTCCTGCCCGGTCTCCATGCCCTCCACGGTTCCGCTGGACAGGTCGGTGAGTTTTTCCAGAAAGGCGCTGACCTGTCCCTCCGGGAACAGCAGCTCCAGCTCCACCTCCGCGCCGAAATCCGTCTTGCGGAGGATGCCTCCAAAGGCGGCGGCTTCCAGTTTGACCCGCTCGTAGAAGGGATAGGGGCACGGCACGTACACCGCCGTCCATACCCGCTTCATGGATTTGCCCGCAGCGTCCACAGCAATTTTCGCGCCTTTTGTGTAAGCCCGCACCAGTCCCCCGGCGCCCAGAAGAATGCCGCCAAAATACCGGGTCACCACGCACACCACGTTAAAAAGACCTTCCCGCTGCAAAACCTGCAGCATGGGCATTCCCGCAGTGCCGCCGGGCTCGCCGTCGTCGGAGAAGCGCACCGCGCCATCTTTGATGATGTACGCCCAGCAGTTGTGGGTGGCGTCGTAGTGCTTCTTTTTCATCTCCTGAATTTTCGCCAGAGCTTCTTCCTCGGTGTCCACAGGCCAGACGCGGCCGATGAAGCGGGACTTCTTTTCCACGAATTCCGCTTCGCCAAATTGGGTGGGTATCAGATACTCGTCCAATCCTCAGCACTCCCCGATGATATATTCCCGGAGTCTGCCGTAGAGGATTCCGTCCACGACGGCCTCGATCTCGATGCCCTCCGGGGTGTAGTCCACTTTTTTGACCTGTGCACCGTCATGCAGCGTCTCCACCATTCCGCCCATGGCATAGGGCAGACGCACCACGATATGGTGCCGGGCATGGTTCAGGGCGCTCTCGATGGCTTTCAGCAGCCCGTCCATATTGATGCCCCGCTTGGCGGAGATGGCAACAATATTCTTCCCCACGGGAATGTCGTCGGAATACACCAGATCGGCCTTGTTGTAGCATTTCAGCACCGGGGTTTCCGGCTTGGCCAGCTGGGAGATCAGCCTGTCTACCACGGCGATATGCTCTTCCAGATGGGGGTCGGAAGCGTCAATGACGTGCAGAAGCAGGTCGGCAAATTCCAGTTCCTCCAACGTCGCCCGGAAAGCGTCCACCAGATGGTGGGGCAGCTTCGCGATAAATCCTACGGTGTCGGAAAGGATCACGTCCAGATTGTCGGAAACCGTCAGAAGCCGGGAGGTGGTGTCCAGGGTGTCAAACAGCCGGTTGTTGGCGGGAATTCCCGCGCCGGTGAGCTGATTGAGCAGGGTGGATTTTCCCGCGTTGGTGTAGCCCACAATGGCAACCACCGGAACGGAATTTTTCATTCTCCGCTCCCGCTGGACGGAGCGCACCTTGCGCACCTGCTCCAGCTCTTCTTCCAGACGGTTGATGCGCTCCCGGATATGCCGCCGGTCAGATTCCAGCTTGGTCTCGCCGGGGCCACGGGTGCCGATGCCGCCGCCCTGCCGGGAAAGGCTCGTGCCCATGCCGGACAGCCGGGGCAGCAGATATTTGTACTGCGCCAGCTCCACCTGAAGCCGGCCTTCCTTCGTCTTCGCCCGCTGGGCGAAAATGTCCAGAATCAGGGCGCTTCTGTCCAGAACGGGAAGCCCGATAATTTCCTCCAACGCCCGGATGTTGCCGGGAGAAAGCTCGTTGTCGAAAATGACCATGGTGGACTGGGTCGCTTCCGCCAGCATCCGCACCTCCTGGGCTTTTCCCTCGCCGATGAAGCTGTGGGAATCGGGGGTATGGCGGTTTTGCAGCACCTTGCCCGTGCAGAAGCCTCCCGCGGTCTCCAGGAGGTCTTCCAGCTCGTCCAGTGTGCTTTCGGTGGCGGTATCTTCCTCAGCAAAGCAGTCCGCATTCAGTCCCACCAGAACCGCCCGTTCCTGGGTCTGTTTATCAAATCTTTCTTCCATGTTACCTCCGTTTTTCTCATGGGAAACCCCGGTTTCTCCTCCGGCGGCACTTCCCCTCATACCATTTCTTCTATTATACCACACATCCGCGCCGCGAACAACCACAAAAATACAAAAATCCCGCACTGCATCACGCAGTGCGGGATTTGCGGGTCTTACTTCAGGCCAAACCGCTTGTTGAACCGATCAACACGTCCACCGGTGTCAACCAGCTTCTGCTTGCCGGTATAGAAAGGGTGGCACTTGGAGCAGATCTCAACACGAATGTCCTTCTTGGTAGAACCAGTGGTAAAGACATTGCCGCACGCGCAGCGGATGGTGGTCTGTTCGTACTTGGGATGGATACCTTCCTTCATTTCGTTCACCTCTTTCTTATCAGTTAAAGGGCATAGTAGCCCCGGGCAATCTTTAATCGCCCGGATATCATATCATAAAGTGTCGGAGAATGCAAGCACTTTTTTCGATTTTTTCAAAAAAATCGAAAAATCGTGGTGCGTCAGCGGTTTTTCCGATCAGAACGCCCAGTTGCCGCTGCGGAAAATCGGCACGACCCTGCCGTCCTCGCAGATGCCGTCGATGTTCATGCTGTCGCAGCCGATCATGAAGTCCTCGTGGATCATGGAATCATTGATGCCCAGCGCCCGGCACTCGTCCAGCGTCTTATTCTGGAAATCCTTGATGGTGTCGGCAAAGCCCATGCCCAGCGCCAGATGGCAGGCGGCGTTCTCGTCGAACAGCGTATTGTAGAAGAGTATTCCCGAATTTCTGATCGGAGAATCGTAGGGTACAAGCGCGCATTCGCCGAGGTATGCCGCGCCTTCGTCCATGGAGATCATCTGCTTCAGAAGCTCTTCGCCGCGCTTTGCCTTCACTTCGACGGCACGTCCGCCCTCAAATCTGATCGAGAAATCCTCAATCAGCTCGCCGCGGTACGAAAGCGGCTTCGTGGAGTAGACTATTCCCTCCGCTTCTCCGCGCTTCGGCGTTGTGAACACCTCCTCCGAAGGAATGTTCGGATTGAAGTAATTTCCGCTTCCGAGAGCGTACTCACCTCCGCCGCAGAAGAGTGCGTCCGGGATCATGCCGACCTTAAAGTCGGTGCCGTTCGACGATTTGTATTCGAGGCTCTCGATTCCGAGTGAGTTCAGATACTCGCAGCGGCGCGCAAGATCCTCGTTGTGCTTTCTCCATGCCTCCTCGGGATCCTCGTCAACGCGGGAGGTTTTGAGTATCGCTTCCCAAAGAAGCTCGAC
>OLSK01002111.1_pt1 | contig 13127 bp, 8 predicted proteins | sample 1672781 | NCBI WGS metagenome assembly OLSK01 (sample SAMEA3136723, study PRJEB25190) | human gut metagenome | biome: human gut; feature: human-associated habitat; material: faeces | place: Austria | collected 2013 | reverse complement strand
AATCAGCAAAGGCATATTGAGCAAATCCTCCCCATTCCAAGCAGGAAACGGGGTGAGCAGTTGCAAGCGTTGCGACCGGGGATCCACCACAATGTCCGCCTTTACACCGGAAGGCGCGGTATATCCCTCGCTGCCTGCCATAAATCCCTTCGGCGGCAACTCCTCCCCCACCGGTTCGGAGAGCTTCACCTTTTTGCCGTCGGCACTGATCAGCGTGTCCTTTAGCGGATTGAAACATAAATCTCCGGCAATGGTCAGCGCCATGGTCAGTTCGGGAGAAGCCACAAACGCATACGTATTCGGATTGCCGTCCGCGCGCTTGGCAAAGTTACGGTTGAAGGAAGTCACGATGGAATTCTTGCGGACGGGATCGTCCGTCACACGCTTCCATTGCCCGATACAAGGGCCGCAGGCATTTGCCATGATCGTAGCTCCTACCTCTTCAAAGACGCCGATCATGCCGTCGCGTTCCGCTGTGGCGCGTATGCGCTCCGAACCCGGATTGACAATCAAGGGAGCAGCCATATGCAGGTTTTTCTCCGTAACCTGACGCGCCAAAGAGACGGCGCGGCTCAAATCCTGATAGGACGAATTGGTGCAGGAGCCGATGAGCCCCACTTCCATTTTACGGGGATAACCGTTCTTCAAAACCTTCTCGGAAAACTCTGAAATGGGCGTAGCCGCATCCGGCGTAAACGGTCCGTTGATGTAAGGCTCCAATGCAGAAAGGTCTATGTCAATAATACGGTCATAGTACTTCTGCGGATTGGCCATCACCTCGTCATCTGCACGAAGCTCTGCGGCAACGGCAGTAGCCATGTCCGCCACTTCTTCGCGTCCGGTGGCTTTCAGGTAAGTTGCCATGCGTTCGTCGTAAGGGAAAAGCGAGGTGGTGGCTCCTACCTCCGCACCCATGTTGCAAATCGTGGCTTTTCCGGTGGCCGAAAGCGAAGCAGTGCCCGGACCGAAGTATTCGATGACAGCATTTGTCCCGCCCTTCACAGTCAGGATTCCCGCCAGCTTCAAAATAACGTCCTTGGGGGCTGCCCACCCACTCAGCGCTCCGGTGAGACGCACACCGATCAGGCGGGGCATCTTCAGTTCCCACTCCATGCCGGTCATCACATCCACCGCATCGGCACCGCCAACGCCGATAGCCACCATGCCCAAACCACCGGCGTTCGGAGTATGGGAATCGGTGCCTATCATCATGCCGCCCGGAAAAGCGTAGTTTTCCAGTACGACCTGATGAATGATGCCTGCTCCGGGCTGCCAAAAGCCGATGCCGTAACGGGAAGAGACATCCCGGAGAAAACGATAGACTTCCTCGTTGGTTTTGGTAGCGGTGGCAATGTCTTCTTTGGCTCCTTTATATGCCTGAATCAGATGGTCGCAATGTACGGTTGAAGGAACAGCCGCTTCATTGCGTCCCGAATTCATAAACTGCAATAATGCCATCTGTGCAGTTGCGTCCTGCATGGCAACACGATCGGGACGGAAATTTACGTAGTCCTCGCCGCGTTTGTAGTTTTTCACGTTTCTCTCATCATACAAATGAGCATACAAAATTTTTTCTGCTAAAGTCAGCGGACGTTGCAACACAGTCCGGATGCGCCCTATCTTCCCCTCATAAAGCGAATAAAACGCTTTAAGCATTGTCAAATCATAAACCATAACCACTCTTATTTTTTAGTTTTTCAATATTGTAAAGATTACAAATTAATATAATAAACAAAATAGAACAAGGAAAAGTTTAACAAAAGAAAGCATTTCTTCCCCCAACGGCGGGGATTTATTACCTTTGCAAAAGAATAATCTCCACAGAGGAGACAGTTCTCACAGAGCTTTACAATGATAAGAATGAACGAAAAGAGCGACATACAATCTCCTATTATACATATTCAACGGCAGCAACTCCTGTTACGCATGGAGTACGAATACGAGAAAGAAGAGTTCAAGCGGCAAACAGAAAATATGGGTGTCGCCCGGAAAGTCAAACGGGGACTCTGCTGGTATCCTGCCTCACCGGGGCGAAGTTACTATAACTCCCTGAACCAATTAGTAATAGAGGTTACGCATACCGAAAACACCGATATAGAACATAATTTCGAATTCGGACGTCCTGTCTGCTTTTTCCGCCAATCGGCCGACGGAAAGATCACTTATTTTAATTTTACGGCCACCGTCAGTTATGCGGACGATGTGCGTATGGTAGTGGTTATGCCCGGCGCAGGAGCTGTTATGGATATACAGTCTGCCGACAACCTCGGCGTTCAGCTCTACTTCGACGAAACCTCCTACCGCACGATGTTCGAGGCGCTGGAAGATGTTCTTCGTGCCAAAGGCAACCGCCTCGCCGAACTGCGGGACACACTGCTGGGTACGATGAAAGCCGGGTTCCGCGAACTCTATCCGGTGCGCTTCCCCTGGTTGAACTCTACCCAAGAGACAGCCGTCAACAAGGTGCTATGCGCCCGCGACGTAGCCATCGTGCATGGACCTCCGGGAACGGGCAAAACCACTACGCTCGTAGAGGCTATCTACGAAACATTGCACCGCGAACCCCAAGTGCTGGTCTGCGCACAAAGCAATATGGCAGTGGACTGGATTTCTGAAAAGCTGGTGGACAGAGGCGTGAATGTTTTACGAATCGGCAATCCCACACGCGTCAATGACAAGATGCTCTCTTTCACTTACGAACGCCGCTTCGAGAATCATCCGCTTTATCCCGAATTATGGAGCATCCGTAAGGAACTGAGGCAACTGGGTGGCAGAGCCCGCCGCGGCAGTTATGATGAACGCGAGGGAATACGCAGCCGCATGAGCCGCTTGCGCGACCGCGCCACAGCGCTGGAAGTACAGATCAACACCGAACTGTTTGACAGCGCCCACGTCATTGCCTCCACGCTGGTGAGCAGCAATCACCGTCTCTTAAACGGCCGCCGCTTCGGCACACTGTTCATCGACGAAGCCGCCCAAGCCCTGGAAGCCGCCTGCTGGATAGCCATCCGCAAGGCAGACCGGGTGGTGCTGGCAGGGGACCATTGCCAGTTGCCGCCCACCATTAAATGTTATGAAGCCGCACGTGGCGGACTGGAACGTACGTTGATGGAGAAAGTCGCCGCCAACAAGCCGTCTGCCGTATCCCTACTGAAAGTGCAGTACCGTATGCACGAGGACATTATGCGTTTCTCCTCGAATTGGTTTTATGACGGGGAACTGGAGGCGGCTCCCGAAATACGCCACCGGGGAATATTGGACTGGGACACTCCCGTCACATGGATCGACACTTCCGACATGGACTTCAAGGAAGAGTTTGTCGGGGAAACATTCGGACGCATCAACAAGGAGGAGGCCCATTTACTGCTGAAAGAACTGGAAGCATACATCCTGCGGATAGGCGGAAGCCGTATTCTTGAGGAACGTATCGACTTCGGGCTGATCTCGCCCTACAAGGCGCAAGTGCAATACCTGCGGGGAAAGATAAAAGGCAGCGCCACCCTGCGTCCTTACCGCAGCCTGATAACGGTCAACACCGTCGACGGATTTCAGGGACAGGAACGTGACGTGATTTTCATCAGTCTGGTACGCGCAAATGAAGAAGGCCAAATAGGATTTCTGAATGATTTGCGCAGGATGAACGTGGCAATAACAAGGGCACGCATGAAACTCGTCATATTGGGAGAAGCATCTACTCTGGGACACCATGCTTTCTACAAGCAACTGCTCGAATACGTGAAGAAGGTGAACGGCAGGCAATGAAAAAGAGATTGCCCCAAATTTGAATTAACCGACCACCCTGTATTATCCAGAGCAATCTTCAAACCTGAGACAACCTCTTCTATTATTCAGAAGTCCGCACCGGAGATCAGTTGTTTTCCGGACGGAGCTTGCGAACCGTTACGGCAGTCTGCCACATCTCGCTCTCACGCAACGCTTTCAGCTCTGCATTCAGTTTCTCACGATAGTCGGGCTTAGAGTTGCTGTCGATAGAAATCTGGGCTTCGTTACCCGACTTAACGCTCTGATACAACTTCTGCACCACCGGCTTGATAGCATCGTGGAACGGGCCCATCCAGTCGAGAGCACCGCGTTGGGCAGTAGTAGAGCAGTTGGCATACATCCAGTCCATACCGTTCTTTGCAAACAACGGCATCAATGACTGCGTCAGTTCCTCAACTGTTTCGTTGAACGCTTCCGACGGAGTGTGGCCGTTTTCACGCAGAACCTCGTACTGAGCCAACAACAATCCCTGGATAGCTCCCATCAAAGAACCGCGTTCACCGGTCAGGTCGGAAGTAGCTTCACGAATGAAAGTAGTCTCGAACAAATAACCCGAGCCGATACCGATGCCCAGTGCAAGGGTTCTGTCCAAAGCCTTTCCGGTAGCATCCTGATAGATAGCATAAGAAGAGTTCAAGCCGCGGCCTTCGAGGAACATTGTACGGAGTGATGTACCCGATCCCTTAGGAGCAACCATGATAACGTCAATATCCTTGGGAGGAACCACACCCGTACGGTCACTCCATGTGATAGCGAAACCATGAGAGAAGTAAAGTGCCTTTCCGGCCGTCAAGTACGGTTTCATCGTGGGCCATACAGACATAACGGCCGCATCGGACAACAGGCACATGATGACAGTACCCTTTTGGCAAGCATCCTCAATGCTGAACAGAGTTTCACCCGGAACCCATCCGTCTGCCACTGCCTTCTCGTAAGTCTTACCCTGACGCTGGCCTACGATTACGTTGAAACCATTGTCGCGCAGGTTGCAAGCCTGACCGGGGCCTTGTACACCATAACCGATAACTGCGATTGTTTCATCCTTTAAAATCTCACGTGCTTTTTCCAAAGGAAATTCTTCGCGGGTCATTACATTCTCAATAACACCGCCAAAATTCAATTGTGCCATTTTTTGTTTTAATTTTTATTTGTGGCTTATGCCAACTGATTGGTTAATAAATTATTTCTTTACAAATATTACTTTGGAACGGCAAACCACTTCGCTGCCGTTCTTTTTCACTTCTATATCATACGCGCCGTCGCCTGCATAGTCCTTATAGAAAGTGAGCTCGTCACCGTAATAGCTCTCGGCTACGTAGGCCATTTCAAAACGACGGATGCGGCTCTCCTTATACAGTTCTATCGGGAACAAATCGAGGATATGCTCGATATAGCGGATACTGTTTACGTGTCCGTTGATGTCAATATCGCTATACTTGGCATTGAGAGAAGAAGCCGGCTCCGCAGAAGCGACCTTTATGCGCGAAGGCTTTTCAATGGGGCAAGGCTCGTCGCACACATAATCCACGATGCTGCCTCCATGCAAAGTCAGCAGGTCGGCGGGTTTGCGGGTATTGAGGCTGATCATCGCCCATACGGAACGGGCATATCCTATCTTCTTTCCGTCCTTGTCGATAATGGCAAAATTACGGTCGGTGAAGAGACGGTAGACATTCTCCACCCATGTCCGGATGGAAAAATCCTCGTATTGGTACGGCATCTCGTCCAGTTCGACAGCCAGCCGGGAAAGCACCCATGTATAATTATCCTCATTCAAGGTTGCAATGCCGAAACCGCGTTCCGTCGCATGAAATCCCGCACAGTTCAGCAGATGGTTGCCAAGCACCCCCATTGTGAGGCGGCCGGTGAAGTCCACATGAAACGGTTCGGCCACAAACTTATAAGTACCTATCTTGTTATTTTCACTCATTGTCCTTGTTGTTCTTTACTCTGACGATATTTTGTTTCACGATCTGCCAGATACTCGTTGACACGTTCAAAGCAGCTCGTAGTGATGGCAACACGTCCGGAACGCACAAACTGGAGCACACACCCCAAAGCGCTCAGCTCTTCGTAGAGATTGGTTATTTCCTCACTCATACCGTTTTTCTCCACAATGGAGAATACGGAGTTAACCTCTACGATACGCGCATTGTATTTGCGGATCACCTTAGACACTTCCGGTTTTTCTTCCAGCGTGGGAGTCGTCAGCTTGTAGAGCGCAATCTCGTGCTGGTAGATTTCATCATCTGTGAAATAGTGCGCCTGCAACACATCTATCTTTTTGGTGATTTGCTTCGTCACCTTCTCAATAGTGTCTTTATCTGTCCAGGCAGTAATGGTATATTTATGTACCCCCTTGATAGAGGATGCCGAAACATTCAGGCTCTCGATATTGATTTGCCGGCGGGTGAAAACAGCCGTTACCTGATTCAGCAAACCTGCAAAGTTCTCCGAATGAACGATAATTGTATATAATGTCTTGTCCATACTTTTTTTAATTAAGAATGATAAGTGAAGAATTCATAATTCTTCATTTATATCAGCATTCCAGCAACATCTGGTTCACAGATCCACCCGGAGGCGTCATCGGCATAACATTTCCTTCCTCCTCTACGCAGGCTTCCAGCAGGAACGGACCGTCTGTCGAAATCATCTCTTCAATGGCTTCCGCCAGTTCCTTACGGGTAAGCGCCCGACGCGCCGGAATACCGTAGGCGGAAGCAATCTTCAAATAGTCCGGGTTCATCATCGGAGTGAACGAGTAACGGCGGTTGAAGAACATAGCCTGCCATTGACGAACGTTACCCAGGAAGTTATTGTTCAGCAAAATCATCTTAACGGGAGCTTTCTGCTCCATCACCGTACCCAGTTCCTGCAAATTCATCTGCAAACCGCCGTCGCCCATAAAGACGCAAACGGTACGGTCGGGACGTCCGAAAGTGGCGCCGATAGCGGCAGGAAGGCCGAAGCCCATTGTACCCAAACCGCCGGAAGTGACAATGCTGCGTTCCTTGCTATATTTAAAGTAGCGGGCAGACATCATTTGGTTCTGTCCCACATCCGTCACCAAAACGGCTTCGTTGTTTGTAGCCTCACTGACGGCACGCACCACCTCACCCATGCTCAGTGTATCGCCTGCCGGATGCAACTCCGGACGGATCACCTTTTCTTCCTCCATCTGTTCATAAGGCAAGAAGCTGTCGAGCCATTCCTTGTGTCCGGCAGGTTTCAGCAATTCGGTCACTGCAGCCAGGGTATCTTTACAGTTGCCCAATACGGCAACATCCGTTTTCACATTCTTGTCTATCTCTGCCGGATCAATATCGAAATGGATTATTTTTGCCTGCGACGCATACGTGGACAACTTGCCCGTCACACGATCGTCAAAACGCATGCCTACCGCAATCAGCACATCGCACTTATTGGTATTGATATTCGGCCCCAGATTGCCATGCATGCCCAGCATCCCCTTGTTCAAAGGATGCTCTGTTGGCAATGCGGAAAGCCCCAACAAGGTGCAACCGGCAGGCATATCCGCCTTTTCGATGAAAGCACGCAGTTCGTTCTGCGCATTGCCAAGCTCCACGCCCTGCCCCACCAGCACCAACGGACGTTCCGCCGCATTTATCAAATCAGCAGCCTGTTGTATGGCTTCCGGTTCCATTTCGGGTACAGGCAGATAGCTGCGCACGTAATCCACTTTGGTAGGCACATATTCCGTCTTATCCACTTGAGCGTTCTTGGCAAAGTCCAGCACAACCGGACCGGGACGTCCGCTCTGCGCTATATAGAAAGCGCGGGCCACTGCCCATGCCACATCTTCCGCACGACGGATCTGATAGCTCCACTTCGTGATGGGCTGCGTAATGCCCACCAGATCCACCTCCTGAAAGGCATCGGTTCCAAGGAATCCCGTAGCAACCTGTCCGGCAATGACAACAACCGGCGTGCTGTCTATCATGGCATCCGCAATACCTGTAATGGTGTTCGTTGCGCCCGGACCGCTGGTAACCAGGCATACGCCCACCTTACCCGACACACGCGCATAGCCTTGTGCCGCATGTGCAGCTCCCTGTTCATGGCGCACCAGAACATGATTCAGATTCTTTCTATGGTCGTATAGAGCATCGAATACGGGCATGATACTGCCACCCGGGTAACCGAAAATGGTCTTTACCCCCTGATGTTCCAAAGAACGCATCAATGCTTCCGCGCCTGTTATTAAGTTTTCCATCAAGTCAAGTATATTTCTATTAAAACTTTCTTTAATCTATCAGCCTTACAGCCCCTTTGTCTGCCGAACTCACCATGCTGGCATACGCTTTCAACGCTTTGGACACCCGACGGTCGCGCGTCACCGGCGTCATAGGACGTGCAGCCAGTTCCTCATCCGTCAGCTTCACATTGATAGAACGGTTCGGTATATCTATCTCGATGATGTCGCCGTCCTGAATCTTACCGATATTGCCGCCCGCCGCAGCTTCGGGAGAGATGTGTCCGATGCTCAGTCCGGAAGTGCCGCCGCTAAAGCGTCCGTCGGTGATCAACGCACATTCCTTGCCTAAATGGCGGGACTTGATATAGGAAGTAGGATACAGCATCTCCTGCATGCCCGGCCCACCTTTCGGGCCTTCATGGGTAATGACGACAACATCGCCGCTGACCACCTTTCCGCCCAAGATACCGTCGCACGCAGCTTCCTGTGAATCGAAAACTTTGGCAGGGCCGGTAAACTTCCAGATGCTTTCGTCCACTCCGGCTGTCTTGACCACACAACCATCCTGTGCAATATTTCCTTTCAGCACAGCCAAACCGCCGTCCTTGCTATAAGCATGCTGCAAGTCACGAATACATCCCTCGGCACGATCCGTATCCAATTCCTTATAATAAGCCCCCTGCGAACCGAGTTCCAGATTGAATTTTCCGGCAGCAGCACTGGTATATTTCCCGATCGCTTCCTTGCAAACATTAGGACTGGTGATACAGTACCGGTCTATCTCCTCCGCCAATGTCATTCCGTCCACACGATGCACGTTCGTATCCACCAGTCCTCCTTTGGCAAGTTCGCCCATAATGGCCACGATGCCGCCGGCACGATTAACATCCTGTACATGATATTTCTGAGTATTGGGAGCCACTTTACACAGGCAGGGAGTTTTGCGGGACAGCATATCAATATCATCCATTGTGAAATCCGCCCCGGCTTCATGCGCCACTGCCAACAAGTGAAGCACCGTATTCGTAGACCCGCCCATTGCAATGTCCAGCGTCATCGCATTCAGAAACGCCTCGCGGGTGGCAATGCTGCGGGGAAGCACCGTTTCGTCTCCCTCCTCATAGTATTTATACGCATTTTCAACAATCAGTCTGGCTGCATCCTCAAACAGTTTCTTCCGGTTCTCATGCGTAGCCACAATCGTGCCGTTACCCGGAAGCGCCAGTCCTATTGCTTCATTCAGGCAGTTCATGGAGTTGGCGGTGAACATGCCCGAACAACATCCGCAAGTGGGACAAGCATGTTGTTCGATCTTGGCAACTTCCTGATCGCTCACGCTTTCGTCAGCCGACTTGATCATGGCATCAATCAGGTCGAGGTGCTGCCCGTTCCATTCTCCGGCTTCCATAGGGCCACCGGAAACGAACACCGTAGGGATGTTCAACCTCATCGCCGCCATGAGCATACCCGGAGTGATCTTATCGCAATTGCTGATGCAGACCATGGCATCCGCCTTATGGGCATTCACCATGTACTCCACACTGTCGGCAATGATGTCGCGCGACGGCAAGGAATACAACATACCGTCATGCCCCATTGCAATGCCGTCGTCGATGGCAATCGTATTGAATTCGGCGGCGAAGCAGCCTTGCTTTTCTATCTCTTTCTTTACGAACTGACCTATTTCATGCAGATGCACATGCCCCGGAACAAACTGAGTAAAAGAATTGACTATTGCAATGATGGGTTTTCCCATTTGTTCTTTCTTCATGCCATTGGCCGTCCACAATGCACGAGCGCCTGCCATGCGGCGGCCTTGCGTGCTGAACGAACTGCGTAACTGATGTTTCATCTTATCTGTCTCCTTTTATGAAAAAAGCCTTTCTCACCGGAATGAGAAAGGCTTATTATAAATATCTTTACCGTACGAATACATACATAACCTTTCTCACGCTCTTGATGCCACCACCACGACGCGAATAATATGCAGGACTGCCAGGTTAATAGATGTATGTAGATTCATAACCAAATTGTCTTTATTGTTCTTTTATTTATTGTCTCGTATAATTATGCTGCAAAGGTAAGTGCTTTTTTATAAACTCCAAACAAATTGAAGAAAAAAAAGATATAAACATGAATAATCGTAAGAAAATCATGCTTTAAAATCTTATTTTATCACTTATAAGGCTCAAATAAAAAGATTCGGATAGTTTTGAAGAGCATATCCAAGAGTCACAACGCACTTAATAATCTGAAATTTACCGGAGCGCTTCCTCCCACGAAACAAAATATTCGTATCTTTGCGCACCGGGCAAAGGCGGGGTGCGCCTCTGAAGTTATGCGGATATTCGCATTGCCTTTGCCACTTTAGAGACAGAACAACAGTATTTACTAAACAATAACAAATTAATGGAAACAGTAGAAAACAAGTACATCACCTTAGCATATAAGCTGTACTCAATCGAAAACGGAGAAAAAGAATTCACAGAAGAAGCTCCTGCAGAACACCCCTTCCAGTTCATCTCCGGATTGGGCCTGACTTTGGAAGCTTTTGAAAGCCAAGTGAAAGACTTGAAAAAAGGCGATAAATTCGACTTTACAATCAAAGCAGAAGAGGCTTACGGTGAATATGACGAAGAACACGTCATCGACCTGCCCAAAAACATCTTCGAGATAGAAGGCAAATTCGATAGCGAACGCGTAGTGGAAGGCGCCGTAATTCCTTTGATGACTTCGGAAGGCCAACGCATCAATGGAAGCGTAGTCGAAGTAAAAGACGATGTAGTGGTAATGGACATGAATCACCCCTTGGCAGGCTGCGACCTGAACTTCGTGGGTGAAGTTACGGAAAACCGCCCGGCCACCAACGATGAGCTGGCAGAAATGGCACGCATGATGAGTGGCGGCGGATGCGGCGGTGGATGCAATGGCGGATGCGATTGTGGAGACTGCGGCGACGGATGCTGTAAATAAGAATTAGGGATTAGCGATTAGGGATTAGTTTATCAATGGCACATATTATTAATGTTGCGATTAATCCCTGATCGTTAATCACTAATCGTTAATCACTTAATCACTGCTTTCCCGTCATTATTTCCAGTACCAGTTTGTCCGTTTCGTCCATTCCTTTGGAACCTATCTTCGTCAGATTACGGATACTTTGGTCCACGTCTTCATCGATAATCCCTTCAACAGAAGTAACGCAACGATTTTCCATTGCCATAATAGCTGAAAGGACGGCCGTAGAAACGCCCGTAGTCACTTTCAAAGCACAACTGGGCTTGGCTCCGTCGCAAATCATTCCGGTGAGGTTGGCAATCATGTTCTGCACGGCAAAGGCCACCTGCTCGTAGGTGCCTCCCATCAGCCATGTGATGCCGCAACTGGAACCCGTAGCAGCTACCACACAGCCGCATAAAGCGGACAAACGGCCCAAACTTTGTTTGATATAAATCACAGTCAGATGACTGAGCATGAGCGCACGTATCAGCTCCTCTTCCGATTTGCCGTTCTCCTCGGCATAAACCAGTACGGGCAACGTAGCGGAAATACCCTGATTTCCACTTCCCGAATTACTCATCACCGGTATCATGGCCCCTGCCATACGGGCGTCGCATGCACCGGACGTATAAGAAAGGATATGTGAAAACACACTATCCCCCAATATCTTATGTTCATAAGTGCCGCGCAACATCCTGCCCAGACCATGACCGTAGTTCTTATCGAAAGAACTTTCAGCCGCCGCTTTGTTCAGGCGGGCAGTCTCAAGGATGAAACGGATTTCATCCAACGGAGCGTCCATGGCAAAGTCATACACTTTGCGCAACGTCAAATCCACAGTCTGCTCTTTCGTCTCTTCACTGCTTGCATTTTGCCTGCTGAAAAGGATGCCGCCATTCCGGGCTATATATATAAAGGTGGTATGCCCGCCTGCTATAATGGCGGTAGCCTTGTTTTCTCCGGACTCACAACATACTTCTATATAGAGTTTCTCCGAAATATCCTCTTTCAGCGATATGTTGATGCGCTTCTCAGCGATAAAGCGTTTACCTTCATCCACAGCAGCAGGATTGCTGTCTTTCAGCACTTCCAACTGATATTCTGATTTTCCTATCAGTGCTCCCAGTGCAATAGCAATGGGTAGACCAATCATTCCGGTGCCCGGAATCCCCACTCCCATCGCGTTTTTCAGAATATTAGCACTTAGCAACACACTTATTTTTTCCGGCTTTGTCCCCAGTGTCTCTGTTGCTTTAGCTACGCACAATGCCACTGCAATGGGCTCTGTACACCCAATGGCCGGCACCACTTCCTGATGTATCAGGTCGATTATCCGTTTTCTCTCCGTTTCCGTTATCATTATTTCACTGATTTTAATGGACACAAATTTAGAAAAAATGTTTTTAATACGTGCGCAAAGTCTTCTATTTCAAAAAAGAAACTTAACTTTGCGCCTGAGTTTTACATTATTAATAACCAAAAACTGAATTAAATGAAGATTAAAACGCTAACCTCGTGTTTCTTTTTGGCATTTGCCATATCTTCTTGTATACAAGACGAAGCGCTTAATTCTGAAGCGGCCATTGATGGTTGTACGGGTGCAGATGTGCAGCTGGCCAATATTAATGCGAATGAAAAAATAGTCGATGTATATGTACATAAAGGTGCAAACCTTGCAAAACAACAACTAAACTTCACCTTGCCGGAAGGTGCATCCATCAAGCCCAATGATCGCAGAGATGGTGATATAGGAAACATATACAACTTTAGCGAAGGAGATCATTCGCGGTCATTTACGGTGACTTCCGAAGATAATGTTTGGAAACCTGTTTATGAAATAAACGTCCAACCAACAGAATTACCGACTTCCTATCATTTCGAGGAGTTATTAGTTGCCCAAAATACTCCTTATCACATCTTTTACGAATTTGAGCCTAATACTTCACAAGGGATTTCAAAAGTATTGCAGTGGTCCAGTGGTAATCCCGGCTATAAGTTGACCGGTATGTCTAAACTTCCTACAGACTATCCTACCGTACAAGTCGCAGGAGGACATATAGGTAAATGTGCCAAGTTGGAAACTAAAGATACCGGAAGTTTCGGTGCCATGGTAAAAATGTATTTT
>OLSK01002109.1_pt1 | contig 13131 bp, 9 predicted proteins | sample 1672781 | NCBI WGS metagenome assembly OLSK01 (sample SAMEA3136723, study PRJEB25190) | human gut metagenome | biome: human gut; feature: human-associated habitat; material: faeces | place: Austria | collected 2013 | reverse complement strand
TTTCGGTAAATCCGAAGCTGTCGCCGTATTCGGTACGCAGAACGCTGTCAACTTTCAGGTTATTCAGTCCCGTAAAGATACTTTCTTTGCTGATTCTGAGGCAGCCTGTAATTACGCTTCTTTCAAGATAAGGATTGGTCTTTAGGGCTGATTCAAAGAGTGAACGGATAAAGTCAATCATCTTATCGTAAAAGCCTCTGAAATACGCGTTTTCCAGCGGCACATCGTACTCGTCGATGAGTATGATAGTATTCTTTCCGTGATACTTGAAAAGGCATTCGGAAAGGAAGGCGAAAGCTTTCGCAACCTCTTTTTCATCGGCTCTGCGGTTCAACAGATTTTCGTAGCGTTCTTTTTCAATTGGAAGCAGTGCGTCCGACTGCAAAACATAACGATGCCTCATAAACTCGTTATAGATTTCATCCGCAAGAGCTCCGTATGCCATCTCATATGTTGGCTGCTTTGCTGACTTTAAGGTCAGGAAAATCACAGGATACTGCTGCTGATGGGAGAGAATCTCTTCGCCGCATTCTGTGATCTTCAGCCCGTCGAAGAGATAGCCGTTATCGACTTTCTCGCCTTTTTCCGTAATTTCATCCTCAAAGAAACGACGAATCATAAATTGATTAAGTGTCTTGCCGAAGCGCCGCGGGCGGGTAAACAAAGTAACCATCGCTTCGCTTTCAATCAATTTCTGTATCATCAGAGTTTTATCCACAAAATATCCGTTTTTATTGATAATTGTTTTAAAATCCTCCACACCGATGGATATTTTTTTGCGTTTTTCCTGCTTGTTCATAGACCGCAGCTCCTTTCTCAGTCCTCGTATCCACACTTTCCCTGTGCGCCGCCGGAAACCGGCCATGTCGATTTCGCGCCGCGCAGCTGTTGCCGTCATCTATAGTATACTGGAATCCACCCGAAGAAACAAGCAAAAAACAAAAGTCCGCAGCGCGACGCTTACGCGCCGATATCTCTGAGCAGCTCGTCGAAGTAGACGCGCAAAGCTTCCATCGTCTGCTTGTTCGGTCTGACGATCTGATATTTGCCGTCGGTATAGTATAAGGTGACATTGACCTTGTCATCCCACGCGGCAGACGGGCATTGATCCAGCTCCAGATCCTCGCAGATTTTCTGCACCGGTTTCCAGATCTGCTCCGTCACGAGCGCGTGCTTTCCTTCCTCGACGCCGTTCCGATAGTAATAGGCGTTCAGTCTCCATCGAGGCTGCGTGAGCGGCTCCTCATCCGGCAAGGCGGTGTCAAAGGTCAACTGGTAGGAATAGTGCTTCTTTTTGCTGAAAAACCCGCCATGGTTCTTCATGTAGATGCCGTTCAGCTCCGGCGGGTCGTAATAAACGATTTCTCTGCCGATGGGGTTTGCGATTTCCTCCATGATCGTCAGGACGGTGCTGAATCTCCGATCGTTCGGGATGAAATACTGCGTCCGTTCCTCTGTGCCGTCCTCGCGCTGCCAAGTCAGATAAAAGCCGCTTTCGTTCGGTCCGTCTGTCGCGAAAATATAATCTTTGCTTTTTTCAAGCACGCCGTCGGGTTTTTTTGGCACGACTTCCTTCAAGAGCGGCAGCAATGGCTCAATTGCCTCTTGCAGAGTCTGCCACTCTTCCCGGCTGATTGCTGTGTCTTCCTTTGTCTTGTAATCCTCGCGTTCCGCGGAAGTTTCCTCTTCTCGCGCCGGATCGAAGTATCTGGCGTACACAATCCGATCGTTTCGGATGGTAAGATGCAGATCCGCGCCGTACATCATACCGTTTACGGTATGATATTCCGCGCCCACGAGCGTCATATTCTTCCTTTTTTCCATCTCGGTGTTTCCTTTCTCAGTACCGCTGCCGGGCACGTTCGTGCCGGTACAGCCGCTCATCGAGGCGGCCGCGGCCAGTGTCAGCATGCATATCAAGATGAGCGCCGGCAAGATTCTTTTGTTTGCGCTATGCCGGACGATGTGAGGTTTCCCGTCAGCCCGCAACATAAGCATCACGACCTTCCCACCAAACGCAATCCTTGAAGCGTTCGCCGTTATCCGCGCCCGGGTACATTGCGCTTTCCTGATAGCCGAAGCTGCAGCGTTCAAACACCAGCTTGGACTTGCGGGTCGCATCGTACCAGCCCGGACCCTCGGAGCCTGTCATGTGGCAGTTCCGGAACAAAAAGCTGCCGCTGCCGCCGGTGATATAGAATGGCCCGATGCTGCAGTCCCTGATCCTGCTGTCTGAGATAACAAAGCCGCCGCAGCCGGTTTCGGCGCTGAGCCCGTAAACGCCGCAGCCGTAGAGATCCATGCCGCTGATATCGACATCGGTGCTTTCGGAAAAGTGCAGCACATCTCCTTCGCAATAGCCGCGCTGCATGTGTCCGAGAGTCAGATTCGACAGTTTCAAGCCGCTGCAGTTCAAAAAGTTTAAGACACCCGCGTAACTCGCCTCGCTCACGATCTCTGTGAGGATCGCGTTTCCTGCCTCACCGCTGATAGAAAGATTCTCCACATCCTGAATCCATAGTTCCGCTCCATCGTAGCATTCGCGCAGCTGCGTATACGGATGCGTAAGATTCCAGTCTCTAAGATCATCGGCACCCAGCGCTTCCAAACAGGCGCTGAGATTATAGTATCCGGCTGCCAAACGAATATTCGCGCCCGGCTCGATGGCCTCCAGCAGTTCCTGCATGCCGGTGACGATGATGAGGTTCTTATCTTCCGCTTTGCCGCCCTGCGTACCCTGCGCGCTGCCGGCTTCCCCCTCCATTCGCGTGCCGCAGCCGCTCATCGAGGCGCCCACCATCAGGATCAGGATCAGTGTCAGAACCGCCGCTGACGCGATATTCCGGCTTTTTGCTTTGTTTTGTTTCCGCATGTCTCTTCCTTTCCTATCTCGGAATCTGTCGATTCCGCCTCTCTGCTCCTGCCTTTGCTTGTAGTATAGCGTATCAAAACGCAAAAAACCCCACCCTTTTTGTCAAAACGGGTGGGAAAATCGTAAATTTTCTTTCTTTTTTTGCAGAAATTTTATCTGCCGCCCGCTTTCACATCCGTTACGCCACGTTTTGCGTAAATTTCAAGGCAATCTCGCGGATGCGCTTGCAAATACCTCCAAAATCCCATATACTGATGGTATAGGCAGGTATTTTCCGTTTGACGGTCAGCATCCTGCGCTGCGATTTGTTAAAACCTTCTATTCTGAGAAAGGCAGGTACCCGTATGAGAAGATTCATTATTGACACCGATACCGCTTCTGATGATGCCGCGGCAATCATGATCGCCGCGATGAGTCCCCAGATCGATCTGCTTGGCGTAACGATTGTGGCCGGAAATGTCGGCCTCGCGCAGGCGGCGGACAACGCGCTGATGACGCTGGAGGTCTGCGGCTGTGACGCGCCTGTATTCCTCGGCGCGCGCCAACCCCTCTTCCACGATCGCCACGAAACGATCAGCGTACATGGCAAGGATGGCATGGGCGACTGCGACATCATCCATCCGCAGAAAGCGCCGGAAACGATGCGCGCCGTCGAGTTCATCCTCTCACAGGTCGAAAAATATCCTGATGAGGTAGAGTTGATCGTCCTCGGTCCGGCAACCAATATCGCGCTGGCTGTTTTGACTGATCGAGAAATCATGTCCCATGTCAAACATATCTGGTCCATGGGTACGCCCGGCTTCGGCTCCGGCAACGCGACGCCGGTTTCGGAGTTCAACGTCTTTATCGACGCGGAGGCTTACGCGCTGATGCTGGGCTGCGGAATCCCTGTAACTATCGCGGGCTTCGACCTCTGCACCGGCAGCATCGGGCTCGACCGCTACGAGCTGGCTTACTTGTCGAACAGCACCCCTGCGGGGAAATTTTTGGAGCGCGCGACCTCGCGTCTGCTGCAGTTCAATCTGGATACACGCGGCGTCCATCTGGTGGATCTGCCTGACGCGATTGCCATAGCCGCGGCAGTCTGGCCGGACTTCGTTCGCGAAAAAGTCTCCTGCCACTGTCACTGCTGCACAGAACAGGGACATGCTTACGGGCAGGTGATCTTCTACCAGAAGGGCCGTACCTATGAGGCGATTCCGGAAATCAGCTCGTTTAACGCCGAGGTCATCACCAAGATCGATGAACAGGTTTTCACCGAGAACTTTATGAACCTCTTTACGCCGGCATCGCGCGCGTAAACGCGGCGAAACTTTTCGGAACGTGTGCCGCCGGGCGCGGGCCAAACGTCACGTAACGAATCAGAGATGTCTATGCGCACATGGCGTTCATGTATAAGCGCCGCTTCGTAAGATGCTTTTGTCGTGATTCCGAAAATACCGCTCAGCGATATTTCCTATATCAAAAAGCGAACGGGCAGCTCTTTTTATCCGCTGCCCGCTCGCTTTTATTTTTTGATTATTAGAAAGGAAAGCAATTCTAATTCGCGTATCTGCTTTTGCTTAAAAAGTGTCTTACGCTTTCGCGCTCTTCACTTTGCTCCAGGAGGAGTAGATCTTCTTGCCATCTACCGTCTTATATGCTCTGACTTTGACATAATAAGTCTTGCCCGCTTTGAGCTTCGTCAGCGCTTTAGAGGTCGCGCTCTTGCTTGTAAGTGTTACAGTCTTATAAGTACCGCTCTTGAATTTCTTTGTTGTCGCGTAGCGAACCTGGAAACCGGTGGTCTGTGTTTTGTGAGAAGCCCAGACAACATTCAGCTTTCTGCTCGACGCTTTTTTAACTGATTTTACGGTAACCGTCTTCGGCTTGATGGTAAATCTCACGCCTGCGATCACGCCCGCATATTTGCCCTTGCCGCTTACGATAACCGTCGCTTTGCCGACCGTCAGATTGTTGTAGTAATCCAGCGTGTAATCAACATCCTCTGTGAGATCGTTGCCGTACGCGTCCTGAATCGCCACGCCCGGTTCCTTATCGCTGCCGTTGTAGGCTGTAGAAGTATAATCCAGCTCAATTTCCATGCCGCTGAAGGTGGCTGCCGCGGTCTTGCCGGTTGCCGGATCTATGATGCCGCCTGTCTGCGTACCCGGTTCGGTCTGTGTCTGTCCGCTAACGGTGACACTGCAGATTGCCGTTTTGCTTCCATCCGCGGTAATGACAGAAATCTGCGTGGTTCCCTCTTTCACGCCGGTTACCACACCGCTCTGCGAAACAGTCGCTACGCTCGGTGTGGAGGACAGCCAGGTTACCTGTTTGTTTGTCGCGTCTGCCGGAAGTACCGTCGCGCTGAGGACTTCGGAACCGCCGACGCCAAGGTTCAGACTGCTCTTGTTCAGCGTAACGCCGGTAACTTCCTTCTTCACCTCAGTAACCGTAACGACGCAGGAAGCATATTTGCCGCTTTCGTCCGCCGCTTTCACTACGATGGTCGCCTTTCCTGCTTTTTTGGCAGTGACAACGCCGTCTTTGGAAACCGCCGCGACACCCGCGTCGGAAGATTCCCAGGTAACCTCCTTATTCGTCGCGTTGGATGGCGAAAGCATTGCCTGCAGCGTGAAGTTCTGTCCTGTCGTGAGGCTGAGTGTGCTGTTGTTCAGCGTGATGCCGCTTACCGCTACCTTCGGAATCTCAACCTCAGTCTGCACCAGCATTTCGCGTATATCGTAATCGTCCCATTCACTGATGCCGGCGCCGCTCGTGTACAGATCGATGGTAGGTCTGGTCTCGCCGTTAATCTTGAAGGTCACGTCCGCTGCCGGCGCATCAACGTCACCGCCAGGTCTGGATGAGTAAGGAAAGGTCATGGATTCCACATTGGAGCTGAAACGCACTGTCAAACGGTAAGTTTTGCCGGGTTCAAAGGATGTCGCTGTCGACCAAATATATTTAGGTTTTCCATCAATACGCATGATCCTCTTCTTTCCTTCCACCTTTTCAATCTTTACGCTGTAGGTGCTGTCCGGTGTGGTGCAGGTCGGGTTGAGAGCGCTGATTCCGCCCTCCACCGCTGTGATTTCCGCGGTAACTTTTTCGATGGACGTTCCCGCTGCCGCCGTCGAGGTCATAGCCGGCATCATGGTCACGACCAGACAAAGCGCCAGCAGCATAGTCATAAGTTTTCTTTTCATTTTTTTCTCCTCTCTCCCGGGTGTTTGCCCGAATTCCTTGATTTCGAAAAACCAATTGCCCAAAATATCTTGCAAAGTTTTTTCCTTTCGGATGGGTTGCTGTTTTCCCTCCGAAAAATATTTCAGCGCCGCAGTCCTCCTGCCGCGATTGAAATCGTCATGATGCGGTGACCGGCTGCCCGGCATTTTTGTATGCCGCGGCGGGTTTACCACGCGCCGCCGCCTCCGCCGCCGTAGCCGCCGCCGCTGTAGCCGCCGCCGTCCGAGCTGTAGCTCGTTCCGCCGGAGTCTCCGCTGCTTCCGGTACTGCTCGATGTCGTGCTGGAGGCATAGGACGTATACGTACGAAGCTCCTCGATGCGCTCCATCATTTCCAGCCAGTACAGTCTGCCCAAAAGATCGTCCTCCGCGTCGTACCAGTCCGCAGGCGGAACCGCGATATTCTCAAACTGCTTGATCCATTTATCTGTCAGCCCCATGACATAAGCATAAGGCAGGATATTGTAAAAATAGGACGGGTCCTCCTCCACCAGCAGATTCAGCTTTGGCAGCTCTGCCTTTTCGATGAAATTACGAAGCCCGAAGATTTGTCCCAGCTCGCGTGCGTATTTCTGGTTGCGCCGCTCCATGAATACCGCGCAGATGGCGGAGATCACGATCAGCGCACAGAACAGCAGCGCAAGCCCTGCGCTCTCGCCGACCCATCCGATGGCGACCTTCGTGCAGGAGCAGGCGAGCGCGATCAACGCACCGGCAGTGAATATGCGAAGCCCTTTGCGGAATTTTTTTCCGTCTGTATGCAGGCTTTTCGCCTTGATCGCCATCGAAATGCCGACCAGCAGCAGAACCTGCGTAATGATTTCCAGACCCATCACCGCGCTGTCTCTGCTTGCGAGGGCGAAGAACAGGAAGGTCAAAAAATGTCCCACGCACAGGATCAGCGCACCGCCGATCTGCCGCAGTTTGCCGCCCTGCTCCATCGGCGCGTTGTCGCCGCTGTATTCCGTTTCCAGCATGCGGCCTGCCGACTGCCATGCGCTGCGCAGGGAGCTGCTGTATTTGCCGAGGTTCACGCCTTTTTGCGCGGTGCCCTGCGGCATAGCCTGCCCACTGCTGTCCGCACCTGTTTGCAGCGGCGCGTCGCCAAAAATCCCATGATACATGCGGGAGACAAAAGGCTTTTCGAGATCATCCGGATCTTTGAGCGGATAAACGCGTAGCTTGTGATGCTTTTCCTCTATGCGCAGATATCCCTTTTGCGCCATATAAACCACCATCGCGCCGAGATCGCGGCTATCGATATTACCGTCGTAAAAATATCCGACCTCCGCGGGCGTCATGCCCTTCGGCGGATAGAATTCGACCGTCTTGACCAGCTTCGGGTCCCGTCCCTTGCGCAGCCAGTAGAGTACGATCAGCACCGGCACCGCAAACATCGTCACCAGACCCGCGGTACGCGCCCAATCGTTGTTGAGCTGTCCGACCCAGTAGCCTTCCTCTAACGGAATATAGACCGTAATGCCGGTGCCCTGCGGCAGTTCTGTACCGGTGATCCGCAGCATATTCTTGTTTTCATCATAACTCCAGTATACGTTTTCATGCGCTGTGTCGCTGCCGTAGGCTGCCGCGTAAATCTCGATCTCCGACTTTTTTACCGGCTTCGGCAGCTTCATGTTGATCTCGCAGGCGCCGATCGGCGTCTCCCACTCTGTCGGCAAAAGGTCATAATACAGCACATCGGACTCGACATTCTTATCATCGTAGATTCGAACCAGATAACTGATCTCGTACTGCTGCGGTCCCGTCACATAGGTGTCCTCGTCGCCCAGTAGAATGACAAATTTGCTGTTTTCCTCATAAGTTTTGTGCGGCACATCTCCGGTGTCCACGTCCGTAATCTTCATCGTCTTGCGCACTTCGTCATCATAGACGGGAATATAGCGAAAGATGCCGCGCTTCTGCTTGTCAAAATTCACATTGATGCGCTCTTTGACCTGATAGCTGTTGTCCTCCCGCACAATGACATCGATATCATATCGGTCGGTTGTATAGGCAAGCGCCGCGCCCGGGAAAACACAGGCAGCCAGCAGGATCGCGATCATCAGCGCGATACGCAGCCGCAGACGGTTTCGTTTTTGGTTCTGTTTCATCGGAACCTCCTTTTTGTTATGCGCACGTTTGTCCGCAGGGAATCTTCTTCATTTATGCTTCTCTTATGCCCAAGGGTCCTGCGCGGCCGGCGTGCGGATAGCGCTCATCAGAAGCTGCTGCCACAGGAACCACTGCTCGCCCTTTTGACGCAGGACGATCGGGCGCGGACTGTCCGCGCCGCCGGAGCGGATGAACAGCTTGACATAGCCTTCCTGGTCATAGGAATGTGGGTCTGCAGAAACCGTAATCGTAAACGGCTCGGACGGCGTGTAATGATTCGCCGGTGTCGCTCCCTCAAAATAGGAGAACGGAATATGGCTGCCGCCGCGGAAACGATCCTGCAGGAACTGGATGTCCGCGCCGTTCATCGGCTGCGGTCCTTTGAGGAAATTCAGCATTTCTTTGCCAATCTCCGGCGCTGCCGCATAAGCGCAGAGCGCGCAGACTGTCAGCGCTGCCGTTTCAAACGGCGAGGTGAGCGCCGCTTCCGGCAGTGCTTTCATCTCCGCCGTGCTTTCGGGCAGCGCCTTGAAATGAAAGGTTCTGCTTTCGCCTGTTCGCAGTGCCTCGGCCGCCGCGCCCTGCGCGGCTTTTTTCAGATGATCAAAAATACTCATGTTTACTCTCCTTTGATATCATTCGGGTATCCATTCGGTCCATTCAGGACCTCCAGCCTGCCCTCTACACGACTCATCAAGTGATTGTGCAGCAGGAGGTACTCCTCCACGATGGCGTAATCTGAGCTTGCCAGCACGCGCGGCTCCTCATTGGCGCTGGTTTCCTCCAGACTGACGCCGAAAAAGTCTTCCATATTGGAATAATGGAAAATCTGCAATCCGATACGGAATTTCGCGTCATCGGCGACAGGTTTGCCGTACATCGTGAATTCGGTAAACTGTTTTGTCTGTGCGTCATAGGTCAGTTTAAGCGCCTTGGAGACCTGATAGAATTCGGTTTCATCGCTGAACATTTCGTCACGCAGCACGAACTGCATGGCACGCCTGAGCTGTGCCCCGGTCCAGACGATTCCCATGATCTCGTCCTCAAACGGGAAGATGACCTTGAGATCGCCTAAACGCACCACAGGTCCCAGCGCCGGTTTACGGATGCTGCCTGAGCCAACCAGCATCAGATCGATCCCCAGCGATTTGACGAAAAGATCCGCGAACAGATTGCCCAGCTCCGTTTCCCGATTCCGTTTCGGATGCGTAAGCGCCCGCGGGAAGTGCGTGACAATCTTATTGTATTTACGGTCGGTTTCGTCCTTGTAGTGGTGAATGATCTGCTCCAGATCTTCATCGCGCGGGCAAGTCTTTTCGCTGATCGGCACTGCCTGCCATTTGTATTCCGCGACCGAATTAGTGTCCGCGTCAACGACGATGTCAAAGCGTCCGATCTGATTGGTGCCGGTGCCTGCCTGCACGATCAGAACGTTGTTGACCTCTGCCGGTTCCTCCGGCAGCGTGTGAGAATGTCCGCCGATGATCAAATCCACACCCCATTCCGGCATCAAAAGCTTCGCCAGCTTTTTGTCCTCTTCAAAACCGACATGCGTCAGAAGAATCGTCAGATCGATATCTACGGATTTGTAATTGTCGCAGATTTTGCCGACTTCCTCCGCCGCCTCGTTGATATCCACAAAGGTTCCCATGAGGTTGTCATTCTTCGCCGCCGCCATGATCTCCTCGGTGATGATGCCGATAAAGAGAATATTCATGCCTGCCGCGCGCAGTACCTTATGGGAATTGAAGATCCGCATGCCTGTGGTCTTGATGTACAGATTCGCGTTCACGATTGGGAATTTACAGCATTTTTCGAGGAACAGGAGATGCGCCATCCCATAGTCAACCTCGTGATTACCAAGGGTGACAACATCCGGCGCCAGATAATTCATGATTTCGATGGTGCTGACACCTTGATATTCCGCGTCAATGATAGAGCCGCGGAACATATCTCCCGCGATCACATACAGCGCCTCCGGATCTTCCGCGCGTACCTTGTTCAGATAACCGCTGAGCATAGATACGCCGCCCACCAGATCGTCATCGATTTCCTCTGCCAAAAAATCTCCATGCATGTCATTGGAATGTAATATTGTTAAATTTCTTAAATCTGCCATAGCGATTCCTTCTTTCTTATAGGTAGGAAAATATCGCTCGCGATATTTCCGGAATCAGGACAAAGCCCCTTGCAAAGCGGCGCGCAGGCATGTGCGCCGCGCGCGTATAGAAATCTCTGCTTTCGCTGCGCGCTTTTGTCCTGTTATCATAAGCCTCGCGTGCCGCGGCGCGCCGCTAAAGGCGGCATCGGCGCGTCAGCCGACACTTTCTTCAAAAACGGTTTTCCGGCTCTTTCCGGCATCGAAGAAATCCGTTCCCGCTTTTCGCGTGACGGTCAGCCCCGGCAGCTGCGTCACCGCCCAAACACCGCGGTAACGTGTTTTCTTTTTCCCCTTTTCCTTGGCATTCCAGATGAGAACGAGTCCGTCCTCAGTCATGCCCAAAACGTCATAGCTGCCGTTGTATGTCGTCGTAAGCTCGCCCTCCGCGAACGCGTTCTGAATACACAGGCTGTGGTCGTCGAAAAACTCCACCCAGTAGTCCCCGGTATAGCTGCCGCCTTCCGTCTTGTGTGTGACCTTCGTGTGCCAATCCCTCCCGGTCATCGACAGGAGCACCGCGTTCTGCATCGCGAAAACAGAGGAGGCGAGATCTTTCTTTTTGCCTTTGCTGTTCACTGCGTAGACGGTCCGATAAGCGCCGCCGCCCTCGGAAACGGTGCCTGTGACAAGTCCGGTCTTTTTCACCGTCATCGGCAGCGGTCCGGTGGAGCAGTAATAGCCGTACTGCACACCGTTTATGATATCGACGACCTCTACCCGCCCGTCAAGGGTCAGCAGGAACAGATATGGATTGATATTGTTGCCTAAATAGCCGATCAGCATCTTTTTGTAATCATCGCAAATGCCCTCGACCGGATAAGCCTTTCCGTATTTCGGCGGTTTTTTCATCGTGCCGAATACAAGCGCGGCATCTTCGTTTTTGCTGAACGTCAGACTCAGCTTACCGTTCCGCAGCTTCGCAGTGATGAAGGATTTCGTCACAGTCAGATTCTTACCCTTAGCCGCACCAAGGTCTATCGGCAGATCCGCATAGTAGTGTCCGGCTCCCGCCATCGTTGGAATATCCAAAATCGCGCGCAGCTCATTTTTGTCGTCGATATAGACCTGAATCTCGTAATCCCAATAGCTGTCGCTGAGCAAGCTCGCGCGCATGACCACGTGTCCGTCGTTATAGTAATACCGCCGTTTCATTTTGTCTGTGCAGGATTTATCAAAGTAATGCAAGGCTGCTTTTTTGGCGGCCGCGCGCCATGTCTTCTCTGAAACGCCCAGCTCCGCGAGAATCTCTGACGGCGTGACTTCTTTTTTTGCCGCGAAATCATAGCATACAAGCTTGTAGTCGGTCCACACACCGGATTCCGCCGTAAGCTTCAAAAACAGACGGCTTCCGTGCCAGTACCGCTCCCAGCTGTACTGCGATGGGATGACAAATTCCTTCTTCTTCATCTGCATTTTGTCGTGTTGGATTTGATCTTCGTATGTAGCAAGTCTCGCGTTGAGCTCCCGCGCGGCGCGGCTGTCGTCTACGATCTGCGGCAGATGCCAGCTGTACTCTATTTGGGTGCCGTAAGCGTCCTGATAGGTGCCTTCTTCGCTGTAAAGCTCGGTGATCAAGCTGTCATCCGGCTGGAAGCCCGGCTTTTCACTCATCGTCCCCGCATTTTGCAGAACCTCCTGCGGAGTCTGCGCTGCGGCTCCTTGTCCGCCGCAGCCGCTGAGGATAAACAGTGCAAGTCCAAGCAGAACCAACAAAAGCGGATGCGCTGCGCACCGCAAATTCATTCTTTCTCTTTGCTGCATTTTATGCTCCTTTCTCTGCGGCAGGGTCAGCAGCCTTAAGCTGCCGCTTCCTCGCCTTCCTCGTCAGTTTCTCCGCTGCCGGTTTCGTCTTCGCTGCCGGCCTCATCCGCATCTCCGCCATTCCCCGGCTCTTCCGCCTCCTGCGGATAATAGTAGTCGGAATCCGCGTACAGGTAAATGCCTTCCCGATCGTGAAGGATTTGCAAATGATTGTCATAGGAGGCGTCGTTTCTGTCAAAGAAGCTCAGTACGGTATCTGCCGTAATCTCCCAAGTGCCTTCATATTCCTGTCCGCCGTAGGTCTGTACCGCACTCCGGTCATCATGAAAAGTAAAGGAGGCGTTGCCGCGTCCGTTGGCGAAGGTTTTACCGCTGAAAGCTTCCACCAACTGGTCATAGTCCAGATAGTTCGCTCTGGAATAGAGTGTTTTGCTTTCCTTATCATAAGCGGTCAATGAATCCGGGAAGACGAAATCCACGTCCAGCTCCTCGCCGTCCATGCTGACCAGTTCCATGCCGTCCACAACGGTCAGGCAGTCCGCGTAGTCATAGCCCTCTTCATCGATCCACGTGATGACAAACTGGCAATCATCATAGCCTTTGTCGTAGCCGTAAGTCAGATACATCGGCAGGGAATCCGGACTGTCCACCGGATACCACACGTCCGCGGTCGTCCAATCTGAACCTTCCGCCAGACCCGGGTGCAGGTAATATGGGTCAAATTCCGCCTGATAGGTCGGTGTCTTCGTCGTGCCGCCCGGATTCTTTTTGCCGCCGCAGGCCGCTAAGCCAAACACCAGCGCCGCGCACAGCATGACGGTCAGGATTTTTTTGAGTCCGGCAGTTCGTCTTTGATTTTTCATGTTCTTTCCTCTTTTTCTTTCTACTATTCTATATGGATCGGAACCGCGCGTTCGTCCGCGGCCCCGCGGTTTCCTCGTTATGTAGGAAATATCGCATAGCGATATTTCCGGAATAACGACAAAAGCACCTTG
>OLSK01002108.1_pt1 | contig 13132 bp, 8 predicted proteins | sample 1672781 | NCBI WGS metagenome assembly OLSK01 (sample SAMEA3136723, study PRJEB25190) | human gut metagenome | biome: human gut; feature: human-associated habitat; material: faeces | place: Austria | collected 2013 | reverse complement strand
CCGAAAAATCTGACTACGCATCTTACGCACAAGCTTTATTCAGTGTTTCCTAAAGCTTTGCGGCGGATTCCAGGGAAAAGAGGAAATGTAATTTGGCAAACATATTTTGTGTGGAAGACGACACCGGCATTCGGGAACTCATCACCTGTGCTCTCCAGTCCGGCGGCTATACTGCGAAGGGCTTCCCTGACGGAAAAAGCTTTTTCCAGCGTGTACAGGAAGAACAGCCGGCATTGATCCTGCTGGACATCATGCTGCCGGACGAGGACGGCATCTCGATTCTGAAACGACTGAAATCCGATGCAGCAACGGCGGAAATTCCTGTCATCATGCTTTCGGCAAAGTCCTCGGAGATCGACAAGGTCACCGGACTGGAAAACGGTGCAGACGATTATATCACCAAGCCATTCGGCATCATGGAACTGCTGTCCCGCGTCAAGGCAGTGCTGCGGCGGAGCCATGTGCAAAAGCCGGAACAGCAGCAGGTGCTCTCTGCCCATGACCTGACCATTGACCTGAACCAGCGTACCGTGGTCTATCTGGAAACGGAAATCGTTCTCACCTATAAGGAGTTCGAACTGCTGTCCTATCTGGTACGCAACCGCGGCTCTGCCATTTCCCGCGACCGGCTGCTGGAACAGGTTTGGGGCTTCTCCTATGAGGGCGAAACCAGAACCGTAGACGCTCATGTCAAGACGCTGCGGCAAAAGCTGGAGGCTGCCGGCTGTACCAATCTCATTCACACAGTACGGGGTTACGGCTATAAGATCGGAGGGTAATTATGGAATGGCTCGGTTGGGCATTTGCTGCGGCAACGGCTCTTTTGCTGACAATTTTTATTTTTCTGTATCTGCACCAGAAACAGCAGGCACAGCATCAGCACAAGAAAAGTCAAAAGGCTCTTGGAAAGCTGGAAAACGAAATGAACCGCATGCAGAAAGAGCTGCACCACGAACGGGACATCATCGGGCTGATTCAGGAGCACATGGTAGAGGGCATTCTGATTCTGGACGATTCCGACAAGATCCAGCTTGCCAACCGCACGGCAACGGCACTGCTGAACATCAGCAAGGAAAGCTGGGACAACAAATCCATTTTCATTCTGACAAACAATCAGGACTTTCTGGACGCACTGCGAAAATCCAAAACAGCACCTCAGCATGAACTGCTGCCGGAAGACAGTGAACTGCACAAGGGCTGCTCTGTGCGGCAGCTGCTGAAGATCGACGGCAAGTATATTCGGGCGTACATCACCCGCGTGGAAATGGGCGGCATTTTCGGCACGATCGTGCTGCTGGTCGATGTAACCTACAACGTCAAGGCGGAAAAAATGCGGCAGGAATTCACCGCAAACGTTTCCCACGAGCTGAAAACACCGCTGACGACCATTAAGGGATTCGGCGAAATGTTCGGCAGCGGCATGATCACCAAAGAGGAAGACGTTGCCAAGTACGGTGCCATGATCGAACGGGAAAGCGAACGCCTGCTGTTTCTCATCAACGACATTATCCGCCTGTCGGAGATCGAGGAACACACGGAAATGCTGAACACACCGGTGGCACTGGAAGCTGCGGCAAAGAACGCCCTGCAAATTCTGGAGCCGCAGATTCAGCGGAACAAAATTCACGTCCGGCTGGAGGGCGACTGTCTGCTGCTCCACAGCAACGAGGGCTACATACGGGAATTGTTCATCAACCTCATTGACAACGCGATCAAGTACAACAATCCGGAGGGCACTGTGACGATCACCATACAGCACCTCGGCACACAGGCGAAAATCGTCATTGCAGACAACGGCATCGGCATTCCCCTACAGGCACAGAGCCGGATCTTTGAACGGTTCTATCGGGTGGACAAAAGCCGTTCGAAACAGCGTGGCGGCACAGGACTGGGGCTGTCTATCGTCAAGCACATCGTAGACTGTCACAACGGCACCATTTCTCTCCGCAGCGAACTGGGACACGGTACGGAAATTACGATTCTGCTGCCGGCAAAGTAATGATAACCCCGCACAAGGTTTGTGCGGGGTTATCAAAAAGAAAGGACAAACAACATGAGAAACGTCATGCAGGAACAAGATGTGACCGACTGGAAAGAACGTCTTGCTGCCTATACGCCCGAAACCGAACAGGAACGCCGCGACCGGAACGAGATCCTCCTTGCGGCGGAACAGTACGGCACACAGCTGCTCTACCGCAGCCACGCGGAAAGCCACTTCACCTGTTCCGGTTTCGTCATGAATCCGGCAATGGATCAGGTGCTGATGGTCTACCACCGCATCTACGATTCCTTTGCATGGACAGGCGGACACGCTGACGGTTCCAGTGATTTTCTCTGGACAGCTGTGCGGGAGGCAAAAGAGGAAACCGGTATTCAGAAACCCTATCCCCTTACCGGAGCCATTCTCTCGCTGGACATTCTCCCTGTCAAATCACATCAGAAAAAGGGCGTTCCCGTTCCGGCACATCAGCACTATAACGTCACCTACGGCATCATTGCCGACCAGAAAGAAACGCTGCGGATCCAGCCGGACGAAAACACTGCGGTACAGTGGACCCCTGTGGAACAGCTGCCGGAAATCTGCAAAGAGCCCCACATGCTGCCGGTCTATGAAAAAGTGATCCACCGCATGCGTTGCTGGAAAGCCATGCAGGAACAGGCACTTCTGCAAACAGCACAGCCGCTGTTGGCGTGGTATCCGCTGCATGCACGGGATCTCCCCTGGCGGCACACGCAGGAGCCTTACCGCATCTGGCTGTCAGAGATCATGCTCCAGCAGACGCGGGTGGAAGCCGTCAAGAACTATTACGCACGGTTTCTGGAAACCTTTCCGGACATTGCCGCACTTGCCGCAGCGGAACAGGATCAGGTCAACAAGTGCTGGGAGGGGCTGGGCTATTACAGCCGTGCAGCGAATCTGCGAAAGGCAGCACAGACGATTCAGGAGCAGTACGGCGGCGTGTTTCCCCGCACATGGGAGGAAGTCCGCGGACTGGCTGGCGTAGGCGATTACACCGCCGGTGCAGTCTGTTCCATTTGCTACGGTTTGCCTACGCCAGCGGTAGACGGCAACGTGCTGCGGGTGGCCGCCAGAGTGATGAACCACTTCTGTGAGATCGACCGGCCGGAACAAAAGGCAGCTGTCACTGCCCTGCTGCGGCAGGTCTATCTGGACAATCCGGAACACTGCGGCACGCTGACACAGGCGTTTATGGAAATCGGAGCCACGGTCTGCGTGCCCAACGGACAGCCGCATTGTGAAGCCTGTCCCCTGTCGGAACTGTGTCTGGGCAGACAGTACTGCGATGCTCTGCGGCTGCCCCAGCGGACTGCCAAAAAAGCCAGACGACAGGAACAGTACACCGTTTTTGTGCTGCAATGCGACGGAAAATTCGCCCTCCGGAAACGCACTGCCAAGGGGCTGCTCCACGGGCTTTGGGAATATCCCAATGTTGCCGGCATCTGCACTACCGAAGAAGCCATTGCCCAGGCCAGTGCATGGCACTGCAAGCCAACGGATCTGACGCAGACGGTGGAACGGAAACACATCTTCACCCATGTGGAATGGGAACTCTACGGCGTGTACCTCACCTGTGCCAGACAGGACGAACAATTCGTCTGGAAAACTGCGGCGGAAATCACCAAGGAGATTTCCCTGCCCACGGCTTTCCGGCAGTTTTTCTAAAGCAACACAAAAACCCCCTGCCCTTGCAGTCATTGCCGCGAGGACAGGGGGTTGATTTTCTTTCAGAGAGGGTTCAGAACAGGTTGGTTTTTATCCCTTTTTCTTTGCCCAGAATGCGATGCCGCCGCTGATTGCCAGCACTGCGAACACACCGTAGATTTCCATATCGCCGGTCTTGGGAGAAGCGTTTTTCCCCTTTGTGCCGGACGTGCTTCCGCTGCCGGAAGATGACTGCCCAGCGGTTACAGAACCGCCTGCATCATTCGCAAATGTCACCGCGGTGGTAGTTGTCAGCGTGGTCGTACCTGTGGCAACCTCCGCCGTAGTTCCCTCTACAGCAGCCGTCAGATTCGTCAGCGTAAATGTCACAGTAATTTGATTGGTTTCCAGTTCCGACTGCAACGGGGTAAACGTGCCGACAAAGCCGGTAATTGCACCGGCAGCGTATCCCATATCCGTTTTGGACACCCTAAGCAGTCCGTCACCGTCCCGCAGCTTGGCTCCGGTTTCTGTGCCGTTCAGCTGTACCGAATCAATGGTCAGCGTCGTACTGCTGTCGCCCAGCGGCGTGGGATCGATATTGTCAACTACCAGCGTAAGCGTATCCGTTTCCTGCACGGCAGCCACATCACACGAAAGCGTGTTCTGCCCGTCCGTAAAGAGGTTGAGCGTAGAGCTGACGGTGTTCCCATTCAGCTGCAAGTATGCCACGCCCACCTGCTTCGCACCGATCACAGGCGTTTTCGCCTCACAGTGCATCGGCAGCATGACCGCCGACACCGCAGCTGCACATGCCAGTGTCCCTGCCAGCAGCCCGCATCTTTTTCGATTCTTTCTTAACATATTTTTCTTTCCCAAAAATTTTTCGCACCCAAATTACCGGATCAGCATTTCCTTTTACTGCTCCGATGTGTGTAATTTTCAAGCTTCGTAGAAAGCAGTCTTTCTTTCCAGCACTTTCTTACCGATGGGCGAGCTGATCGGAGCCACCACGCAGGAACCATACTTGTTAATTGCCTTTGCCACGTGGTCAGCGATCTCACGGACATTGTTTTCGTTTTCCAGTTCCAGAACTACCACGAAACCATCTGTGTTGTTCGCCTTGACACCATCGATGTATGCTTTCTTAACATCTGCATTTTCTGCAAAGTATGCTTTCAGGTCGTCTTCCATGCCCTCCGGAGTGGAGTCAATATCCCGCATTGCCAGACGCGGCTGAATGTTCATTGCCTGTTCCTTGCTGAATGCCAGCCCCATAGTGAACGGATCGAGCACGATGCCGGCAGCTGTGCTCTTGGGATCAGACAGCATTGCCACATAGTTTGCCATGCTCATGGGAACTGCCTTGCAGTCCGGTGCCCCGTTCCACTTCTGTAGTTCTGACAGGCTGGTGAACAGCGGCATGTACTTTCCGCCCTCGTGATTCAGCATGATGAACTCTGCCTGTGCATTAACCTTTTCGCCAGCCTTGACTTCCTTCGGCACTTCCATCAGCACCGGAGCCACAAAGCGTGCTTTCCGCATTGCCTCAAACATATTGTTGCGGGCAGGTTCGTTGTTTTCCCGACGCAGACGGTCTGCGGCAACGATCACTTCCGGATTGGTGACCTTTTCGCAGCCAAACAGCGGGAGAATGTTGTTCTTCTTCGGAGCTTCCTGCGGCTGTTCTGCCTCCAGAGAAACGCCCTTCATCTCTGCCATTTTTTCCTTGCGGATCACGATGTTGGTTTCTGCCGGATTGATGACGATACCGCTGACATCGACACCCTGCTTCAGCAGGATCCCGCAGTACTGGTCAAATGTAATTACCATTGTGTCCGCGTCCGGATCGTTCTTCCACTTCAGGAATTCCAGCCAGTCGGTGAAAGCCGGAAAGAACTTTACACCGTCCTTGTTGGAAACAGCCATGAGAGAAGCCTCCATGTGACGCTGACCATTCTCGTCCGGTTCTACCTCGTTCAGCTTGTTCTGCAACGTGATCGGAGCAATAAACGATGCTGCTGCAATTGCGTCCAGCATTTCTTTTTCGGTCTGTACGCTCTGCTGTTTTTTGAATTCCGCCATTGCGGCAACCAGATCAGGGTTTTTGATTGTGGGTTTTTTCAGTTGTGACAATTTGATTCACCTCATCTAAAATTTATCGCCCGAAAACGCCGCCGTGCCCGCAGGCAGCGGAAGCGACAGGGATAGAAATGAAAACACTTTTCCATGTCAGACTTCCAAATCCGGCATGGGTGCTGTCTATAGTATAACATATCCCGTAAAAAAAAGCAAGTCAAATTGTACAAAAAAACCGAAAAAAGCGGAATTGCTTTTCACGCAAAAATGGCAGCCGAAAACATCGGCTGCCATTTGCAGAATGAAGATCTATTTCTTTTCCGGAGAATCGGTTATTCCGTTACTGGCAGGGAGGTAACTATGCGTACCAGGAATTGCAGCAGAACTGTCGAATCATTGGTAGAGAGTTCTCCGTCCGCCATGCAGTCGGCATTCTTCTGCTGGCTGGCGTTCAGCGTTACCACACCGGCAACCGCCTTGTTCAGCAGAACTGCATCGGTAATATCCACCTTGCCGTCCAAGTTCACATCGCCGTACAGGGACTGAGAGGTCACTTCCGAAGCGGTGGTCTGCGTGGTTTCTGTGTTGCTGTCGCCGCTGCTGACTGGTGTAGTGGCAGTCGACTGTTCCGTGGTGTCCGCCGTATCCGAAGTTGCCGGAGCAGCTGTGGTTTCAGTGGGCTGTGCGGAAGTTTCACTGGTCTTTACAGCAGTTTCTGTCGGCTGTGCAGAAGTTTCGCTGGTCTTTTCAGAAGTTTCCGAACCAATTGTGGTTTCAGTGGGCTGTACTGCTGTGGTAGTAGTAGTGGTGGTTTGCTGTTCAGAAGAAGTGCTTGTGGTTGTTGTCGGCGGAACGACAATGCTGCCGTTATACATATGGTAACCCATTGTCTTATAGCTGCTGGAATCCGCAGTTTCATACAAACCGCCCGGATTCAGCGAACCGTCTGCATTTCTCCATACAGCATCAAAATCGGTGCCCTGTTCCGGAGCCTTTGCCATTGTGATAAAGTCAGAAGCTGCCGGAGCCGCAGAAAGCTTTGTGCCGATCTTCGCACCGTTTGTGATCGCAGTCTTTGCATCTACCTGATAGTAGCCGCTGTTGTAGTACACGCCGTTTTCATAAGTACCAACATACTTGTCGTTAGAAGCACCGCCTTTCAGCTTTGCGTCAGACATAAATACAGAATCATCATAATAGGACATCAGATTCTCAAAGATTGCACCCGGATCTGTGCAACGATAGCAGGAGAAGTTCGGCTTTCCCTTGCCTTCGCCGTTGTTGTTGACTGCGGTACAGTTGGTCAGACTGCCCAGCTTCGGGTTATTGTTATCGGTGAAGCCGCAGTGAAGGTTCTCGAATGCCAGACAGTTCTTCAAGATATGTGCAGAACCGATACCAGAGCCGCCCAGCTTGAAGCCGTTGCCGTCGCAATTGCCGTAGCCCTCGCCGAATTCCGTAAAGCCGTTGCGGAATGCAATACAATTCTGAATGGTGACAACACCGATAGGACCGGTAGCACTTTTTGCAAACAAGTCCCAGCCGTCGTCGCTGTTGTTGTATGCCATACAGCCGTCAAAGACGTTGCCCTCGCCGCAGGTCAGCTTTGCAGCAAAACCGTCGGCATTTTCCATGCTGGCATTGTCGCAGTTGTTCTTGGAAGTGCAGTTCAGGATCAGGTTATTGCTGGGCCAGTCTGCAATGGTTGCTGCACTGGTATTATAACGGGACAGCTGCAAACCAGTGTCCTGATTGTCGTTGAATACCATGCGTTCGATCTTATTGTTGTTGCCGGAGAGGAGCATGCCGTTATCGGCTGCCTTAGTGATCTCAAAATCATAGAAGTGCCAGTAGTCACCGTCCAGCACAATGCCACGCTTGCTGCCGTCTGCATCGCCCTGTCCGGAGAAGTCGAACACCACATCTGCACCGTTATAAGGCTTGATCGTCTTCATTGCATTAGCAGTACCGCTGTTCTGAGTGTCAATGAGGATCATTTCCGAGAACTTGTATGTACCGCCCAGCAGGTAAATGGTGTGGCCTGCGGACAGCTTGGAGATCGCATCGGTAACAGAAGCCGGATCCTTTTCGGAAGAACCGCTGCCGATACCGGTAGGCGAACAGAAGATGTCCCCTGCCACCGGCACGTCCGGTGTGGTAGGCGTGGTGTTCTTGGTGGTAGCAGTGGTCAGAGCCGTTGCGGTCGTATCCTTGGACACGCTGACGGTGGTGGTCACTGTAGTAGTCTTGGTTTCCTCAGTGGTGACAACCGGATCTGTGGTGCTGTCGGTAAAGCCGCTGCCGATCGCCACGATAGAGGACTTGTAATTGACCAGAGCGTCTTTCAATGCCTGATTGACCGCATAGCTGGTATCGTCCACGGAGTTGTCAAACTTCCACTGGAGATCACCGCCCTGTACGCGTCCGGCCTTGGCAGTAACGATAGCCGGCACATCAGCCGCTGCATCTGCCTTGTAGCTGTACATGATGCTGGAATCGGTATCGAAGTTGTTGTAGCCTGTGCCGCCGGAAACCGTCTTGACGCTGTCCGGTACTTTTTCAGACGGGCTGGAAACCTCATAGGCATCGAACGAGGTGCTGTTCTGCGAATACGGGATATAGCTGGAAGCACCCTCGATATAGTTGCCGCAAGCCTTGATGATACCGCCGGTTTCGCCTCCGAATGTACCTTCACCCAGTGCATCAGTACCCTGTCCGGAACTCATCATCGGGTTCTTACAGTTGCGGAAGTAGTTGTTTTCCGCGAAAGCAGAAGATCCCATGGTGACGCCGATGCCGTACTTGGCATTGCCGTCGAAGTAGTTGTTATAGCTGTGTACAGAGCAGGTGCGGATTCTGGGGTGACGGGAATCAGAGTGATCGTACCAGTTGTGGTGATAGGTCACATAGTTGGTTTCCTTTTCCGATTTCATGCCCTGCAGGTTGCACTTTCCGTTGTCCCAGAAGTGGTTGTAGGAATGTGTTACATAGGTGGAAGTCTTGGTGTCCAGTGCACCGTCGCCCTTGACCTGATCGGCATCTGAACCGGCATCACCATAGAAGAAATCACAGTTATGCACCCAGATGTGGTCGTTGCCCTGCTGCAAGCCGCAGTCATCGCCCTCGCTGCTGTTGCAGTTCATGAAGCCGATATTGCGGACCTCTACGTTAGAGCAGTTCTTCATGACCAGACCAAAACCGTTGAATACGGTATCGGTACCAATACCCTCCACGGTAATGCCAGCCTTTGCGGTGTCGATCATCAGATCGCCCTTGGGCATGTCTGCCGGATCGGTGATGTTGCCGATAAACCGCAGGCACAGCGGACGCTTTTCTTTATTTTTCTTATAAGCCGTAATGATGTTCTGCACACCAGTCACATCGGTCGCACCCTTGCCGGTGGCGTCAATGCTTGCCGTCACGGTGTCCTTGTTGGCATCGGTGACATATACCACAATGGCATCTGCTTTCAGCGTGCCGTCCTCGTTGTATGCACCGGAAGAAGTGCCCTCTACAAAGCCAAAGCCGCTTCTGTCGTGAGCCTCTACCTGAAGTCCCGCAGTTTCTGCTGCCTTAGAAGCATCTTCCTTGCCGTTAATCACCGGCACGATCTTCATGGTGTAGCTGCCGGCTTTCAGACCTACTGCATCAGCACGGAAGCGATCCGGATACTGGCGTACCAGCATGGTATCCAGCTGCGTGTAGCTGCCGCCTGCCGGCTTGATATACACGTTGTAGCCGGTCGCATTGGACACAGCACCCCATTCCGCATAGGCAGCTTCCAGGTCGCCGCTGGCATCGATCACAGACACCGAAGCACTGGCTGCCACAATCGCCGGAACGTTGTCAGTTACAGTTCCCAGATCTGCTGCCAGAACCGGCTGTGCACCGGCTGCGGCAGTGGCCGCCGCCAGCAGAAATGCCAGAATACTGGTTCCGATTTTTTTGTTCTTCATCATTCATTCCTCCTGTTCGTCCGATGTGTGCATACACCGGACATCAGCTGAAAAATTTCCGGAAGCCTCATTGCCCGGAATATTTCTCATATTTCTCCTTATAGCTCAAATTGTGGTGGATAGCTCACATTGTGGTGACACATTTTTCCACCCAATTTCCACCTCCATTTTACGCCTTTTTCCCTGTAATGTCAATCTGCTTTTTCAACAAAAATGCAATGTTTTCAGTGTGCACATTACACAACATATTTGCACTTTTTGTTAGTTTTCATCGCATAAAGTAACAGAATATATGACTGATTTTCCGCATACATTACAACAGCCCGCCGATAAAATTTCAATGTGCATTTGGAAACAAATCGGTAAAGGATGTTTACAATTTATATTTCATGTCGAAAAGTGTTGACAAACAGAAATCCAGTGGGTATAATAATAAAGAATGGCTCTGGCGAATATCCACGCTGCAGAGCCCGCTTCTCTCAATGTAATATTTTTTTAATTTTTCCAGAAACAGAGGTTCTACTGTCTTCGGACTGACCGCAGCTGTCATCAGTTTGTCAACATACTCGGAACGCCGACACGCGGTGAAGTTCAATGATGCTGTATTCCGCACAGCCCTCGTACCATGGAAGAAAGGAAAGATGACAGTGAACAATAAAGACCAATCCCCTGCCGGAAATGCTTCCAAGCAGCATCTGACCAAAGACGAAATGCGGGAAAAAATCAAAGCTTCTCTCGCTGCAAAAGAGGCAACAGAATTTCAGTCATCATCGCCGAAGCCGTCTTCTGAACGCTTTTCCGGACAGAATCGTCCGGCTTCCCGCAGCCCTGAAAACAGCTCCGCTTCGGAACGCACCCGTTCGGACAAGGCACGGCAGATCCATGATGCCGTTTCTTCCGGCTATGCCTATGACCAGCCGCGGCAGCAGCGTGCACCACAGCCGCAGCACCAGCAGCGTTCCGGAGGCAACGTGGCAACAGCACAGCGTCCGCCCCGCCCTACACCGCCCAGACATTACGAACCAGTGCGGGAGGAGTCCAACGCCGGAAAGATCTGCATCATCATTGGTATTGCCGTGCTGGCTGTACTCCTGCTGAGCTACATCGCCGGACTGGCTGTCTATCACAGCAAGTTTCTCCCTAAAACTTACGTCAACGGCGTGGACATCGGCGGCATGACCGCGGAGGAAGCCAGCGACGCAGTTCTGAATACCGCACAGGATATGGGGCTGACATTCATTCCCAAAAGCGGCGACCCGATCACCTTCAAGGGCTCCTCATTCGGCTGCACCGTTACCCTGCCGGACAACGCTCTGACAGAGCCGGCAGACGAAAGTCACGCCCTCTGGTTCAGGAAGCTGTTCTCCAAAACCGAGTATACAGTCAAGATGCAGGATTCCTACTCGGAAGATGCACTGGTCAGCCTGATCGCCGCCTATGACTGGGGCAATGTACCGCCCACCGATGCCAAGGTTGTCCAGAACGAGGACGGTTCCTTTACCATTCAGCCGGAAGATAACGGCAACATGGTAGACACCCAGAAGCTGTCCGACTACACGGTCGCACAGATGCGGGAGGGCAATAACACCATTCAGATGGCAGACAGTGACTGCTACAAAAAGGCAGCTGTCACTGCGGAAAGTCTGGAGCCTACACTGGCACTGTACAACAAGATCGGTGCTGTAGAGATCACCTATGACATGACTGACCGCGAGGAAATTTTCGATCCGGTTGGCACGGAAAAGCTGGATCACGCTACTATCATGGACTGGATCACCACGGACGGCGATGACATCACTGTAGACACCGACAAAGCTTCCGCATGGGTGCAGGAACATATCGCTGACAAGTACGACACACTGGTGACCGGCTACAACTTCAAGTTCAAAGCCACCGAAGACGGAGAGATTACCCTGCCAATCGGTTCTGACGGCATCTACGGCTGGAAAACCAATGTTTCTGCCACTGTGGAAAAGCTGGTAGATTACATCAAAGCCGGCGAGGCAGTAACCATTGAACCGGTATATAAGGTAGAGGGATTCCGCATGAACTCCAACGCCGGCGTTACCTACACCGGAAACACCTACATTGAAGTGGACATCTGCCACCAGCACTTGTGGTACTATGTCAATGGCGAACTGTTCCTGGAGTCCGATGTGGTTACCGGTAAGGAGTCCGATCCGACACGTGCCACACCGCCGGGAGCATATAAGGTATGGTCCAGAGAATCTCCGCGAAAGCTGGGGACTTACGCAGTGCAGGGCTATGAAACATGGGTAAATTACTGGATGCCCGTCACCTATACCGGCATCGGTCTGCACGACCTGAACCGCAGTGCCTACGGCGGTGACATCTACATCAACAACGGTTCCCACGGCTGTATCAACCTGCCGCTGGACGTTGCCAAAAAGATCTATGACAAGGTCACTATCAACACACCGGTTATGATCGTTCCGTAAACCGCAGCCACTATAACAACGAAAAAAGCGTACCGTTTTCCTGTGAAACGGTACGCTTTTTGTTATGGCATCACGGCACAAAACTGTGCGGTATCGCCTTATGTTTGCTTTTGTATTATCCGCGGCGTACTGCCGGCATCATGCTGATGAATGCTGCTTCGTCTTCGGTAACTTCTCCCTCCGGATACTGGAACCGGATCAGACGATCCCCCTGAAAAGTCAGCTGTCCCTGCTGATGGAACGGGGTTTCGATATACGCTTTCTTGCTGGTAACAATATGCAGCACATCACCCTTGCGGGTCTTGAAAATCAACTCATAGTATTCGTTGTACAGTTTCAAAGTGCCGCTGGGATCCATGGTTCTGCGGCGTTCGTCTACCTTTTGTACCAGAACAGCGATCACGGTACGGGGTGGATTTTTTCCGCGGTTTGGTCTACGCATTGCTCTTTCTCCTGTGATATAATATTCCCGATTAAACTCCAGCGGCTGCCGTTTGTCGGCAGTGTTTGGATTCTGTACCAGAAGCCGGCTCAGCTTCTGCCGGAACGGGCTTTGCCGAGAACCCAGCATCACCACCAGCAGCAGCACCACGGCAACAGCAACCATGATAATCAGGAAATTATCGATCGCATTTCCGAATCTGCCTGTCATATGTATTCCTTTCTGTGGGAACGCATTTTCGTAAACGGATTACGAAAGCAGCTTCTCACATTCCATTGGGATTCTGCTTTGTGAAACGCCAGCTGTCGGCACACATCTGCTGCAAATCCGCAGTTGCTTCCCAGCCAAGCAGTTCCTTTGCTTTCGACGGATCTGCATACGAGGTGGCAATATCTCCGGCACGGCGTTCCGTGATCTCTACCGGAATCTTCTTGCCGCATGCCTTTTCATACGCATGCACCACGTCCAGCACGCTGCTGCCGTGACCGGTACGGATTGGCACCGCAGCAAACTCACGGTCGCTAACTTCACG
>OLSK01002098.1_pt1 | contig 13224 bp, 10 predicted proteins | sample 1672781 | NCBI WGS metagenome assembly OLSK01 (sample SAMEA3136723, study PRJEB25190) | human gut metagenome | biome: human gut; feature: human-associated habitat; material: faeces | place: Austria | collected 2013 | reverse complement strand
GGGCAAGCACGAGATCCCGATCTATACCCCCTGCTGCAGCGCGCAGCGCGGCATTTACTACTATACGACCTACGAAAACCGCCGCATCAGCGCCGTGGACATGCACCGCTGCAATCTTGACGCCGCGGCGCTCGCACGCTTCGCGCCCCGCACGGAGGAGGATGTCTTTTATCAGAACTGACACAGCAAAGAAGCCTCGCTTTGCCAAGTGCAAAAAGCTCCCGATGCAGCTGCATCGGGAGCTTTTTGCGCGGTGTTCAGTTTCTCTCGACCGTGCCTTCCCAGGTGTCAACGGTCTTTTTGCGGGAGTGTTCATCGTACCAGTGCTTGGTGACGGTCTTGGCGCGGGTATAGAAGCGCACACCGTCCAGGCCAAGCACATGCTGGTCGCCGAAGAACGAGTCCTTGTTGCCGGAGAACGGGAAATACGCCGAGGGCACGGGGATGCCGACGTTGATGCCGACCATGCCGCCGTCGGTGAGCATTTCAAACTGGCGGGCATAGTAGCCGCTCTGCGTAAAGATGGCCGAGCCGTTGGCGAACGGGTTGGCGTTCATGACGGCCAGCCCCTCTTCAAACGTCTTGACACGCTTGATGAGCGTGACCGGCCCAAAGATCTCGCGCTGGCCGATGGCCATATCGGGCGTCACATGGTCAAGGATCGTCGGGCCGACGAAGAAGCCGTTCTCATAGCCCGGCACTACGATATCGCGCCCGTCGAGCACGAGCTCCGCCCCGTCGTCGATGCCGCGCTGGATCCAGTCGCAAATGGACTTCTTGTGCTTGGCGCTCACGACCGGGCCGAGCTTCGTCTCGGGGTCATAGGCGCAGCCGACCTTCATCGCCATTGCCTTTTCCCTGAGCAGGGCAACGAATTTGTCCGCGATGCTTTCCTGCACCACGATGACAGGCAGCGCCATGCAGCGCATGCCGGCGCAGCCATAGGTGGAGTTAATGATCGCGTTTACGGTGCTCTCCAGATCGCAGTCCTCGAGAACAAGAGCGTGGTTTTTCGCCTCGCACTGCGCCTGCACGCGCTTTCCGTGCGCCGCGGCAATCGAATAGATGTGCTTGCCGACCTCGGTCGTGCCGACGAACGTGACGGCCTTGACGCGCGGGTCGGTCAGCAGTACCTCGGATTCGCCGCGCGAGCACGTGACAAGGTTCACAACGCCCGCGGGGAAGCCGCCCTCTTCATAGAAGAGTTCCATGATACGCATGGCGGTGAGCGGCGTCTGCGAGGCTGCCTTGAGCACGACCGTGTTGCCCGTGGCGATCGCGAGCGGCACCATCCAGCCCCAGGGGATCATCGCCGGGAAGTTGAACGGCACGATGCCCGCCACGACGCCAAGCGGCATACGGTAGGTGGCCGTATCAAATCCTGTCGTGACCTGCAGTGAGGCCGAGCCCTGCGAAACAAACGGCGTAGCGCAGGCAAGCTCCGTCGGCTCGATGGCCTTGAGCACGTCGCCGCGCGCCTCGCTCAGGTTTTTGCCCAGCTCCTTGGCGCAAAGATACGTCAGCTCGTCCAGGTGTTCAACGAGAATGTTGCGCCACTTGAACATCATCTGCGTGCGCTTGGAAACGGAGACCTGACTCCACTCCTTAAACGCCTTGTCCGCCGCGTCGATCGCTTCGAGCACCTCGTCCTGCGTGCAGGAGGGGACTTCCGCGATGACTTCGCCCGTGGACGAGTCGGTCACCGGCATCCATTTCTCCGTTTTGGAGACCTTCCAGACGCCGCCGACGCAGTACTGCTTGCGAATAGCTTCACTCATATCGGGTGTATACTCCTTTTCGTTTGTATGACCCGCCGGGGAAACGGCGGGTCATGAATGTAATGCTTATTTATACCACGAGGTAGTTGACGAAAACGCCGGTGATGACCACCGAGGTGATCGTCAGGCAGACAAAGCCTGCCACGAGCATCTTGGGCATGATGTTGTCGAGCAGCATCTGGCGCTCGTCGTCGGTCGTGCCGATCTGCTTGGAGACTTCGCTGGAGACGACAAACGTTCCCGGGAAGCCAAACAGGCAGGAGCAGGCGATGCCGCAGGCCATCTGCCAGCTGAACTTGAAGATCTTGCCGACGACAGCGGCGATCACGAACATGCTGAGCAGGCCGATGACAAACGCGCCGAGGACAACGGGCAGGAGGCTCAGAACATCCTGCGGGGTAACGGCTGTCAGGAACACGAGGATGGAGACCATGCAGATCACAAGGCCGATGCCGTAGCAGTTGGACTTCTTCATAACGTCGTGCTCCAGGAAGCCGATCTCCTGCGCGACGACGCCCATGATGAGGCAGACAACATATCTGTGCACGGCGCCGCCGGTGAGATTGGAGATCCAGAACGACAGCAGGGACACAAGGCAGGCCTTACCGAGCAGGACGAACGGGGTCTGGTACTTGGCGGCCAGAGGGGGAATGAGCTTTTTCTTGACAATGGCGGTCTGCGCAGCCTCGTCGCCTTCAAAAACGGTGCGCGTCCACTTCACGGTACCGGCGTTGTAGCCCTTGACGAGGCGCTTGGCCTCGCCGCGCAGGAACGCAGCAGCGAGAGGGTAGCCGATGATGCCCTGCACCGCGACAATGATCGTGGCCAGAACACCGGCGAGCTTGAGGGAATCGGGAGAGCCGAGCGCCTTGATGGCGTCGTTGACGACGACGGCGGAAACCCAGCCGCCGGTGATCGGGCCGACGAGAGCCACGGCGAAGTTGTTGCCCAGAACCGGGCGGGAGGCGAAGAACATCAGAATGCCGCCCACGATAACGATCGCGAGGCCAAGCACCACGGTCTTCCACTGGGAAACGAACTCCTTGAAGTCAAGAAGCGTTCCCATATTGACGATGAAGATACCGGTCATCATATTGGAAATGGCGATAAGGCCGGCATCGGTGAACAGAGTCGTCGGAACAGCGCCCGTCCAGAACAGGATCAGGAACGTGACCGAGGCGAAGAGCAGTACGGGGATGATGGCGTGCGTTTTGTCGGAAATGAAGTCGCCGATCGCGAATACAACACACACGATCGTCAGGGCTAACATACCGTCCATTGATTTTCCTCCTTGTTTTTTCTCTCTTTTTTATTGCTCCGTGCGCGCTTTGCGCAGCGCGTCCAACACACGCACCGGCGTCATGGGCAGCTCGTTAATGCTCACGCCGACGGCGTTGCGAATGGCATTGTGAATGGCGGGCGCCGCGCCGACAATGGGCGGCTCGCCGATTCCCTTCGCGCCGTAAGGCCCGAGGGAGTTGGGATGCTCAACGATGATCGTGCGCAGCTTCGGCAGATCCATCGCCGTGGGGATGAGATAGTCGTGGAACGTATGGTTGCGCATTTTTCCGTCTTTCATGAATTCCTCTTCCATGAGCGACCAGCCGATGGCCTGCGCCATACCGCCGTGCATCTGTCCCTCCACCGTATCCGGGTTGATGGCGTGACCGACGTCCACGGCGAGCACCGTGTCGTCCACCGCTACCTCGCCGGTCTTGACGTTTACGGAGACGATCGCTGCCTGCGCAGCAAAGGCATAGGTGTGCATTTTCACGCCCTGGCCGTTTTCGTCGGCATAGGCTTTCGGCGGATACCACGAACCGACACACGCGAGTGGGATCTGCATGGCAAACGCCTTGGAAATCACGGAAGCATACGGCACGCGTTTTGCCTCGTCGGTCGTGTCGAACACGAAGCCGTTATCCACGTCGAGGTCTTCCTTCTTCGCGCCGAGCATCTGCGCCGCTACCGGCAGAAACCGTTCGCGCAGGACATTGCAGCCGTTCATCACGGCATTGCCGAGGAACACGGTCGTTCTTGAAGCGACCGTCGCGCCCGCTTCCACCGAGGCGGCAGAATCGGAAAAGTCGAGATAGACCTTTTCGATCGGAACGCCGAACGTGTCCGCAGCAATCTGGCGCATGGCGATGAGGAAGCCCTGGCCGAGCTCATTGGAGGAAATACCGATATTCAGCGAGCCGTCCGGCTGCGCCTGCACAAAGCAGTGCGCGCCGTCGGTGATATAACCGGTACCGGTGCCGTACATATAGCAGGCCACGCCTTTGCCGCGGCGGACGTCGGGATCTTCGCTCGGCGTGAGAGGCTTGTCCCAGCCAATCGCCTCGCGGACGCGGGTAAGGCATTCGGCAATGCCGAACCCGCGCTCCTCGAGCATTTTCTGTCCCCAGATCGTCGTATCGCCCGGGCGCAGGAGGTTTTTCATGCGCAGGTCGATCGGATCGATACCGAGTTTTTCGGCCAGTTCATCCATCTGCGACTCTACGGCGAATGTCGCCTGCGGGCAGCCGAGCCCGCGGAACGCGCAGCCGTAGGGATGGTCTGTGAACACCGACCACGAATGCGTGAGCGCATTATCGATGCGGTAAACGCTGCCGGCGTACTGCGCCGTGCGCGAGGGGATGGCATCAATGGACTTCCACGCGCCCTTATCGATAATGGAATCGACCTCAATGCCGAGGATGTTTCCTTCCTTATCCGCAGCCAGCCGGTGATGGATGGCGGCAGCATGACGCTTACCGGTGTTTTTAAATACCTCGTCGCGCGTCAGCTCGTAAAATACCGGCCGCCCCGTTTTGATCGCGAGCACGCCCGCGACGACGCTCGCGTCGAACGTGGAGTCCTCCTTGCCGCCGAAGCCGCCGCCGACGACCTGACTGATAACGCGGATCTTGCTCTGCGGCATGTTGAAAGCTCCGCACAGCGCCTTTTTCGCCAGCTGGACCGCGTGCTGCGGGCTATAGATCGTGATACCGCCCTGCACCGGGTCGGGCTCGGCGAGCGCGCAGTCCGGCTCGAGATAGGCGTGATCGAGCATCGGGGTCTTATACCAGTTGTCCACAACGACGTCCGCGTCCTCGAACGCCGTTTTCACGTCTCCCTTGCGGATGAGCACCTCGTCGGAAATGTTTCCCTTGCGCGGGATGGGGTACTCTCGGTGGAGCACCGGCGCGTCCTCGCGCAGCATATCGGCGGGGCTGTCATAGCTCTCCAGCGGTTCATATTCGACCTCGATGAGCGACACGGCCTTCTCGGCAGTCTTGAGATCCTCCGCCGCCACGAGAGCGACGGGGTCGCCCTCATAAAACACCTCGTCCTTAGCAATGACGGGCTTATCGTGGATCATGCCGCCGTAGCCGTTCTCGCCGGGAAGATCGTCTGCGGTCATCACGATCGCAACGCCCGGCAGCGCCGCAGCTTTGGATGTATCGATGCGAAGGATCTTCGCGTGGCCGTAGGGCGGGTAGAGTGCCTTGGCATGGAGCACATCCCGCCGGTGAACGACGAGATCAGCGGTATACTGTGCCGCCCCCGTCGCTTTCGCCAGCGCGTCAGGGCGCTGCATGCGCTGGCCGACATAGTGTAATTCGTGCATGGAAGCGCCTCCTGTCAAGCGTCCTTGCGAACGGCGGTCACGACGATCTCCACAAGCGCTTCTTCCTTTGCCATCTTGGCCTGCACCGTGGCGCGGGCAGGTTCACAGCCGGGCGTGACCCAGCTCTCCCAGACCTCGTTCATATCGTCAAAATCGCGGATAACATCCTTGAGGAACACCTGGGCAAACAGAATGTGCTCCTTATCCGAGCCATACTTGGCAAGCACGTTGTCAATGATCTTCAGCACACCGGCGGTCTGCGACTTCACGTCATCGCCGCTGGGAATGTCCGGGTAATAGCCCGGCATGCAGGTACGGCCTGTCATGTGAATGATGCCGTTGCACTCCGTAGCAACGCTCAGCCGGCCGTTTCCCTCATAGTGTTTGACTTCCATTGTTGTTGTCCCCCTTCTTGGATTTGTTGCTTTTGTCTCTTTTCTTATTTCTTTTCGCCGCGCAGGCGTTTTGCCGAGAGCCGGACGGCCTCTACGATCTTTTCATACCCGGTGCACCGACAGAGATTGCCGGAAAGCGCCACGCGGATCTCCTCCTCGCTCGGGTTTGGATTAACATTTAGCAGCGCGATCGTCGTGAGCACCATGCCGGGTGTGCAGTAGCCGCACTGCACCGCGCCTGCATCCACGAACGCCTGCTGCACCGGATGGGGAGAGGAAAGCGTGCCCACGCCCTCGATCGTTGTGATCTCATGTCCCTCAGCCATGGCGGTGAGATAAATGCACGAGCGAATGGCCACGCCGTCGAGCAGTACGGTGCACGCACCGCAGTCGCCCGTACCGCATGCCTTTTTTGTGCCGGTCAGACAGAAGGTATTGCGCAGCGTGTCAACGAGCACCCCGTCGGCCTCCGCCTCGCAGGAAACACTTCTTCCGTTGAGAACAAATGAAACTTTCATGCTCTCTCTCCTTTCGCATCGGCCAGCGCCATCGAAAGCGCCCGGACGACTGCCGGGCAGACGGCGTCCTGCTTGTAGGTTCTGTAATAGCTCTCGCGAAGCTTTGCCTCCGCGGGATACGTCACTGCGGCAAGAGCAAGCGCCTCTTCCGGTGTTTTACCGACGAGAAGCCCCTCCAGTTCCGCAGCGTGGACGACCGTGGGGTTGAGCGCGCCGAGGCTCAGGGAGACTTCCGCAATACGTTCCCCGTCGAGCCGCACGCGGCAACCGATGAGAATTTTGCCGATATCCTGCGCCTTGCGCCGGGAAAGCCGGCAGTAGCCTGTCCCCTCTCCCGGCCGGAGCGCCGGGATCTCAATGGCCGTGACAAGCTCGTCGCTCTCACGTATGGTCTTGTAGGTCGAAACGAAAAACGCATCCAGCGGAACGCGCCTCTCGCCGCGGTTTGACGCAAGAACGGCGCTCGCGCCGAGCGCGAAAAGCATAGTTGTACAATCCGCCGCAGGAGCGGCCGTGCAGATATTCCCCACCGGCGTCGCCACCGCGCGGATGGCGGGGCTCGCCAGATGCAGCACCGCCTCGCGCAGCCCCCGGTACAACCGGAGGACATCGCTTGCAAGCAGCTCGTTATAGGTGACGCCGGACGCCAGACGCACCGTATCGTCAGAGGCGGAAATCTCGTGCCGTTCCGGAATAGCGTCCAGCGAGAGGATGACGGCAGGAGCGGTCTTTTTCTGTGTCAGCCGCAGCACGGCGTCCGTACCGCCGGCGACGATCATGGCATCCTGCTTATACTGTGTGAGCAGCGCCAAAGCCTCCTCCTGCGTGGAGGGTCTGAGAAACAACATGTCCATCCGTTTCCCGCTCCTTTTCTATCTCAGCGGAGAATAAACTATTCATACCGCCGGAATTTTTGCGCTAATTATACAGCAGTACAGGCAAATTACCAGTCCAAAAAACATACCGCTCTGTAGCGATTTTTTGTGCTAAAGTGCAATTGTTCTGTTTTTTGAAACTCTGTTTTTTTCATAGCGGATTTTGCCGTGTACTTTAATTTCATTTTTTGAAATAGGATTTTAAAAAGGATAAATGGTTCCAAAAATCTCTTGAAAATTTTGTGGAAATCGTATAATATAAAAACAACGAAAATCGACAGAACGGAGGGAAAGTGATGGCTGGAAAAGAAGGAGGCAATCTTTCCTCAGACAAATTGTTCCGAATCATCGAATGTCTGGCGGCAAACCGGTTGCCGAACCGGCTGACAGATCTCGCTGACAAGCTCGATATGCCGCAGCCGACGCTGCTGCGCTATCTCAAGACACTGTGCGCGCAGGGCTACGCCTACCATGATGATGTGACCGGCTGTTACGCGCTCACATGGAAGATCTGCCGTCTGGCCGATTCGGTAAAATCCAATCTTTCGCTGCGCAGCATTGCCTCGCCGTTTTTGAACCACGCGGCCAACGTCATGAACGCCGGAACGCTCCTCGCCATTGAGCAGGATCGAGGCGTTTTGTATCTGGATTTTGTGGATAATCCCCGCTGGATGATGAAAACGATGCTCCGCATCGGGAAAAACGCCCCCATCCACACGACAGCCTCCGGCAAAGTGCTGCTCAGCTCGTTTTCATACCGCAAGGTTGAGGAGATTATTGCCGAAAAGGGGCTTGAACGGCTGACGGAGAATACGATTACCACCCCAGAAAAGCTCTTTGAAGAGCTTGCACTCATCCGCAAGCGCGGCTACGCCGTGGATGACGAGGAATGTGAGATCGGCCACCGGTGCATCGCCGTACCGATCTATGACTATTCCGGCAACGTGGCCGGGGCGATCAGCGCGTTTGACAACATTGAGCGCGTCACCGACCGGCGCATCGAAACCGTGCTCCTCCCTGAGCTGAAGCGTACCGCGCGGGAGATCTCCCTCCGACTTGGGTATACACCGGACGAAATGCCGTAAAAAAGCCAACCCCGTCACCTTTTTTAAGGCCGCGGGGTTGGCTTTTCTTTGCATGGATTGTCCAAATACGCTAAAAGCTGCCAACGGGGAACTCTCTCTGCCGCAAATGCCGTCAGCCAGAATTCCCCATTGACACGTTTTACATTTTGATGTTCTTCGCGGATAGGTACATATCCTCCATCGTCTGCTGCGCAGCTGCGAACACTTGCTCCGCCCTCCGGATATCACCCGCCTGAATAAGCAAAAAGTTGTCAATGGGAATCGTCCCCGTTGACAACTTTTTTATTAAACACGTTCCAGCCGGCTGCTGCGCGGCGCTTTGCCGCCGACGATGAACGGCACGGTCTCCACGACGAGCGAGGATGTGTCCAGCCCGTACCAGCGCACCTTGGAGCCGGCAACGCGCCGGATGGCATACTTCGTGTTGAGCACCAGCTCGTCAAGGAAGGAAAGCTCCGACTTGGACGGCACGGCCTTGTGCAGGAAAACAAATTTAAAAGAGCCTACGTCCGACTTGCCGTAGATCGAGTATTTCCGCTCCTGCGGCGGCAGCTCGCCGCTCTCGATGAGATCGCGCACGATCTGCCGGAGGTACACGTTCACGCGCTGGTGGCACTTGAACCCGAGATCGAGCCGGACGCGGAAGATGTAGTCCGTGCCATAGGTCTCGACGCTGTAGCGCCTCGTGTCCGGCTCGTCGGTGACGTTCATGCTGATGAACCAGTACGCCGCGGCGCGCTTGGGGTCCTTGTCGAGGATGGAGTAGAGAATGTCGCGGTCGATGGTATCCATGTCCCCGGCCTTATCGAGAAAGACGAGGTTGTCCGCGAGCGGCGGGAGCGAAGTATCCTTATGGAGCGTATCGAGATTCGGGAGATAATCGCCGACCGGCAGGCGTGTGGCGTACTCCTGCTCGAGCTGCGTGCCGCGCCGCCATACGACCATGATGAGAAAGAGCACGAGCGCCATGAGCACCGCGACATACCCGCCGAGGGCGAATTTGCTCAGCGACGAGAGGAAGAACACCGCCTCGATCGCGCCGAACACGAGCGCGATGCCGACCGCGAGTGCCTGCTTTTTCTGGATGCTCCAGAGATACACCGCGAGAAGGAGCGTCGTCATAAGCATCGTCACAGTGATGGCAAGACCGTAAGCCGCCTCCATGCGCGCGCTCGTCCGGAAGTAGAGCACTACCGCCGCGCAGCCGAGATACAGCACCGTATTGACCGCGCCGATGTAGATCTGCCCCTTCGTGTCCGAGGGGTAGCGCACCTCAAGGTGCGGCATGAGATCGAGCCGGATGGCCTCGGACACGAGCGTGTACGAGCCCGTGATGAGCGCCTGCGATGCGATGATCGCCGCGAGCGCGCCGAGCGCGACGGCGGGGGCGCGCAGCGCCTCCGGCAGCATCTGGAAGAACGGGTTCATGTCGGGAATGGCGGCGAGCGTGCCGGAAGCCGTGTGCGTCAGTATCCACGCGCCCTGGCCGAGATAGTTCAGGATCAGGCACGCCTTCACAAACGGCCAGCTCGCATAAATGTTCCCGCGGCCGACGTGGCCCATATCGGAATAGAGCGCCTCCGCGCCGGTCGTGGCGAGGAACACGCTGCCGAGGATCATAAAGCTCGCCTTGTTATAGGGCGAAACCAAAATGCGCGCCGCGTACACCGGGTTGAACGCGCGCAGCACGCCGGGGCGGTCGAAAACGTGCAGCAAACCCATGATGCCGAGGAACGAGAACCACACGAGCATCACCGGGCCGAACGCCTTGCCGATCTTGCTCGTGCCCGCCCACTGCACGGCGAAGAGCGTGCTGATGATGACGAGGGTGATAAGGACGACGTGCGCCTGCCCGCTGCCGAGAAAGCGGTTCATCGCCGGGATGCTGCGCAGACCCTCCACCGCCGTCGTCACCGTGACCGCCGGAGTGAGAACGCCGTCGGCAAGGAGCGCCGCGCCGCCGATCATCGCCGGGAAAATGAGCCAGGGCGCTACCTTTTTCACCAGCGCGTACAGCGAGAATATGCCGCCCTCGCCGTTATTGTCCGCGCGCATGGCGATGAGCACATACTTGACGGTCGTGAGCAGCGTAATCGTCCAGATGATGAGCGAGAGCGCACCGAGGATAAAGTCCTCGTTCACGTGCGCGATGCCGCCGTTGCCCTTGAGGATCGATTTCATCACGTACAGCGGCGATGTGCCGATGTCGCCGTACACAATGCCGATCGTCACAAGGAACATACCGAAGCTGACTCTTTTCTTTTTCTCCATGGCTATCCCGACTCTCTCCTTTGGGGATAAAAACGCCGCGGCGGCACAGGCCGGCGCGGCGCGCAGTATTTCTGCCTTGTGCAAAAATACTTTAGCATTTTCTTTACACGATATCAAGAAAAACTAACGGGGGATTTATACACATTCACACTCTTCTGCGTACCAACCCGTGACGGGTACAGACGCGTACAGTCATCCGCTGCCGGGCGGATTGGGCGCACTGGTAATCGAGATTTTTCTCTCTCCGTGCAGAAAGCGCCGGAGCGCGGCAATGCCGCGCTCCGGCGTTTGTTTTTCTTTATTCCGTTCGTCAATCGCGCAGCTCGGCGCGGCCAAGGATCTCGTAGCCCGGCGGCGTGACGCGCGAAAACTCTATGCCCACGATCCCGGCGGTAAACGGCGCGAAGTCCGCCGCCATTTTGCGGCACACGGCAGGCAGATCCGCCTTCGGATCATACAGCAGCGTTGTATGCGGCAGCCACACTTCGTCCGAGCCGGTCCATTCGTTCAGACTGCCGCCATAGACCTCCGCGATGCGCCGGTGGAGCACCGCGAGCGTGCCGGTCTTCTCCGCGAGCGCCGCCACGATGGACGTTTCTTCCAATACCGCGAGATGCGTATATTTCACCGCGAACCGTGAAACGTCTTTCAGCAGCGCGGCGCAGAACGCCATGAACCCGGCCTCATCCTCGCCCATATACGCGGCGAGCGTGATATGCCCGTGCAGCGGTTTCCCATCGGCATCGGGCGCGACCGCCTTTTGTATGGCCGTCAGCTTTTCTGTGGAGCGCTTATCCAGTTTTGCAATAACGCACAGCATAAAGCATCAGTACACGACCACGAGCGTGCCGACGGTGATGTTGTTGTAGATCGTCGCAATGGCGTCGAGCGGCGTGTTGACGCAGCCGTGCGAGCCGTCGGTCAGGTAAATGTCCCCGCCGTACTCGGTGCGCCACGAGGAATCGTGCAGGCCGATCTGGTCGTCAAACGGCATCCAGTATTCCACATGGTCGTTCCACGTCGGGCCGACGAGGTAGGTGTCCGTCGTCATGCTCGCAATGCGGAAGCAGCCGCGGCGCGTATCGTCCCCGGCGGCGATGTTGCCGGTGACGACCGGCGTTTCCACGAGCAGCTTGCCGTCTACATAGTACCACATGTACTGGTTATCCAGACTGATCTCCACGAAGGTGTCCGTGAAATTATAAAACCAGTACTCCTGCTTCCAGTACCACGAGGTATCGTAACTCGGCGTAACGGTCGCGTCGGTTTCGGTCTCCAGCGCCGCGGCGATGTCGGAAGCGAGCGCGTCACGGTCGAGGATCCAGCCGGTATCGCCGACGCGGTAGTAGATATACGGGCGGGTCTTTTCGGCGTTGTGGAATTTGGCGTAAACGCCGTCGAGCGCGTATTCGTCCGCGAGCGCGTCCGAAAGCGCCTTTACCTTCTCCGGCACCGGGGCGCACACCGTCTGCCCCTCGGCGTCCGAGAGCGTCACATCGCTCATGCGCCAGATATCCTGCGGCGTGAGCGTATAGGTGTTCCCGTCCTGAAAATCAAGCGTCACTTCCGTGGCGAGATAGGCGTCGATCGCGGCGCGCTGCGCGAGAAGCTCCGGGCTCTCCGCCGTAACGCTCTGCCGGATGACGGCGTTTTTCGCCTCGATCACGGGGCTTTCCTCGCGCAGATCGCGCACCGCGGGCAGCTGCTCCGCAATGGCGGAAACGCAGTTTGCAAGATTTACGAGATTGCCCTTTGAACCGGGATCGACCGTGTAGCCGTCCTCGTCGAGAACGATGCGCGCGTCCACCGGCGCCTGCCGGGGCGTTTCGTCATAGAGCACACGAGAGAGCAGTTCGCTCGCCGCGGCGGTGTCCGAAACGGCGTAAACGTCCGTCTCCAGACTCCGCTCGCCCTTCGTCATCCAGCCGAAGAGACCGGCCTCGGCATGCTGCGCGTCAAAATACTCCTCCAGCGCGGCGGTGAAGCCGTCGGTGTCCACGAAGCTCTCGAGCGGCAGCGCGACGACGGCATCGCCCTGCGCGTCGCGCAGCTGCGCCGTGTGCGACTTTGCCGTGCCGAGCAGAAACTCCGCCGCCCCCGCTTCGGACACGCCGCCGCAGTCGTACCCGTTGATGACCGTGCCCGGCAGAAACGCCGAGCGGTAATACACCGATACGCCGCCGAGCGCGATGACCGCGAGCAGCACGAGCGAGAGCGCGATCACGAGCGCTATGCGCGTCTTTTTGTTTCCCCGTTTTTTCGTTGCCGTTTCTTCCATTGGAACCGTAAACCCCTCCGAAGCGTTTTCATCCTGTAAGACGGCGCAGCGCTGCCGAAAGTTCTCTTTCTGATTTTCTGTTTCGTTCATTTTTCTCCGCTCCGATTCTCCGCCGCGGCGCTCTTTGCGAGCGCGGCGGTATTGATGAGCCGCACACTGTCGCGGCAGCAGTCGATCCAGCCCTCGGCACGCAGCCGCGAAAGCTCGCGGCAGAGGGCGCTCCGGTTCGCGCCGAGATAGGCGGCAAGATCCTCCCGGCGCATGCCGAGCGAGAACGTGTTTCCCCGGGCGTCCGCGGCGGCGTCAAGAAGAAACGCCGCGATCCGCGCCCGGAGCGAATGCCGCGCGAGATATTCCGCCCGGCGGCGCAGCCGCCATCCGAAGCGGAGCCCAGCGCAAGCGGGTCCGGTT
>OLSK01002097.1_pt1 | contig 13225 bp, 9 predicted proteins | sample 1672781 | NCBI WGS metagenome assembly OLSK01 (sample SAMEA3136723, study PRJEB25190) | human gut metagenome | biome: human gut; feature: human-associated habitat; material: faeces | place: Austria | collected 2013 | reverse complement strand
AATCAGGGGCGTGATGACCATATCTTCCTGATGCAGTTCGTGTCTGGTTATGTTTATACCGGCCCTGGACTGTGAAAGACATTCTTTGTATTTGCAATCTTCGAGAGTAAGATGTTTTTGATTATCGGGAATATATTTGCTCATGCTAGTTCTCCTTCTACTGCTGTCAGAAGGACAACTGCTTTACATTATTCAGACCGTGTGATATACTATATAAAATTCGACAATTGTCACGGATATCTGATGACAGGTGTTTGTCAGGAGTTTTGTATACAGAGAATACAGACTGCGCGTTGGCGGGATATTGCCGATGCGCAGTCTTTTTTAGTGATGCAGTTAAGGAGAGAAACAGGTATATGGGGATAGCTCGGGAAAAAAAGAAGAAAACATTGAAGGCAAAAATGCTTGGCATATTGACGATGTGTGCGATGACAAGCCTTCTGGCTGCGGTAATTGTATCCTATATGGAACTGAGAATGATACAGAATGACAGTATAGAGGATAACATGAAAATGTATCTGGATCAGATTACGAAGAATACGGATGAAGCCTATTATGATATGATCAGTATTGTAAACTATATGGGACCGGGCGGTCTGATCGGAAACGTAACGGACAGTTATCTTGATGCTGTGGATAATTTTGACAGGTTTGTTGAACAGAGATCCCTTAGACAAGAACTTTTGGGATTAGGATATGTCAACACAAAACTGGTAGGCGCTACCTATTATGACAAGGAAGAGAAAAAGGAACTTATCAGCGGTATGAATGTCAGAACACTGGACGGAAGACAGAACGCATTGCCTAAGGTTGTGAAGTGTGCGGGAAATGTTATGCAGGCAGCCCATGCGTCTTTTCTTGGGAGTAGTGAGAAAACAGTTTTTTCCGTCATGAGGGAAGGAGTTTTGGGCAATGGGAAAAAACTGGAAATTTACACAGAAATAGAGGCTGATATGAAGACCCCGGAAGAAATAAATAAGGAAGGATATCCCTACACTTATATTCAGACGGATGAGAGAGGGGTTGCACAATACAGCGTAAATCCTGTCATTATACAGGGACAGAAACTGTTTTCTGCATCACTCTCAAAGGGGGAGTATGAAGTCCAGACGAGAGAGGGCTATAAGATCATGGCATACCGGAGTCAGATGGGATACATTAATGCAGTGGCACTGCCGGACAATATATATCACAAGAAGAGTAACCAGTGGAGAATGAAGATGACACTCATCATAGTTGTAACGTTTCTGATCTTTTCCATGTCTGTCCTCTATCTTTATCGTATGATCTGCCGACCACTGAGTCAATTCCGCAGACAGATGGTGCAGATTGGGGATGGCGCTCTTCAGGCAGTACATGAAGAGTCGGACATTGCAGAGTTTGACAGCCTGATGAGGGAAGTAGAACAGATGAAGAGACAGATTGAGAATCTTATCAGCAATATGGTAGAAAAGGAAAAAAGCATACAGAAGATAGAGTTTGAGAAACTTCTCTATCAAATTAATCCTCATTTCCTTCTCAATACACTGAATTCGATTCAGTGGATGGCACAAATGAGTCACCAAAGAGAGATCAGTGAGTTTGTACAGAGACTAAAGAAGCTTCTTTCCTATAATCTGGGCAAAGAAGGCCGCCAGACAACGTTGCGGATGGAGTTGGAGATTGTAAAGGAATATATTGCACTTCAGCAGATGCGGTATGATTTTATTATTGAGATGAATATAGAAGATGGCAGTTATCTTGACCAGCCAACGGTCCGTATGCTTTTTCAGCCACTTGTGGAGAACGCGATCCGCTATGGTCTTGGGGATGATGAGAAGATCAGCATCCAGGTGTTTGAAGATGTGGCAAGGCATTTTGCTGTTGTAACTATCTCTGACAGCGGAAAGGGACTGAATCAGGAGGAGATTGATGAGATCAACCAGCCGTTTGATTATGACTGGGGATACTGGAAGAATGAGAACAGAGGTATCGGACTGCGCTACGTCAAGGCTATGCTGGAATCATTTTATGATGGACAGACGAGTTTGTTTGTAAACAGCAAAAAAGGGTTCGGAACCAAAATTACGATCCTTCTTCCTGTCCGGGAACCGGAAGAAAAAAAAGAGAAAGACAAAGAGGTTACATTGGAAGAAAATAAGGTGGGACAGACAGATGAACGTATTGATTGTAGATGACGACAAACTTGCCAGAAAAGGTCTGGTTGCTATTATGGACTGGAAAAAGTATGGATTCGAGGTAGTGGGAGATGTACAGAATGGGAGAAAAGCCCTTGAATTTCTCCGAAATCATCCGGTGGATATTGTATTTACCGATATAGATATGCCGGAAATTGATGGACTGGAACTTATGCAGATGTGCGGAGAGGAATTTCCGGAAATTAAATTTGTAATTCTTTCTGTATATGAGAGTTTCAGTTATGCACAGACGGCAATCCGTATGGGTGCGTTAGACTATATCTCAAAGATCAGTTTTTCCCCGGAAGAGTGTGGAACGATACTGGAACGGGTCAGAGCAAAGTACATGCAGAGATGGACATGCAGAAGAGGAAAAACAGGAAAAAGTTGAGGAGGAAAAAGTTGAAGAACTGAACAGAAGATGGATGCACACCAGATGGATTTTCAGTGAGAAAGAATTTGAAGATCTCTGTCAGAAAACAAAAGAAATCAGTCTGCGGAGTGCGGAGAGGATTTTTGTTAAGAGTTTTCATAATATTCAGCTCCTGTCAGATGGAGAAGGGGAATTTCCATTGATGGATACGGTTGAAGAGATGCTGGACTGGGTGCACCGCTGGAGGGAACATATTTATGAAGAGAGTCTTAGCTCATCACAGAAAAATGATATCAGTGCTTTTGCAGCGGTTATCAAGTATGTGGATGGACATATCGGGGAGGATCTTCGCTCTGAAGACGTGGCAGAACGGATAGGGATGAGCAGGAGTTATTTTAGTACAAGGTTTAAGGAGATGACGGGGGAAACATTTCACCAATATGTGATACAAAGGAAAATGAAGACTGCGGCGGAATGGATAGAGGAGGGAAAGAATAGCATTACAAGGATTGCCGTAGAACTTGGATATGATAATTTTCATTATTTTGCAAAAGTATTTGCACGGGAGCATGGGTGTATGCCTTCGGAATACAGAAAAGAGAGTAAAAATGTCTGATTTTCATCGGACATTTTTTTTGTGATAAAAAATATTTGGTAAAATTAGAAACAATATCATCTAGCAGGATATGGGGGAAGAAGATAAAATAATTAAAAAAGAAAGGGAGGTATCATAGTGTATATTAAACAAAAAGGAAGGGAGGTTTACTCATGTACATTAAAAGGTTTGTGAAACATTATTACATAATGCTGGTACCGGCTTTCCTGTGGCTGTTCTTTTTCAGTATCGTGCCTATGTTTGGAATCGTGATGGCTTTTCAGGATTATAATCCGGGACAGGGCATCCTGCATTCCAAATTTGTTGGTCTGGCTAATTTTAAGTATATGTTTCAGATGAGTGACATTACACAGGTTTTACGTAATACAGTAACTATTGCTGTGGGTAAGATCATTGGAAATATTATTTTCCCACTGATCTTTGCATTATTATTAAATGAACTGGCATTGAAAAGACTGAAGCGTCCGATTCAGACAATCGTATACTTACCGTATTTTCTGTCCTGGGTTATTCTTGCAAAGATCGTGCTGAACATTTTCGGTTATACAGGACCGATAAATCATCTGATACAGCTGTTTGGCGGTGACCCGATTAATTTTTTCGGGGAAGCAAAGCTGTTCCAGCCGCTGGTGATTGGTACGGACATCTGGAAAGGGTTCGGTTATAATACAGTAGTTTATCTTGCTGCTATCCTGGGTGTTGATAAAACATTGTATGAAGCGGCAGCAGCAGATGGTGCCGGCAGGTTTATGAGGATATGGCATGTGACGCTGCCGGGTATAAGGACGACAGTAGCACTTCTGGCTATCCTGTCTCTTGGCAATGTATTAAATGCAGGATTTGACCAGATATATAATCTGTATAACCCATTGGTATATTCAACAGGAGATATTATTGATACATGGGTATACAGAGCCGGTTTGCAGAATCTCCAGTATTCACTGGCAACAGCTGTTGGATTATTCAAATCTGTGATCAGTCTTGTGTTGATTACGGTTGGTTACTGGCTGGCAGATAAATTTACCGGTTATAAACTGTTTTAGGAGGTGGTATCTATGATTGAGAATAAAAGCCTCGGATCCAAGATTTTCGATGTTTTGAATGTGGTGTTCCTTGTTATAGTTATGTTGATCTGTATTATGCCTGTATGGTATGTCCTCTGTGTATCCCTGAGCAGCAGGGAAGCCGTTAATGCAGGAAAAGTTGCTTTCTGGCCGGTTGGCTTCAATCTGCTCTCCTACAAGAAGATTTTGGGAGAAGGTGGATTTTTTGGCTCGTTCCTGATATCTATAAAAAGAGTAGTACTGGGTACTGCTATCAGCATGGTATGTGTTCTTATGGCAGCGTTCCCATTGTCAAGAACGAAAAAGCAGTTCCCCCATAAAGGAGTCTTCATGTGGATTCTTGTATTTTGTATGTTATTCAACGGTGGTACTGTTCCATGGTATATCACTATGAGAAACTACCATCTGATGGACAGTATCTGGGGACTGGTGCTGGGAACAGGACTACAGGTGTTTAATGTAATCCTTGCAGTGAACTTTTTTAAAAATCTTCCACCAGAGCTGGAAGAAGCATGTTTTATTGATGGCGGCGGACCGTGGAGGAATCTGATATCCATATACATACCGCTGGCAAAACCGATGGTGGCAACCATTGCACTTTTTACCATGGTCATGTACTGGAATGAATTCTTCCAGGGAATGGTACTGAGTACAAGACAAAGCAGTTACCCGCTGCAGACCTATATCCAGCAGATGGTTGTAACACTGGATTATTCTACAATGAACGTAGAACAGATCGCACAGGCGATGAAATTAAATAATCTCTCATTGGATTCAGCAAAGATATTTATAGCTATGATACCGGTACTGATTGTATATCCATTCCTGCAAAGATATTTTGTAGATGGTATTACACTTGGATCAGTAAAAGGATAAAAAAAGGAGGAAGAAGAAGTATGAAACAGAAACGGATTATCGCACTTGTAAGTGCGACAGCACTGGTTGCGACTGCGCTGGCAGGATGCGGCAAAACATCAGAAGAAAACACACAGAAAACAGCAGTAGGTGAGGCAGAAGGAACAGCCAAGGAAGATCTCCCATTTTCAAAATATGCAGAGACAGTAACTGTCCATCTGGGCGGTTCAATGAATCCAAATGCGAAGATTCCTGACGGAATGAGCTATGAAGATAACTCCTATACACGCTTTTTGAAGGATGATCTTAATATCAAGGTCGTATATGATTGGGTTGCATCCTCATCTGACTATGATGAGAAAATGAACCTGTGTATCGGAAGTGGTACGATTCCGGAGATGATGAATGTCAATGCGACACAGTACAGGGCACTTCTGAAATATGACATGATTCAGCCGCTGGATCAGTATTTTGAAGACTATGCTTCAGATAAGCTGAAAGGATTTGTGAAATCCGGTGGGGAAGAGCTGAAAAAATGTATCACGAATGATAAGGGAGAAATGATGGCAATCCCGGCTCCGAGTATGATGGTAGGAGAAATGAACGAAATGTGGATCCGTCAGGACTGGCTGGACAAACTTGGACTGGAGGCTCCGAGAACATGGGATGAGATGGTAAAGGTAGCAGAAGCGTTTGTTACTCAGGATCCGGATGGAAATGGAGAGGATGATACCATTGGAATTCTTGGACCAGGTAATTCCAATCATATAAATGATATCGGAGATAACCAGTTTGGACTGGATCCGTTGTTCTGCAGCTTCCAGTCTTATCCACAGTACTGGCTACAGGATGAGGATGGAACTGTAAAATATGGTTCAATTCAGCCGGAGACCAAAACAGCTCTGGAAAAAATCCAGAAATTATATACAGATAAACTGATTGATCCGGAAATGCTTGTTAGAAGCAATTGTCAGGAAACTCTTTTGTCTGGAAAGGTAGGAATTTTCTTTGGACCTTGGTGGAGTGGTTATACGTTTGCAGATGCCACACTGGCAGGCGAAGCAGATTGGAGAGCATATTTTACACCACTGTCTGAGGACGGGAATTATTATACCCATATGCCGGATCCTACAAGTAAATATGTAGTAGTAAGTAAGAGCTGTAAGAATCCGGAGGCTGCATTTAAGATGATTAGCTATCTGGTTGCTAATGAACAACATTGGACAGACGATGGCATTACCTCCTCAGATATGAGTTGTGCGGATTTTTATCCGTTATGGAATGGCTACGACAATGCAGATGAGATTGAAGTATCCACGGAGACTCTTGAAAAATATCTTGCAGGAGAGATTACAATGGATGATGTCGATTTCTCACAGCACAAACTGTTAAAGAGTGATATGGAAGCAGTTAAAGAACTGAAAAAAGAACCTTATGATGATTTCAGCCTGGATAAATGGAATCTGGACAGTGACCTTGCAAAAACTAATCTCCCGAGACTTGTATCACTTCTGGTTGGAGGAGCTCCCTATGTAAATGATAAATATATACCGGTTTACAATGCATATAGCGGTCAGACAGAAACCATGCAGGCGAAATGGGCAAATCTGAAGAAGATGGAGGAAGAGACTTTCGCAAAGATTATCATGGGAAAAGCAGATATCAGCGAATTCGATACTTTCGTTAAAAACTGGAAGAGTCAGGGCGGTGACCAGATTCTCAAAGAAATCAACGATGAATTAAGTAAGTAAAAGAGACGGCGGCTGATGGTGTTCATTAGCCGCTGTTTCTTAATTGGAGGTATAAAATGCGGGAAAACAAAGTAATCTACGGGCTGATAGGATATGGTGGAATGGGCAGATGGCATACAGAAATCCTGTCAAATGTACCGGAAATTGAAATTGGTGGTATCTATGATATCAAGGAAGAAAAGAGAATAGAAGCAAAAGAAAAAGGTTTTTCTGTGTATGGCTCGGAAGAGGAAATGTTATCAGACCCGGATATTGATGTCGTGCTGATTGCCACTCCAAATGACTGCCATAAGCCGATTGCAATCCGTGCTATGCATGCGGGGAAAAACGTGATATCAGAGAAACCGGTGACTCTGTCATCTTCTGATCTTCAGGAGATGGAAAATGTTGCCAAAGAAACCGGAAAGTTCCTGACAGTACACCAGAACAGGCGCTGGGATGATGATTTCCTGATCATACGAAAGCTTGTAGAGGAGCAGAAGCTGGGGCATGTCTTCCGGATAGAAAGCCGTGTGCATGGTTCAAGGGGTATTCCGGGTGACTGGAGAAAAGAAAAAATACATGGTGGCGGAATGGTTCTTGACTGGGGTGTACATTTGCTGGATCAGATTCTGTATCTTTACGGAGATAGAAAAATTGAAACTGTATATGCATCACTTACCCATATTACCAATCAGGAAGTGGATGATGGGTTCACCACAATCCTGACATTTGAAGGCGGAACGGAAGTCTTAGTTGAAGTAGGTACCAATAATTATATTTCCCTGCCAAGATGGTATGTACTGGGTGAAGATGGTACTGCGGTAATCAGGGACTGGCAGTTAAATGGTGAGATCATACGGAAAACGGGCATAACCGAAGAGAAAGTAGTGCCGGTAAAGACAGCAGCAGGTCTGACCAAAACCATGGCTCCGAGACGGGAAGATACAATCGTGAAAGAAGAGCTGCCACATGTGTCCGGAGATATTGCGGATTTCCATAGGAATGTAGCAGCAGTTATAAGAGATGGGGCAGAGCCGGAGATTAAGCTCTTCCAGGTGATGCGTGTAATGAAACTAATGGAAGCTATTTTCCAATCAGCAGAAACAAACCAGGTGATTGATTATAGACAGTATGAATCATAAGTATTTATGAAGGAAAAGGAGAAAATAAGTATGAAACAGATAAAAATAGGAACATGCGTTCCTGGAACTAAGGCAGAAGAATGGTTAAAGGGATTTATTGGAAAAGGATTTGAGACATTTTCTCTTAATTTCCATATGTCACTGGAAGGGACTGACCTTGATAAGCTGGCATTGAGCACGGAAAAACTGTTGGCAGGTACGGATTCCAAAATCACGACAATTGGATACTATTGCAATCCTATCCAGTATGCAGAGCATAGGAAAACACTGGAAAATGTAATCTGCACTGCCGGAGAATTCGGAGCTACACATGTGAGTACTTTTGCAGGAGCGTGGGAAGGAAAGCCGGTAGAATCCGCATATGAAGAGTTTGGCAAGGTATTCCGGGAACTGGCTGATCTTGCAGAAGAAAAGGGAGTGAAGCTGGGAATTGAGAATTGCCTTATGGATGGAACATGGGAACATGCGACATGTAATATCGGTTTTAACCCTAAAGCGTGGGAAGTGATGTTTGAGGAAGTAAAGAATGATAACTTCGGACTGGAATGGGAGCCGACACATCAGATGGTACAGCTTATCGATCCGGTAACAGAGCTGAGAAAATGGTGCAAAAAAATAGTACATATACATGGAAAAGATGCAACAATAGACTGGGATGCTGTAAGACATAGTGGCATATCAGGCGCAGTCCCATTTGTATGGCATCGTATGCCGGGCTTTGGTGACACGAACTGGAGAGATATCATTTCTATTTTAAGAAGTAACGGATATGAGGACGATATCTGCATTGAGGGATACCATGATCCTGTATATTCCGGAGAACTGGAGATGACCGGACAGCTTCATGCACTGAATTATCTGAAATGGTGCAGGGGTGGAGATTTTACACCAACTCCATGGGCAAAATAGGGAAAACAGATACAGGAGGATTTTTCAATGAAACTTGGATTTATTACATCAATCCTTGACGGATGGACTTATGAACAAATGATGGATTTTGCTTCAGAGCAGGGATTTGAATGTGTGGAAGTGGCATGCTGGCCAGAAGAAAAAGCAGAAAGAAGATATGCGGGTGTAAGCCATATAGATGCAGAACGGGTAAACCAGGATGATGAATATGCAGCCCATATTATGGCATATGCAGAAAAAGCGGGAGTAGAAATCTCTGCACTGGCATATTATCCTAACGTAATGACGGCAGATAAAGAGAAAAGAAATGCTGCTATTGAACATCTGAAGAATGTCATACGTGCAAGTAAAAAGTTAGGTGTTGGCATGGTCACAACATTTATCGGAAGGGATCAGACCAAAAATGTACGGGAAAATCTTGAACTTGTAAAAGAAATATGGCCACCAATCATAAAACTGGCAGAGGTATGTGACGTAAAAATAGCAATTGAAAACTGCCCGATGCTTTTTGGTGAGGAACAGTGGCCCGGAGGACAGAATCTGATGACAACTCCGCCAATCTGGAGAGAGGTCTTCAAGATCCTGGACAGTGATAATCTTGGCATTAATTACGATCCATCCCACTTTATCTGGCAGATGATCGACTATATCCGCCCGCTTTATGAATTTAAGGATAAAATATTCCATGTTCATTACAAGGATATCAAGATATACAAGGATAAATTAGAGTCCTGTGGCATCATGGCTTATCCGCTGGAATATATGTCACCTAAGATTCCGGGACTTGGCGATGTGGACTGGGGAAAATACGTGTCAGCACTTACTGATATAGGATATGATGGCTGTACATGTATCGAAATAGAAGATAAAGCATTTGAGGATTCCAAGGAAAAGGTGGAGAAGTCTTTAATTCTCAGTAAAAGATATCTGGAGAAATATGTTATATAACACAGAAAAGTGCAAATAAGGAGGAAATACCATGAGAAAATTAAGAGCAGGAATCGTAGGCTGTGGAGGGATTGCTAACGGAAAACATCTCCCGGCTATGCAGAAAAGTGGTCTCTATGAGGTGGTGGCTTTTTGTGACATCATCATAGAGCGTGCGCAGGAGACAAAAGAAAAATTTGGCACAGAAGATGCAAAAGTATTTGAAGATTACCGTGAACTTCTAAAAGAAGATCTGGATGTTGTATATGTAACTACCCCAAACCGTTCCCATGCAGAAATCTCTATAGCAGCAATGGAGGCAGGAAGAGATGTCATGTGTGAGAAGCCAATGGCAAAAAATTATGCAGAAGCACAGAAGATGGTCGAAACTGCTGAAAGAACACACAGAGTTCTCAACATAGGATATCAGAACCGTTATCGTACAGATTCATTATATCTGAAAGAAATGTGCAAAAGTGATGAATTGGGAGAAATCTATTTTGCCAAAGCACATGCACTCAGAAGAAGAGCTGTTCCGACCTGGGGTGTGTTCCTGAATGAAGAAGAACAGGGCGGCGGTCCTCTGATTGATATTGGTACACATGCACTGGATCTGACATTATGGATGATGGATAATTATGAAGTGCAGTCTGTTACGGGAGCGTCCTTCCACAAGCTGTCTGATCAGACAGACCAGGGAAATGCATTTGGTAACTGGGATCCGGATAAGTTCTGTGTAGAAGATTCTGCTTTTGGCTTTATCCGTATGAAAAATGGGGCAGTGATCGAACTGGAATCAGCCTGGGCACTGAACACACTGGAGGTTGATGAGGCAAAAACAAGCCTGTGTGGTACCAAAGCCGGAGCTGATATGAAAGATGGCCTTAGGATCAATTACATCCACCATAATACACAGGTAGTAGAGAAACCGGAATTATCAAGCGGTGGAGTAGCATTTTTCTCAGGAAAAGAAAAGTCAGCAGCAGACTATGAACAGGAATTGTTTTACCACATCGTTGTTGATGGGGCAGAACAGGTTGTGAAGCCTGCACAGGCTGCAGTTGTCACACGTATTCTGGAAGCAATCTACCAGTCCGCAGAAAGTGGCAAGACAATCTACTTTGAGTAAAATACGGTCTTATATGCTTCGGGCTGATCTATGGAGAAATGAACATTAGAAATAAACGGATTAAACATAAGGAGTATATATGGAAATACATGAATTACAGCAATTGCTGTCAGAAATGTCATTACAGGAAAAAATAGGACAGATGGTGCAGCTCACTGGCGCATACTTCGATAAAGAGGCAGTGCTCACAGGTGTTGTTGGCGAACAGTTGCCACCGGAATGGATCATTCAATATGCCGGTTCAGTGCTTGGAGTGATCGGTAAAGATAAAATTTATGATATCCAGAGCAGATATATGGAACAGCATCCCCATCATATTCCATTGCTGTTTATGGCAGATGTCATACATGGGTGCAGGACCATAGCTCCGATTCCGTTGGGGCAGGCGTGTTCATTTCATCCGGAACTGGTGTCTGAGGCGGCTTCTATAGCTGCCTCGGAGGCATCTTCAGAAGGGCTAAGGGCAACATTTTCTCCTATGATTGATGTTTCAAGAGATCCCAGATGGGGAAGGATGATGGAATCCTTTGGAGAAGACCCATATGTAAACGGAATCATGGGAAAAGCAATGGTAGATGGCTATCAGCAGAAAGCTGATACCGGAATAGCGGCATGCCTGAAGCATTTTGCAGGTTATGGGGCTGTGAATGCGGGAAGGGAATATAATGATGTTGAAATATCCCAGCGGACATTTTTGGAGCAGTATGTAAAACCTTTCCGTATGGCATTAAAAGCAAAGCCTGCTATGGTCATGACAGCTTTTAATGCTATTGACCGTAAACCGATAAGCGGAAATAAGGAACTTCTTAAAGGGCTTCTGCGGGATAAGGAAGGATTTGAGGGAACTGTAATTTCAGATTGGGGCTCCATAGGCCAGCTGGAAGAACAGGGAGTGGCAGCTGATATGGAAGAAGCAGCAATCCAGGCTTCAGAAGCCGGTGTAGACATTGATATGATGAGTCCTGCTTATATGCTGTGTCTTGAAAAACTGGTGGAAAGCGGCAAAATTCCGGAAGCGTTTGTTGATGAAAGTGCATTCAGGGTCCTGATGATGAAAAATCAGCTGGGGCTTTTTGAAAATCCGTTTGCCGGTCTTGGAAAGAGTGGAAAACTGACTCTGCATAACCGGGAAAAGGCATATCAGCTGGCAGGCGAAAGCTGTGTCCTTTTGAAAAATGATAAGATACTGCCATTAAGCATGAAGAAGAAAGTTATATGGGCAGGTCCTTATACAGCGTCAAGAGAATTATTAAGCCGCTGGTCAATTTTTGGAGAACATGAGGCAGTTGAAACAATAGAAGATGTTTTACAAAAAAAGCAGATAGAAGTAGAATGTATTACTGGATGTAATATTCTTTCTGATGCAGAGTGTAAGGTATGGCAGGTGGAACAGGAATTGTCTGGCAAGCCAAGGGATGAGCAGTGGCTGGAAACGATAACCCATGAAGATACGGTCGTATGTGTACTGGGGGAACATGAATCCCAGTCAGGAGAGGCTGCCAGCAGGGCGTTCTTGACTTTGCCGGAAGAGCAGCAGGTGTTATTTGAAAAAATAGCAGAACGTACAAGTAATATCGTGACTGTGGTAATTGCAGGAAGACCATTGGATCTGCGGAGGATATCAGAAAAATCCAAGGCTGTCATTATGGCCTGGAGACCAGGAACTATGGGAGCTGAAGCAATCATAGATATTGTGTATGGCAGAATAAACCCTTCCGGCAAATTATCTGTGAGTATTCCATGGTGTGTGGGACAGGTGCCCATAAGCTACTGGGATGTAAAAACCGGACATATACTTACAGAAGATAATTCAGAAAACCGTTTCACCAGCAGATATATGGATATCCCGAATACGCCGTTATATCCATTCGGTTATGGATTGTCCTATACAGAGTTTGATATTTCGGACGTTGATGTGCAGATAGGACAGGATAAAAAAGTACATGTACATTGTAATGTGTGCAATACAGGGAATGTTGCGGGGGCAGAAGTAGTCCAGTGTTATTATGAAACATTATATGCATCTGTAGTACGTCCCAAGAAAGAGCTTGTCCGTTTTCAGAAGGTTTTCCTGAAACCGGGGGAGAAGAAGGATGTAGATTTCTTTATTGACCAGGAAGAATTCTCATATTATGGCAAAAACATGGAAACCGTTAGCAGCGGAATGAAACTGCGTATTAGTATTGGAAACAGCAGTGACCACCTTGTTTCTGAGAACATTATACAAGAATAGGAGAAAAGAGACATGAAGGATTTTGAAAATGATTTGATTTATTATCCTAATCCGGACCCGGTCAAGG
>OLSK01002085.1_pt1 | contig 13269 bp, 10 predicted proteins | sample 1672781 | NCBI WGS metagenome assembly OLSK01 (sample SAMEA3136723, study PRJEB25190) | human gut metagenome | biome: human gut; feature: human-associated habitat; material: faeces | place: Austria | collected 2013 | reverse complement strand
TTTCTTTTTTCTTAATATCCGTCATCTTTTGACGAATGGCTTGTTCACCCGCAATCATCGTTTGAATATCATAAGCATCACAACGAATACTAAAGAACATACAATAATACGCAAGCGGCACATGAACCTTAAACCAGGCAATTCTTACAGCCATCATTACATAGGCAACGGCATGGGCCTTAGGGAACATGTACTTGATTTTCTCGCATGACCAGATATACCAGTCAGGTACACCGTGTGCCTTCATATCCTCCTTCCACTGTGGCCACTGAGGGCATTTGCCCTTGGCAATAATGCCCTTTCGCACCTTCTCCATTATATTGAAGGCTTCCTCAGATTCAAGTCCCATGGAAATCAGATATGTCATAATATCATCTCTGGTACAGATACAGGTTGAAATGGTAGCTGTGCCTTCCTCGATAAGAGTCTGTGCATTGCCAAGCCATACGTCGGTACCGTGTGATAATCCGGCGATACGAATGAGGTCAGAAAACTCCTTTGGCTTTGTATCAAGGAGCATGCCCATGGCAAAATCGGTACCAAACTCCGGTATACCTAAAGCTCCAAGCGGACATCCATCGATATCCTCAGGCTCTATGCCCAAAGCGGAGGTGTTCTGAAACAATGACATGACAGCTTTGTCGTCAAGCGGAATCTTTGTTGGGTCAACACCTGTCAGATCCTGCAGCATACGAATCATGGTAGGATCATCGTGTCCAAGTATATCGAGCTTTAACAGGTTGTGGTCGATTGAATGGTAGTCAAAATGTGTTGTCGTGATGTCAACGGTCATATCATTCGCAGGATGCTGTACAGGAGTAAAGGTATTAATCTCCTCACCCATCGGCAGCACAACTATACCACCCGGATGCTGTCCCGTAGTACGTCGAACACCAACACAGCCCTGCACTATCCTGTCTATCTCGCAATTTCGCTTTCTGATACCGCGCTCCTCATAATAGTTTTTAATGTATCCAAATGCGGTCTTGTCAGCAAGTGTACCTATGGTTCCGGCTTTAAAGGTCTGGCCCTCTCCGAAAATAACCTCGGTATATTTGTGTGCCTTTGACTGGTACTCACCGGAGAAGTTCAGATCGATATCCGGCTCCTTGTTTCCCTTGAAACCGAGGAAGGTCTCAAACGGAATATCAAAGCCCTCCTTGCTTAAAGGTCTGCCGCACTTTGGACAGAGCTTATCCGGCATATCACAGCCACCACGGCCTGAAAATGCCTGTACCTCTGGTGAATCAAAATCACTGTATTTGCAGTGTGTACACAAATAGTGAGCATGCAGCGGATTAACCTCTGTGATACCTGACATGGTTGCAACAAACGAGCTTCCTACGGAGCCTCGCGAGCCAACCAGATAGCCGTCCTCATTTGATTTCCACACAAGCTTCTGTGCGATGATGTACATTACGGCATAGCCGTTTGAAATAATGGAGTTAAGCTCTCTATCAAGCCTTTCCTTAACTATAGGCGGCAGCGGATCTCCGTACATCCTGTTTGCCTTGTTATAGCAGATTTCACGAAGCATGCCGTCAGAGTTTTCGATAACCGGCGGACATTTATCAGGTCTGACCGGTGAGATACGCTCACACATGTCTGCTATCTTATTGGTATTGGTGATGACTACCTCCTCAGCCTTTTTGCTTCCGAGATATTCAAACTCCTTTAGCATTTCCTCTGTGGTCCTTAAGTAAAGCGGAGCCTGCTCATCTGCATCCTTAAAGCCCTTACCGGCCATGATAATACGACGGTATATCTCGTCATCGGGATTTAAGAAATGTACGTCACAGGTTGCAACAACCAGCTTTCCAAATTCCTCTCCAAGCTTTACGATTCGCTTATTTATATCGATAAGGTCATCGTTTGAAGCAATATCGGAATCCTCGTCACGTATCATAAATGCGTTGTTGCCAAGAGGCTGTATCTCCAGGTAATCATAGAAATTCACAAGCCTTGTGATTTCCTCCTGTGGTCTTCCGTTTAAAATAGCTCTGTAAAGCTCTCCTGCCTCACAGGCTGAGCCTATTAAAAGCCCATCACGATACTTGTTAAATTCTGATTTTGGTATTCTCGGTCTCTTATTATAATACTTGATGTGTGACAGTGAGATAAGCCTGTAGAGATTGGTACGCCCCTGGTCACAGGTTGCAAGAATGATGGCATGGTATGTAGGCATCTTCCTTATCATCTCAACAGATGATTTTGCCAGGGCATTTACCTTATCTAAGCTTGATATGCCCCTGTCCTTTAGCTTTTCTATGAATTTGACAAATATCTCTGCGGTACATGCGGCATCATCCACCGCTCTGTGATGATGGTCAAGCGAGATGTTTAGAGCCTTGGCCACTGTATCCAGCTTAAATCTGTTTAGCTGTGGCAGAAGCACTCTCGCAAGAGCCACCGTGTCCACAATTGTAGGATTACACTCCATGCCAAGCAGCGCGCAGTTTCGCTTTATAAAGCTCATATCAAAGTCAGCGTTGTGGGCGACCATGATGCAGTCCTTGCAAAACTCCATAAACTGTGGCAGTATGACATCCACTGTTGGCGATGTGATAACCATGTCATCCCTTATCGAGGTGAGCTCCTCAATCCTGAACGGAATAGGTACCTCAGGGTTTATAAATGTGGAATAGCGGTCTACAATCTCGCCACCGATGACCTTCACCGCACCTATTTCTATGATTTTATTCTTTTCCGGAGAAAAGCCTGTTGTCTCTATATCAAATACCACGTACTTGTCATCCAGCGACTGACCGGCTGCATTCTCCACAATATCCTTTGTATCATCGACCAGATATGCTTCCACACCGTAAATGACCTTGAATTTGTCATCCACAGTATGGTTAGCATCAGGGAATGCCTGCACATCACCGTGGTCTGTAATAGCAATGGCCTTGTGCCCCCAGCGCATGGCACACTTCACAATATCCTTTACGTCAGACACGCCATCCATGTCACTCATCTTGGTGTGACAGTGAAGCTCAACACGTTTTTCAGCAGCAGTATCCTCCCTCTTTGATGTAAAATCAGGTATCTTTTTAAGTCCGACTATTGAGCTTATTGACAAATCACTGTCATATTTATCTACAGTCACAACTCCCTTTGCCTTAACAAAGTTGCCCGGGGCAATATATGCAAGAATATCTGCTACGTCATCATTTCTGGCAAAGAGCTTGAGCATGATGGTGTCTGTGAAATCAGTGACCGCAAACATAATGATAGTCTTTTCGTTTCTGATTTCGCGGGATTCAACCGTAAGAATCTTGCCCTTTATTGTAACCTCACCGATAGGACCGTCAATCTTTTCAATGGACATCTCTTCATCATCAAAGCTTCTTCCATACACGATATCAGGGTCATTGTCATATTTGCGTCTGAAATCTCCTTTGCGCTCGAACTTTTTCTCAAACTTCTTTTCAAACTTCTTCTCAGGCTTTTTATCAGTGCCGGCCGAATTATTCCTTGAATTGCTGTCAGAGTCTGTTTTTGCCTCTTTTTTCCTGTTTGAAACTTTAGTTGCCCCAGTTTTACTATCATTTATTGTACCGGATGCATTATCACTGCCTCCTACAAACATTGCACCGTCATCGACAGCCACTTTAGCATCTTCATCACCGTCATCTTTTGCCATGGCAAATTTAGTGCGGGCTACAATATTTTGCACCTCCTGCTCAATCTGCTTGTCAGCATTCTGACGGTATTTGCTGATTTTTGGTTTTTCGTACTGCAGATTAACGATAAAATCCATCCCACAGCGCTCGCAGAACACCTTCTCAAGAAATTCTATGACCGAATTGCCTCTGGTCTTTGCGATTATTGTCTCCTCAAGTGTGACTGTGACATGTGTATCGTCGGTAAAGCTCCACTTTGAGGTTCGCAGCAGATTGTACAAAAGTACACTGTGACTGTTTATTTCGTCAAGAATACTGTCAAAATAGACATCAAAAAGAGTCTTCGGTGTGTACTGCGAAGACAACTCGTAAGACTCTATAATTTTTACTGTAATATCTTTACTTTTAAATATCTGTTTTTTTATGCTTTCTTCTAGCTTCCAGATATTTTTTTTGAAAATAAGGCGTTTTGCTTTTACATATATTTTGTAAAAATCTCTTGCATGGTTTACGGAAATTCTGGTGACATCAGCATTCTCCAGCAGATTCTCCATATCCTTGTCCAGCTTAAGTGTAGGGAAAACTTCCTTAAATGTCTTTGTCAAAATTATTCACCCCAATGGTCAAGCTCATATTTCAATGCACCCAAAAGCTCGCTCTCAGGCACCTTTTTAAATACCTCACCGTGTTTTATGATAAGACCCTCGCCGATTCCTCCGGCCACGCCAAGATCTGCTTCCTTTGCTTCACCCGGTCCGTTTACCACACAGCCCATGACAGCAACCTTTATGTCAAGGTCATATCCTGAAACCATTGTCTCCACCTGATTTGCAAGCCCGATAAGATCTATCTGTGTGCGGCCGCAGGTAGGACATGAAACAACCTCTATGCCACCCTTTCTAAGACCCAGAGTTCTTAAAATGAGCTTGGCAGACTTGATTTCCTCGAGAGGACTTCCTGTGAGAGATACACGTATTGTATCACCTATGCCCTGGCTTAGTATCAGTCCGAGTCCGATAGCAGACTTTATATTGCCGCTTATTATTGTGCCTGCCTCTGTGATACCCACATGGAGCGGATGATTGGTTTTATCTGAAATAAGCTCATGTGCTTTAACACACATCATGACATCTGATGATTTGATGCTTATGACAAGATTGTCATACCCCATATCCTCTATGAGCTTTACCTTGTCCAAAGCGCTCTCCACAAGTCCCTCTGCTGTCACACCATGATATTTCTCTACCAGGTCTTTTTCAAGAGAGCCACTGTTTACACCGACGCGGATAGGGATATTTCTCTCCTTTGCTACATCCACGACAGCCTTTACCCTTTCTGCGCTTCCTATGTTGCCGGGATTGATTCGGATTTTGTCGGCTCCGTTTTCAATCGCAGCTATTGCAAGCTTGTAATCAAAGTGTATATCCGCAACAAGCGGTATGCTGATTTGTTTCTTAATCTCCTTAAGTGCCCTTGCAGCCTCCATCGTAGGCACAGCACATCGGATTATATCACAGCCTAAGTCTGTCAGCGCGTTTATCTGCGCAACTGTGTCAGCTACATTCTCAGTCTTTGTATTTGTCATTGACTGTATGAGAATCGGGTTTCCTCCACCGATTACTTTATTTCCGATTTTTACTATTTTTGTCTCCATGTGTATATCTCCAATCTGTTATAAAATCAGACTATTAGATTTCTGATATCATTGAACATGACAACAACCATCAGAAGAAGTAAAAGCACTATGCCAACGAGATGCACATAGCCCTCCTTCTCAGGGTCTACTCTCTTTCTTCTTATGGCTTCAACTATCAAAAATACAAGTCTGCCACCATCAAGTGCCGGCAGTGGCAGCAGGTTCATCACACCGAGGTTTGCAGAAATCAGCACGCCCCAGTTTAGCATATTTAATATGCCAAGCCATACTCCGGACATAGAAACTGCCTGCTCATAGGTGTCTCCCATGTTCTTTACAATGCCGACAGGTCCGCTTAAGTTATTTACAGAGGCAGCCCCGGTACAGAGCATTTTAAGCCCCTCTATTGTCGTATAGATGTTGTATTTCACCTCGTAGCAGCTATAAAGCAGCGCCTTTCCAAAGCCTGGCTTTGTACGCTCTCCCGACACGTTAAAGCCGTACAGATACCTCTTTGTTGTCTCGTCATATTTAGGCTTCAATGTGGTGGTGTGCCTTTTGCCATCCCTAAGGTAGGTCACATCAACTGTTTCACCTTCGTGAAGCATCGAGTAGAGGCTTATCTCGCGGTAAAAGTGTATATTCGTATTGTTCAGCTTTACAATCTCATCACCGGCCTTGATACCGGCCTCCTCAGCCGCATACCCCTCAATAACACCGGCAAGCTTTGGACTGTCATAGCCTACAGAGCAGATGATAATGAGAGCAAAAATAAATGCCATGATAAAATTAAAAAACGGCCCTGCAAAAACAACGCTTATGCGCGCCCACACTGATTTGTTGTTGAATGCCCTGTCATCACCTGAGTTTTCATCCTCACCCTCCATGATACAGGCTCCGCCAAATGGAAGCAGCTTTATGGAGTATTTGGTCTCTCCACGCTGCACTCCAAAAAGAGTCGGTCCAAGTCCCAGACAAAATTCATTGACCTTTATGCCATTTGCTTTAGCAAGCCAGAAATGTCCGAGCTCGTGAAAAATTACTATGATGCTGAATAATATGATTGCAATAATAATACTAATAATGTTCAAAATTACCACCTTTTACTGATATAGTCATATGCGCACAGCTCTGTATCAAGTATCTCATCCACTGAAGGATTTTCAATAAATGATGCATTCTCCATACATGCCTCGATTATATCGATTATTTCCAGATATTTAATCTTTTTATTCAAAAACAGCGCCACTGCTCTCTCGTTTGCAGCATTGAAGGCCGTAGGAATATTACCTCCTGCCCTTGCAGCCTTCATGGCGATAGCAAGCCCTTTAAAGGTATCAAGATCCGGTGCCTCAAAGGTCAGATCCTTAAGCTTAAAGAGATCAAGCCTGTCACCGGAAAGCGCAGGTCTGCTTGGATAATACAGTGCATACTGTATAGGTATACGCATATCAGGAGTACCAAGCTGTGCTATAACTGCTCCATCCGCATACTCAACAGCCGAGTGAATGACACTCTGAGGATGCACTACAACCTGAATCTGCGACAAATCGACATCAAAAAGCCATTTTGCTTCAATCACCTCAAGCCCTTTATTGACCATGGTTGATGAATCAATAGTGATTTTTTGACCCATTGACCAGTTAGGATGCTTTAGTGCGTCCTCCACCCTTATACCTTCAAGCTCAGAGAGCTTTCTGCCTCTGAACGGACCTCCGGATGCTGTCAGAAGAATTTTTTTAATTGGGTTCATTGAGTTCCCTTGCAGTGACTGGAAGATGGCACTGTGCTCACTGTCCACCGGAAGAATGGACACACCATACTCTTTCGCAAGCGGGATAATGATATGGCCCGCTGTAACGAGAGTCTCCTTATTTGCAAGTGCAATGGTCTTTTTTGCCTTTATTGCGGCAATTGTCGGGCGTATTCCAAGCATGCCGACAATTGCGGTTACAACTATGTCACATGGCTCAATGGTGGCACATTTAATTAAACCGTCCATGCCATAACCAATCTCGATGTCTGTATCCGCAAGACTTGTGCGAAGCTTTTTGGCATCGTTTTCATCACTTACACTGACAAACTGTGGCTTGAATTCCCTTGCCTGTTTCTCTATAAGGGAGAGATTTCTGCCACAGGAAAGTGCCACAACCTGCATATCGCCATGCTCTCTTATCACATCAAGTGTCTGTGTTCCGATAGAGCCGGTTGAACCAAGTATTGATATTTTTTTCATGATAATTCCTCGATTTATATTTTTCTCAGTGGTTCTGAATAGTTACCTTAGCTTTTTGTTTTCAATGGTTCTTAAAAGTTACTTTTTAACTTAAAAAGAAGCTAGCCAGATAATAAATGATTGGTGCTGTGATAATCATGCTGTCAAAGCGGTCTAAAATGCCACCATGTCCGGGGATCAGATGTCCGTAATCCTTGATACCATAATTACGCTTTATGGCTGATGCACACAAATCTCCAACCATTGAAATAAGGCCTGCAACAGCAGCTATAACAGCAAGTATAGCAATCTCTGTGGCGTCTATATTCATATGATTTCTGAATATAAAGCAGTATAAAGCTGTAAGAAGCGCACTGCCGAGCACACCACCTACTGCACCCTCTATAGACTTCTTTGGTGAAAGCTTTGGTGCCATTTTGTGCTTTCCAATCAGCACTCCGACGCAGTAGGCGCATGTATCACAGCCCCAAGAGCATAAAAATACCAAGAAGGCAAGGTAAAGTCCGTTGTTGAGTGTACGTATCTGGTAGACATATGAAAGCATTGTTCCTACATAAAACATACCAAAAAAGGCTGCCATGAGCTGCTTTGCATCATATTTCGGGTATGAAAGCACATACACGAACATCAGTACGATAAGAAAGCCCATGAAAAGCATCATTACATCAGGTATGAAGCTCCACCTTAAGTTGATGTAAAACAAAATCAAAGCAATATACGGTACAACCGATAAGAGCGATTTTTCAAATTTAAACACCCTGAAAAGCTCAAACATACCTATATACGAAATCAGAAGTGTTGAAAAAAGAAGCACCTCGTTTCCTGTTACTATAAGAAATATAGCGGCAATTACAAGAACTATACCACTAAGCAGTCTTGTCTTAAACATTATTTATCCTCCGTGTCGTTCGTTTCTTTTAATCCACCAAAGCGACGGTCTCTTTTATTATATGCATCTATAGCCTTTTTGAGTTCATTTTTATCAAATGCAGGCCACGGAACATCTGTAAAATAAAACTCAGCGTATGCAAGCTGCCAGAGCAGGTAGTTTGACAGGCGCTGCTCACCACTTGTGCGGATGAGTAAATCAGGATCCGGAAGCTCTCTTGTGTCAAGATATGATGAGAAGGTATCTGCATCTATATCGTCAGCTGAAAGCTTTCCATCATCATGGTCAGCTATCATATGCTTTACAGCACGTATCATCTCATCTCGGCTTCCGTAATTAATTGCAATTGTCAGGTTAAGACCCGTATTTACTGATGAAACTTCTTCAAGGTTTCTTATTTTCTCCTGAAAATTTTCTGAAAGCCTGCTTATCTCACCAATTACGCGCACACGCATATTGTTTTTATTGGCAGTCTTTATGCAGTTTTTAAGATAGCTTTCAAGAAGCTTCATTAGTGCAGCGACCTCAGACTCAGGGCGGTTCCAGTTTTCAGTGGAAAAGGCATAAAGTGTCAGATATTTAACGCCGAGGTCGTTTGCAGCCTTACATATATTCTCAACATTTTTGGCTCCTACTGTATGACCGTAGTTTCTTGGCATACCCTTACTTTTGGCCCAGCGGCCGTTTCCGTCCAGAATGATTGCTATATGTTCCGGAGTACTCATATTTTATTTCCTTTCATTTATACATATTATATATTTACAATCATGACGCATCATTTATTTGCTGGTCACACAGTTAAGTGTGAACAGTAAAAACGGGAATAAGCAAATAAGGGACACGAATAACATGTCCCTTGTTTGTATACGTGATATAAATACTATACAGTAAGTATCTCTTTACATTTTGCATCAACCGCAGCGTCAACCTTTGCGACAAACTTGTCGGTAAGCTTCTGAGCGTCATCCTCGAGGCCTTTAATCTCATCCTCTGAAATGCCTTCCTCTTTGCCGGTCTTCTTGATGCTGTCGATTGCATCCCTTCTGATATTGCGGACAGCAACCTTAGCTTCCTCGCCCTTTTTCTTGATGTCCTTTGCAAGATCTTTACGTCTCTCCTCTGTGAGCTCAGGGAAAACAAGTCTGATAAGCTTTCCGTCGTTTGTAGGATTAATTCCGATGTCAGAGCAGTTTATTGCTTTCTCAATCTCCTTAACCATAGAAGCCTCCCATGGCTGAATCTGAATCATTCTTGGCTCAGGAACACTTACATTGGCTACACTCTGAATTGGTGAAGGGGTGCCATAATAATCTACACGAAGCTTGTCAAGAATATGTGGATTGGCTCTTCCTGCGCGGATGCCTGCATACTCTTCCTCGAGATTATTTAATGTTTTTTCCATTTTATCCTGGAAAGGGTTTAATCTTGAATCCATATTATCCTCCTGATATGCATTATATGCAATTTACTATACAGTAACCTTTGTACCGTTGAATTTGCCTGTAAGAGCATTTACAATGCTGTTTTCCTCATTGAGTCCGAATACATACATAGGCATCTTGTTCTCAAGGCACATGATAGACGCTGTGAGATCAACTACTGCGAGCTTCTTCTCAACAACCTCTTCGATTGAAAGCTCATCATACTTCTTTGCAGCAGGATTGGTTTTTGGATCACTGTCATATACTCCGTCAATAGCCTTGGCAAGGTAAATACCATCTGCCTCAATCTCAATTGCACGAAGCACTGTGGCTGTATCTGTTGAGAAATAAGGATGGCCTGTACCACCTGCAAAGAAAACTACCATATCATGTGCAAAATACTTGTTTGCTCTGTCCTTAGAGAAAAGCTTTGTCATGTTGCCACATTCAAACGGAGTGAGAACCGCTGTCTTCATTCCAACATATCTGAAAATCTCAGATACATAAATGCAGTTCATAACTGTAGCAAGCATACCAATCTGGTCAGCCTTTGTGCGGTCGATGGTCTCACTTGTTCTGCCTCTCCAGAAGTTTCCGCCACCGATAACAATACCTACCTGTGTACCTTTATCAACAATTTGTTTAACCTGTTTTGCAACCTCAATGACTGTAGCCTCATCAAAGCCGTGGTGCTTATCACCTGCAAGTGCCTCACCACTTAATTTTAATAATATTCTACTCATATTTATTTCTCCTCTAAAAGTCCATGAACATCGATATCGTCCTGTACATACCCTGATAAAACGTTATTGTTTGCTGTCTGGCTAATTCATTATCCTTTGAGTCCATATGCGTCCCCCGTTATGATTGGTTTTGTTTCCTCTTACTATTTTACCATATTTTTATATCTTGTAAAGATATAAAAATTCCGCAAAAGTTTAAAAGTTAAACTTTTGCGGAACAGCATTCGTTTAATCAGTATAAAGATACAGTTTAGACTCCAGCCATCTGGGCAGCAACCTCAGCAGCGAAATCTTCCTGCTTCTTCTCCATACCCTCACCTACCTCGAAACGAACCATCTCGGTGATTGTAAGATCCTTAGAAACTGACTCAAGATATTTTGCAACTGACTGCTTTCCATCCTCTGCCTTAACATATGTCTGGTCAAGGAGACAAATCTCTTTTAACTGCTTAGATACACGACCCTCAACTAAACCATTGAACATCTTCTCAGCCATGATAGACTCCTTGTCTGCCATTGCAAGCTCACCAAGCTTTGCCTTAGCAGCATCTGATAAGAAGTTCCATACATAGTTCATGTTGTTCTTGTGCTCGTTGAAGTTGTTGATATCATCATCGCTCCAAAGCTTCTCGTTAATAGCCTTGTCAATTAACTTATTAAGAATAGGCTTTGGAAGTGTTGTAGCATCATTTAATGCACTGTCAACAGTGATCTCTCTAAGCTTTGCAAGCTCTTCATCAGAGATATCGTTTCTGCTGATGTACTGTGGGTTCATAGCTGCAACCTGCATAGCAATATTTGTGATTGCTTCTTTAGCTGCATCATCTGCTGCACCATTTGCTGCAATGATAACGCCGATTCTTCCACCACCATGGATATAAGAAGTAACAACATCACCTGTAACCTTTGCAAATCTACGAACAGATAACTTCTCTCCGATTGTAGCTGTCTTCTCTACAAGAAGCTCGCTAAGTCCGTTTGTGGCAAGAAGAGCGTCGATATCCTCTCCATTTGCACCACCATTTAAGCCAGAAGCAAGTGCTGTATCTGCTACAGTCTGAACAAACTCCTGGAATGTCTCGTTCTTTGCAACGAAATCTGTCTCAGAGTTAACCTCTGCTACAACTGCAACGTTTCCGTTTACAGCAACACGTGCGATTCCCTCAGCGGCAATTCTGCTCTGCTTCTTTTCCATCTTAGCTGCACCGCTTTTTCTTAATACCTCAACAGCGGCATCCATATCACCGTTTGTCTCAGTTAAAGCCTTTTTGCAGTCCATCATACCTGCGCCTGTCATTTCACGCAGTTCTTTTACCATACCTGCTGTAATAGCCATTTGATTATCCTCCGATATTAATGTGTTTTATTCCTCAACTGTCTCGTCAGAAGCTTCCTCAGCAGTAACCTCTTCCTCAGCTCCCTGCTTTGCCTCGATAACAGCGTCTGCCATCTTAGATACGATTAATTTGACAGCTCTGATAGCATCATCGTTTCCTGGGATAACATAATCTAACTCGTCAGGATCACAGTTTGTATCAGCAATACCTATAAGAGTGATTCCAAGTGCCTGAGCTTCTTTGATACAGATACGCTCCTTCTTAGGATCTACTACGAAGATTGCATCAGGAATTCTCTTCATATCCTTGATTCCACCAAGGTTCTTCTCGAGCTTCTCCCACTCCTTCTTGAGTGCGATAACTTCCTTCTTAGGAAGAACATCGAATGTGCCATCCTCTGACATTGTCTCGATAGCTTTAAGTCTTGCAATACGGCTCTCGATTGTGCGGAAGTTTGTAAGCATTCCACCTAACCATCTCTCGTTTACATAGTACATACCGCAACGCTCTGCCTCAGTCTTGATTGCATCCTGAGCCTGCTTCTTTGTACCTACGAAAAGGATTGTACCACCCTGAGCAGCGATATCAGATACGGCATCATATGCCTCATCAACCTTTCCTACAGACTTCTGTAAGTCGATGATGTAGATACCATTACGCTCTGTGTAGATGTATGGCTTCATCTTAGGGTTCCATCTTCTTGTCTGGTGTCCGAAATGTACACCTGCCTCTAATAACTGCTTCATTGAAATAACGCTCATTTTTTCTACCTCCATGGTTAAAATCTTCTGCCGGCATCAACTCTTTGGACCACCCGAGCACAGGCACCACGCCAACTATCAACCAGCATGTATATTTGTTATGCGCACTCACGCAATCGACATTGTAACACAAAAAAAAAGTGCATTCAAGCACTTTTTTCTGAAAATATATGTTTTATAAGAAGTATTCTGTCTGCCGGTCCGTGTTCTATTTTGCTCTTGTCCTGATGCTGTTTATTATATATGAAACACTGGCTACAACAAACAGAAGATAACCGACCGCAAGCTCACCCCAGAATGAACTCATAGTATCTGCAGCATCCAGCACATCATACATACTCTTATAACAGTCAAAGAAGCTCACATCATATCCATAATCACTAAATTCCTGATATAATTCCATGCTGACACTCAGTCTCTCTGAAATGTATATCATTCCTATACACAACACTACGCAGATTATTATGCCCTTCAGGTCAAGTTTCTTTCCAAACTTGTTGTACCCCATCATGGCACATATGACCATAACCGCTCCTGATATGCCTGCGATATAACCAAGCTTATACACAACAAGCCAGAGCACAACTCCGACCAGTGATCCAAGAAACGCTCCTACCAGTCCT
>OLSK01002081.1_pt1 | contig 13294 bp, 10 predicted proteins | sample 1672781 | NCBI WGS metagenome assembly OLSK01 (sample SAMEA3136723, study PRJEB25190) | human gut metagenome | biome: human gut; feature: human-associated habitat; material: faeces | place: Austria | collected 2013 | reverse complement strand
CAGCTGATCGACCACGATGACCGTGAACAGCGCCGTGAGCGCAAAGTCGATGCCCGTAGTGTCGAACGGGATGAGCGAGCCGACGAGCCCGCCGAGCATGGACAGCGCGACCCAGTAAAACGTCACGAACGCGGCCGTGAGCACGTAGGCCCACTTCTCATTGACGTCGGGGCCGAAATCGTGCGAGCAGTGCAGCGAATAGTTCTCGTCGCACAGCGAATAAATCAGAAACCAGCGCCACGGGCCGAAGGAACGGAACTTGTCGATGAACGACAGGCCGTAGAAAATGAGGCGGCTGTTGAGCAGCAGTATCTCGAACACGGCGCGGCGGCCGATGTAGCCGGAATGGCGGCACTCGGGGCAGCCGGCGCCCTTGTAGAAGGTGACGTCGCTGTCCTCGGGCAGGCCGAGAAGAAGCAGCTCCTCGGCAGAGGGACGGTAAGCCGTTTTGCAGTGGGGACAGAGCTTGCGGACCAGACGCTGGCTGACCACGCCCCGCAGGGCGCTGGACACCAACCAGGGCTCCACGCCGATGTCCTCCAGACGGTGGACGGCGGAGACGGCGTCGTTGGTGTGCAGGGTAGAGAAGACCAGGTGGCCGGTGATGGCTGCCCGCATGGCGATGGAGGCCGTCTCACCGTCGCGTATCTCGCCCACGGCGATGATGTCCGGGTCCTGACGCAGGATCGCGCGCAGGCCGCTGGCAAAGGTCATGCCGGTCTTTTCGTTGATCTGACACTGGTTCACGCCGGGAAGGTGGTACTCCACCGGATCCTCCAGCGTGACGATGTTCAGCGCGTCGCTGGACAGGTCGCGGAGCATATTGGACATGGTGGTGGACTTGCCGGAGCCGGTGGGGCCCACCAGCAGCACCACGCCGCTGGTGTTTTTCAGCAGGGCGTTGTAGTTGTCCAGGTCGCGGCCCTCCAGCCCGAGGACGGACTTGTCCAGCACCTGGGCGGACTTGTCCAGCAGGCGAAGGACGATCTTCTCACCGTAAACGGTGGGCATGGAGGCGATACGCAGGTCAAGGCTGTGGCCCCGGACGGAGAACATGGCGTGGCCGTCCTGGGGCACCTTGTGCTCGGCAATATTCATGCCGCCCATGATCTTCAGGCGGGAGATGACGGTGTTCTGCAGATCGGCGGGCACAGTGAGCACACGCTGCAGCAGGCCGTCAATACGCATACGCACCAGCATTTCACCCTCCTGGGGCTCCAGATGGATGTCGCTGGCGCGCTCGGTGAAGGCGCGCTCGATCAGGGAGTTGACAAAGCGGATGGTGGGGGCCGAGGCCTCCGGGTCGGCAGTGTCCCGGGCCATCTGGGCGGGGATGATGTCCTCGCCGGCACCGGCCTCGCGCTTCATCTCCTCGATGACGCGGGCGGTGCCCTCGCTGCCATACAGGCGCTCGATGGCCTGCTCCACAGCCTTGCGGGTGGCGATCATGGGGATGATGCGTTTGCGGGAGGCGGTCTTGACCTCGTCCTGGGCCACAAAGTCCAGGGGGTCGTGCATGGCCAGGTACAGGCGGTCCTGCACCAGCTTTACCGGGACCACGAGAAACTTTTTGGCCAGGTTCCGGGGGACGTATTTGGCCAGCTCCACGGGAATGGACACGGCGGTCAGGTCCACGAAGTCCACGCCCAGCTGCACACGCAGCGCGTCAATGAGCTGCGCTTCGGAGATAACCCCCTGCCGGATGAGAACATCGCCCAGACGCTGGCCGTCCTCGCGGGGCAGGGCCAGGGCCTGCTCCAGCTGCTCGCCGGTGATGATACCGGAGGAGACCAAAAGATCGCCCAGCCGCATATATGTCACGGAATACACCTCCAAACGGTAAAAAGCAAAAAAATTAAGTAGGGGCAAAAACGCGGGACGCAGTCTGCGCCTCGCGGTAGTGTTTTCAACCCCTACAATACCCTACTGTATGTAGTAAAAATTGCTATACCGCATTTTCGCCGTAAAGTCAATTCCTTTTTCGACATTCTTCCACATGAAATCGGCAAAAATGGAGGGTTGATGCGTGAAAATCATGCGCTCATATGACAAATTTCAGAAGAACCTGCAACAAATCCGATCGTGTGATAAGAAGCTGTTAACAAGCATGGTTCAGAAAAGCCAACCCTTTTTACGGCGGGGCGGTGGCGGCGGGTCCCGGCGGAAGGGTTTATCCACCAGAATGATGTCATCGCCGAACTTCTGGACGCACTCCCAGGGGATGTAGTAATCCTCGCCCCGGCCGAACAGCCCGAAGAACCGGCAGGGACCGAAGACGATCAGCGCCTTGACGGAGCCCTCCGGCACCGTGACCTCCACGTCGCCCACACAGCCAAGGCGGCAGCCGTCGCACAGGTTAATGACCTCTTTGCGCCGCAGCAGCGAAAATTTGCACAGCATCGGCGTCACCTCCTGCCGTCAGGATATGCGCGGCGGAGGCTGTCCCATACCGTCGGATCTTAGGGCTTTTCGCCGGGGAGAATAACCGCCGCACCGGCGGGAAATACTGCCACTATCACGAAAGAGGCAGGTGGCGTCATGCGGGGCAGAGTGGAGATCAGCGGTATCAACACAGCGAAGCTGCCTGTGCTGAAAAACGATGAGATGACGGCGCTGCTGCGCCGCGCCCACGCAGGTGATACAGCGGCGCGGGAGCAGCTGATCTGCGGCAATCTGCGGCTGGTGCTGTCGGTGCTGCAGCGGTTCGCGGGGCGGGGCGAGAGCGCCGACGACCTGTTCCAGGTGGGGTGCATCGGTTTGATGAAGGCCATCGACAACTTTGATGTGGAGCAGCCGGTGCGGTTCTCGACTTACGGCGTGCCCATGATCGTGGGGGAGATACGCCGCTATCTGCGGGACAACAGCGCCCTGCGGATCAGCCGCAGTATGCGGGACACGGCCTACAAGATCCTGCGGGCCCGTGAGGCGCTGCTGGTGGAGACGCAGCGGGAGCCCACGGTGGAGCAGCTGGCGCGGTATCTGGACATTCCGCGGGAGGACGTGGTGTTCGCCATGGACGCGTTCAGCGATCCGGTGAGTTTGTACGAGCCGCTGTATGCCGACAGCGGGGACACGGTGTGCGTTATGGACCAGGTGCGGGACGAGAAGAATACCGACGAGAGCTGGCTGGACCGCATCGCGCTGAAGGACGCCATAGCCCGGTTGGACCCGCGGCAGCGGAGCATACTGGCGCTGCGCTTCTGCCAGGGGAAGACGCAGATGGAGGTCAGCAGCGAGATCGGCATCTCACAGGCGCAGGTGTCACGACTGGAAAAGACAGCACTGAGCAGCATCAGGAAGAATATGTGAGTATCCCCCGGCTTCGCCGGGGGATACTTGTGCCTTTTGCGTCTTTTGAAAAACGCCCTCTTTTCTTTTGGAAAAGTTTGGTGTATACTATACGCTGAATGAGTATTTGCACCGGAGGTACTGACTATGTTTGATAATCGACGGGAGATCATGCAGGATGTGTTTCTGACGTATCTGCCCGCACAACGTTTCAAAACCAGCCGCATGACCGTGCAGCTGATCGCGCCTTTGCAGAGAGAGACAGCGGCGGCCAACGCGCTGCTGCCCGCCGTGCTGCGGCGGGGCACCGTCCGCTGCCCGGATATGGAGAGCCTGTCCGCCGCGCTGGATACGCTGTACGGCGCCAATATCGACTATACCATCCGCAAAAAGGGTGAGCGCCAGTGTGTGGGTTTTGCTGCCGGCTTTATCGACGACGCTTTCACGCCCCACGGCGAGAAGCTGCTGGAGCCTGTGTCGGCGATGCTTGGCGAGCTGCTGCTGGACCCTGTGACCCACGGGGGACGTTTTCTGAGCAGCTATGTGGAGAGCGAAAAGGCCAACCTGATCGACGCCATTCGGGGCCTGAAGAACGACAAGCGTGACTGGGCGGATATCCGGCTCATGCAGGAGATGTGCGCCGGCGAGCCGTACAGCGTGCTGCGCCTGGGAGACGAGGAGACGGCCGGGCGTATCACCAACCAGTCACTGTATGTCCATGGGCAGGCGCTGATGGCGTCCAGCCGGGTGGAGGTCATCTACTGCGGCAGCGCGGAGGCGCAGCGTGTGGAGGACGCAGTGCTCACGGCGCTGGCGGCGCTGCCCCGCGGCGCCCAGACGGCGCTGCCGGAGGTGCAGCGCATACAGGCACCGGATACGCCCCGGCGGATCGTGGAGACGATGGACGTGACCCAAGGCAAGCTGGCCATGGGCTACCGCTGCAGCAGCGACGACTATCCGGCCATGGTGCTGGCAAATCTGATTTTCGGCGGCACCAGCAACTCCAAGCTGTTTTTGAACGTGCGGGAGAGGCTGAGCCTGTGCTACTACGCCTCCAGCAGCTATGCCCGCAGCAAGAACATTCTGACCGTATCCAGCGGCGTGGAGACCGCAGACTTTGAACGGGCGGAGGCGGAGATCGGCCGCCAGCTGCAGGCAGTGCAGCAGGGCGATTGGGAGGACTGGGAGCAGGAGGGTGCTCTGCAGGCCATCCGTGCATCGCTGCTGTCACTGTCGGACTCTCAGGGTGCGCTGGAGAATTTCTATCTGGGCCAGATCGCGGCTGGGGTCGAGGAGACACCGGAGGAGCTGGCCGCGGCGCTGGAGCAGGTGACAAAGGAGCGCATCGTGGCGGCGGCACAGACGGTGAAGCTGGATACGGTGTACTTCCTGCGGGGAAAGGAGGAGGCGTAACATGGACAAGAAGCTGTATCCCCGCATCGGCGAGGAAGTGATATGGGAGACGCTGGACAACGGACTGCCGGTGTGCATCGTGCCGAAGCAGGGCTTTTCCCGAAAGTACGCGCTGTTTGCCACCCGTTACGGCGGCATGGATATGCGCTTTGAACTGAAGGGACAGTGGCTGGACACTCCGGCGGGCATCGCCCACTATCTGGAGCACAAGATGTTCGACACGAAGGACGGCAACGCCCTGCAGGAGCTGGCGAAAAACGGCGCGGAGCCCAACGCCTTCACCTCCAACGCCATTACGTGCTACTATTTTGACTCTACGGAGAAGTTTTACGAAAATCTGGAGATACTGCTGTCCTTCGTGTCTGTGCCCTATTTCACCGATGAGAGCGTGGAGAAGGAACAGGGCATCATCGGCCAGGAGATCGGCATGATCGAGGACAACCCCGAGTGGCAGGTGTACAAGCAGATGATGCAGGCGCTGTACCGCAGCAGTCCCGCGCGGACGCCGGTGGCCGGCAGCGTGGAGAGCATCAGCCATATCACGGCGCAGACGCTGTATGACTGCCACAAGGCGTTCTACACCCCGGCAAATATGTGCCTGGTGGTGGTAGGCGATGTGGACCCCGAGACGGTGCTGGCCACGGCAAAGCGGGTGCTGCCGGCGGAGAGCGGGGCGATCATCCGGCGCGACTATGGCGCGGAGGAGAGTACCGACGCTGCCTGCGGCTATGCCGAGGCACAGATGGAGGTGGCCATGCCCACGTTCCTGGTAGGCTTCAAGTGCCCGCCCCAGCACGGAGGGGAGGCGCAGCACCGGTTTGCCGCCATCGGCGAGCTGGCTTGTGATGTGCTCATGGGCGAGTCCAGCCCGCTGTATGCGCGGCTGTACAGCCAGGGACTGATCAACGGCTCCTTCGGCGCGGCGTTCGACCTGCTGCCCGGCGCGGCCTATGCCTATGCCGGCGGCGACAGCAAGGACCCGAAGGCCGTGGCGGAGGCCATTCTGGACGAGGCGCAGCGGCTGGCGGCGGAGGGTGTGGACGGCGACTATTACAAGCGGATCGTCAACGCCAACTTCGGCGCGGCGCTGCGGGAGCTGAACGCCTTTGAGTCCATCGCCGTGTCCATGGCGGAGGGGCGGTTCCAGGGGTATGACCCGTACCGCTTCCCGGAGATATACGATGACATCACCGCGGAGGATGTGCGCGCGTTCCTGCGGGAGAACTTCACGCGGACGCACATGGCGCTGTCGGTGATCGCGCCCAAGGAGGGATAACATGAACGTGAGGATCATGGCGGACAGCCCCATCCGGTTTCCGGGGCTTTTCGGGGACTGGGCCTTTACCGGCTCGTCCGTAGCCTTCCATATCGGAGGAAAGGCCATTTATTGGTACGGAATCATCATCGCGCTGGGCGTGCTGCTGGCGCTGTGGTTCTGCATGAAGCAGAAGGAGAAGTACGGGATCACCGAGGATAACTTGATGGACGGCGTGCTGTGGGGCATTCCCCTGGCTATCGTGGGGGCGCGGCTGTACTATGTGCTGTTTTATCTGGACCGGTTCAAAAAAGCGGATGGTTCCTTTGACTGGGCAGAGTCCGTGGCTATATGGGACGGCGGATTGGCCATCTACGGCGGCGTGATCGCGGCGGTGCTGGTGTGCTTCGTGCTCAGCAAAAAGCGGGGCTTCAAGCTGGGGGCGCTGACCGACCTGATCGTGATGGGTTTCCTGATCGGGCAGGCGGTGGGCCGCTGGGGCAACTTCATGAACCGGGAGGCCTTCGGCGCGGAGACGACGCTGCCGTGGCGGATGCAGCTGACCACCACCGCGGGGACGCTGGTGGAGGTGCATCCTACGTTCCTGTACGAGAGCCTGTGGAACGTAGTGGGGCTGCTGCTGATCGTCTTTATCGTGGCGAAGGGACGCCGCTTTGACGGTGAGAACACCTGGTTCTACTTCCTGTGGTACGGTATCGGACGGTTCTGGGTCGAGGGGCTGCGGACCGACAGCCTGTACCTGTTCAACTGGACCATCGGCGGCGAGCCCATCCGCGTCAGCCAGGCGCTGAGCCTGGTGATGGTGCTGGTGTCGGCGTTCATGCTGCTGTATAACATCAGGCTGCATCCCCACAAGCCGGAGGAGCTGTATGTGAATATCGCCGCGGCGCAGAAGGCGGCAGAGGGCGAAAGCGCGGACGGCAGCGCGGAGTGACGCGATGCGGCTTCGGCGCGGTGTACAGGTCCATTGCAGAACACCATATGCAGCCCGCTTTCGGAACGGGCGGCGCTGTAAAAAAAAGAACACCCACGGCTGAAGCCGTGGGTGTTTTGTCTGTATCAGTGCCGCCGCGCGGTGAGGTAGTGGTTGTTGTAGTACGTCTCGGACAGGGAGGTGATCACCACGCAGTGCCCGTTGTAGTAGGAGGACGAGGCGTGGATGAACTGGTCGCCGCCGATATAGATGCCCACATGGGAGGCGGTATAGCCGTAGTCCTGGAAGAATACCAGATCGCCGGGCTGCAGATCGCTGCGGGAGACCTCGGTGCCGTAGCTGAGCTGGCTGGTGGCGCCGTGGGGCAGCTTGATGCCCACCTGGGCGAAGACATACATGGTGAAGCCGGAGCAGTCGAAGCCGCTGGCAGAGGAACCGCCGTAGACGTAGGGCACGCCCAGATACTGCTGGGCGATGGAAACGATGCTGCTGCCGGAGGCGGAGGCGGCCGGCGTTGCCGGGGTCTCGGCAGGTGCTTCGGCGGGAGACCCTTCGGTCGTTGTATTCTCGGCGGGCTTGTCCGCCGTGCCGGTCAGGGCGGAGGTGGGGCAGATCAGCACGTACTGCGAGGCCACATAGCCGCTGATGCCGTTGTAGGTAACGGCGAACCAGCCGCCGGACTCAATGCCGGTGACGGCAATGACCGTGCCCTGAGATACGGTGCCCAGAGAGGTGCTGCCGCTTTTGGCGGCGGTACGGATGTTCAGCACGTCCGCGGTGACACGTCCGGCGCCGTTAAGGCCGGAGGCGGTGTCGTAGCGGGTGACATACTGGGCAGCCACATAGCCGCGCTTGCCGTCGAAGGAGATACGGTACCAGTCACCCTCCTGGGCGGTGAGCTCGATAACGGCGCCCTTGTCCAGGGTCTTGAGAATGTCATAGCCGGTGCCTGCGCCGCTGCGCATACGGACGCCGGTGCCGGAGATCACGCCCAGTGCCTGAACGGCGGTGGAGACGGGCGCCTCGTCGGCCTCGGGCGTCTCCTGGGGCGGTTCTTCCTCGGCGGCCTGTGCGGCAGCAGCCTTGGCGGCGTCCTCGTTGTTGAGCAGGGCATCCTCGGCGGTCTCGCCGCCGGGATGGGCCGTCAGTGCCGCTGCGCCCAGCAGGCCGGAGAACAGTGCTGTCTCGGGAGAGGGCTCAGTGGTGTCGGTGGGCAGGGCGGAGACGGAGGCAACGGTCAGGGGCACGGCGGGGGCGGCGTCGGTCATGCTGGCGGCGGCACCGCCGAAGTTGACCACCGCGTCACCGCCGATGACCAACAGCGTGGCCAGAGCCACTGCCAGTGCGGAAAAAATACGCTTCATGGCTTACAGCTTGCCGGCGAGGGCACGCTCCAGCCAGATGCAGCCCACATCCATGGCGGCATAGAGGCTGTCCTTCTCGGATTTCTTGACCACGCGGTCCCGGGACTTGAGGTCCGGGTCGGTCAGCTGAAGCTGGACGGATACACGCTTGGCCACGTCCATGTCCTGCTCCTTGACGGTGTCGAGAATTTGCAGGAGGACGATGTACTTGTCTGCCATGCTGCCGTAGTAGATGAAATTGTCTACGCGGCGCAGGGGGTGGTTCTTATAGACAAGCCCTTCGGGCTTTTTGTTTTCAGCCATGATGATACCTCCGAAAATTTTTGTAACCAAATTGTAACACATTTGGACGGGGCTGTCAACGCAGGCGCGGCAGGAAAAATATGGGACTTTGTGCCGCAAAGGAAAAAGGGGCTGCCGCACTTCTGCACGGCAGCCCCTTACAGCGGTACGCTTACAGCTCCAGATAGCTCTTCACCAGGACCTGCAGCAGCTCGTCCCGGTCGATCTTGCAGATCAGGGACCGGGCGGAGTTGTGGTTGGTGATGTAGGTAGGATCCTCGGAGAGAATGTAGCCCACGATCTGATTGATGGGATCATAGCCCTTCTCCTTGAGTGATTCGTAGACGGAGGTGAGGATGTGGTGTACCTGCTGCTCCTTATCCTCTGCCGCGTTGAACTTACGGGTAAATTCGTCCATGTGGGCACCGCCTTTCTCATTTTCTCAACATCGCTTTTAGTATACGCTCTTTTCCCGGAACTGTAAAGGGGAAAAAGTGCGCGGTACAGGGGGAAATCTGCGCGGGATCAGCGGCGCAGCTCCGCACCGAAGCGCTTGGCGATCTTGCTGAGCACGCCGGAGGCGACCTCCTCGATCTCGGCGGAGGTCAGGGTCTTATCCTTGGAGCCGATGGCCAGGCGCAGCGTCAGGGACTTCTTGCCTGCCGGGACCTGCTTGCCGCGGTACTCATCTACGAAGGCCGCGCCGTGGAGCAGCTCACTCTTGATGCCGCGGACGGTCTGGGCCACGTCCTTCCACTGGACGGAACCATCCACCAGCAGGGAGATGTCGTAGTCGGTCATGGGATACTCGGCCAGGTGGGTGAAGGTGTTGGTGCGGGACTTCAGGGGGACCAAAGAGTCCTGATCCAGCTGGAACAGCATCACGTTCATGTTCTTGATGCCGCAGGCCATGGAGACTTTCTTGGCCAGCAGGGCCAGGTCGCCTACCTTCTCGTCACCGCGGTAGATGTTCAGCCAGACCACGTTGTCGGCCCACACGGGCTTCTCCGTCTGGCGGAAGGTCAGCGTCTCCATGTGGACGTAGCGCGCCATCATCTCCACCACGCCCTTAGCCTTGCGGAACAGGGCGGTGATATCCTTGTCGGTGGTGGCGAAGGCGCCCGCCACGTTCTTGCGCTGGGAGGGCAGCTTCTCGCGGGGATCGTAGGGGGAGGTGTAGTTCTCGTCGCGGAACACCTGCGCCGTCTCGAAAATGGAGAACTCGTCGAAGTAGCGCTCGTTCTTCACCACGGCCTTGCACAGGTTGGGCAGCAGGGAGGAGCGCACGAACCGCTCGGCGGGAGACGGCGGCGTGGACAGGGACAGAATGCCCTCCGTGCTCTGCAGCACCGCGTTGACGTAGGATTCCTCCATCCACGGATAGGTGAAGATCTCCTGCATGCCGCAGCGGATGGCCAGATACTCCTTGATGCGCCGTTCCAGATCCTTGTCCAGCTGGTTGATGGCGCCGTCGAAGGTGGTGGTGATGGGCTCGGCCTCGAAGTTCTCGTAGCCGTACATCCGGGCGACCTCCTCCATGATATCCGCCTGGATGGACACATCGCCGGTGGAACGCCAGGTGGGGACCACCACATGCATATTGTCGCCATTGAAGGTGATGCCATAGCCCAGCAGTTCCATTTTGTGCTTGATCTCATCCGGGGACAGGCGCTTGCCCAGCCGGCGTTCCAGCCAGCTGAGGGCCACGTCGATCTCCGCCGGCTTCAGGTGCTTGGGGTACTGGTCCACCAGGCCGGTGACCTTCATATCCGGGTACAGGTCGGAGAACAGCTGCATGGACAGATCCAGAGCCTGATCGCAGCGCTCCGGGTCGATGGCCTTTTCGTAGCGGGCGGAGGCCTCGGTGCGGTTGTCGTACCGCAGGGCGGTGCGGCGGATGCCGGCGGCCTGGAAGTTGGCGATCTCCAGAATGACCTTGCTGGTGGTGGGGAGGATGGAGTCCTTGGCGCCGCCCATGACGCCCGCCAGACCCACGATGCCCGCATCGTCGGCGATGGTCAGATCGTCGGTGCTGAGGGGCAGCTCCTTGCCGTTGAGCAGCGTCAGCGTTTCGCCCGCTTTGGCGCGGCGAACGATGATGTGCCCGGCGATGTGGTCGGAATCATAGGCGTGGGAGGGCTGACCGGTGGCCAGCATCACATAGTTGGTGATATCCACCAGCGCGTTGATGGGGCGCATGCCGGTTTTCCAGATCCGCACCTGCATCCAGTAGGGAGCGGGCTTGACGCAGACATTTTCGATCTGCGTGCCGGTCATGCGCGGGCAGCGCTCCGCGTCCTCCACGGTGACGTGGAACCCGGAGGTGTTCTCCACGTTCCGGTCGAAGTGGGGGAACTGCGTCATGGGCAGGTCGTACAGCGCTGCGATCTCCCGTGCGATACCGTAGTGGCCCCACAGATCGGGGCGGTTGGTCATGGACTTGTTGTCGATCTCCAGAATGATATCGTTCAGGTCCAGAGCGTCGGCCAAAGGGGTGCCGGCGGGGGCGTCAAAGTCACTGAGGTCCAGAATGTGGGCTTCCTCTTTGGTGGGGAACAGGTCGGCCAGGCCGATCTCCACCGCGCCGCAGATCATGCCGTAGCTGTCCACGCCGCGGAGCTTGCTTTTCTTGATCTCCACCAGGTCGCCCTCGCCGTGCCACTTGCACATGGCGCCGGGCAGGGCCACAGCTACTTTCATGCCCTCGCGGAGATTGCTGCCGCCGCAGACAATGTCCTCCACACGGCCGCCGATATCGGTCTTGCACACCTTCAGCTTGTCGGCGTTGGGGTGCTGCTCGATGGTGTTGATAACGCCCACCACCATGTCGTGGAAGGACGCGCCCAGATCGGTGGCGTCCTCCACCTCCACGGTGGACATGGTCAGGTCGTAGGCCAGCTTTTTCAGGTCGGCGTCAGCCGGCAGCTGGACGTAATCGCGGATCCAATTCAAAGATACTTTCATGTCGTGTACCCTCCCTTATCAGCGGAACTGTTCCAGGAAGCGCAGATCGGCGCTGTGGAACAGACGGACGTCATCCACGCCGTAGCGCATCATTACCAGGCGGTCCAGACCGATGTTGACGTAGAAGCCGGTGTATTCATTGGGGTCCAGGCCGGCGGCCTTCAGCACGTTGGGGTGAGGCGTGCCGCCGGGCATGACCTCGATCCAGCCCACGTGCTTGCACACACTGCAGCCCTTGCCGCCGCAGACCAGGCAGCCCATGTCGATCTCAAAGCCGGGCTCGACGAACGGGAAGAAGCCGGCGCGCATACGGACCGGAACGTCGCGGCCGAAGACCTTGCTGAGGATGCTCTTGATCATCACCTTGCCGGAGGCAAAGGTGAAGTCCTTGTCCACGATCAGCGCCTCATACTGGAAGAAGGCACGCTCGTGCCGGGCGTCGGTGGTCTCGTTGCGGTAGACCTTGCCGGGATATACGAAGCGGTAGGGGGCCTTGTGGGTCTGGAGATAGCGGACGGAGCCGCCGGTCAGGTGGGGTCGCAGGCACAGCTTGTCCCAGCATTCGCCCTTGTCATGGCCAGCCAGCCAATAGGTGTCCATGCTCTCGCGGGCGGGATGGTTGGGGGGAAAGTTCAGGTTGTCGAAGCCGTAGAGTTCGCTGGTGATGTCATCCTCCTCAAAGATCTCAAAGCCCATGGAACGGAAGGCGTCATTCAGGTCGTAGCACATCTGGGTGATGGGGTGCAGACCACCGCTGAGGGGCATGGTGCCGGGGACGGAGATGTCAAAGTCCGGGTCCACCTCGGAGGCCTTCATCTTCAGCTCGTCACGGCGCTCGTCCAGCAGGGCGGACAGCTGTCCTTTCACCTGGTTGACGGCCTTGCCCATCTCCGGGCGCAGGGATACGTCCAGCTTGGGCAGCTCCTTCATCAGCTCGGTCAGGCTGCCCTGCTTGCCCAGCAGCGCGGCCTTGATGTCCTGAAGCTCCGTCTCAGTGGCGACGGAGGCGATGCGCTGCTTGCCCTCGGCCAGCAGCTGTTCCAGTTTTTCTTTCATGTATTTGCTTCCTCCTCTTCAGAGTTGTTTAATGGGGTAAAGCGCAATAAAAAACACCCTTCATCCCATGTCTTGGGACGAAAGGCGAACTTCCGTGGTACCACCCAGCTTCGCGGACCTTGTCCGCGCACTCATTACCCGGTAACGGCGGGGTCCGGCCGCGCATTTCCTCGCGGCAGCTCCCGGGCGAACACTGCGGTACATCCCAAGTCGGCTTGCAGCCGGTGGCCGACTCTCTCTGCCGGATGCGTGGGCGCAGATCTTCCCGTTCACAGCTTTTTTGCTTGATGGATAACTTATACCACAACAAAAGGAAACTTGCAAGCACTTTTTTCGCGGCGCGATACGAAAAAAGCAGGTTTTGTAATTGACATATGTGCTATACTGTACAAAAAGGCACGGGGAGGTGCGCTATGCAGGTCATCGACAGGGCGTTTGTGCGGGGCCTTATGCCCTCCCGGGACCAGGGCGGACACAAAGGGACCTTCGGCAAGGTCTATCTGCTGGGCGGCAGCGTGGGGTACACCGGCGCGCCGGTGCTGTGTGCCGGCGGGGCGGTACACAGCGGCTGCGGGCTGGTGTTCCTGGGCGTGCCGGAGACGGTGTGGCCCATCGCGGCGGCCAGATGTCTGTGCGCCATGCCTCATCCGCTGGCGGAGCAGGACGGAAGGCTCTCCGCGGCCGCGGAGACGGAGATACGCCACCGTGCCGCCGTCT
>OLSK01002075.1_pt1 | contig 13335 bp, 10 predicted proteins | sample 1672781 | NCBI WGS metagenome assembly OLSK01 (sample SAMEA3136723, study PRJEB25190) | human gut metagenome | biome: human gut; feature: human-associated habitat; material: faeces | place: Austria | collected 2013 | reverse complement strand
CTGGGGGGCTGCCGGCCCATCGCCGTCCTCTCCGACGAGTGCGAGGACGTGGTCTGGCAGTGCGCCACGGAGCAGGTGGACCTGCTGCTGCTGGAAACCGACTTCTCCGACGGCGTGGAGGACAAGGACGTCTCCGCCCGCTGTGAGATCGCCGTCCGGGTCCGGCAGGCGCTGCCAAAGTGCCGGGTCTGCCTCCTCTCCCAGGTGGGCTACCCGGAAAAGCGGGCCGCCCTGGACAAGGCCGTGGAGCTGCACCTCATCGACGGCTACTGCCTGGGCGACCTGACGGCCCGGCAGGTGCGCTCCTGGCTCAGCGAAGCAACGCAACCCACGCAAAGCCCAAGCACCCGATGAACCACCCCCCGGCCGCCCCAGGCCGGAGAGACCAACAAGGAGGAAGAAAGACATGAGAAAACAAATCACCAGCCTGCTCCTGACGCTGGCCATGCTGCTCTCCCTCGTGCCCACCCTGGGCGTGACGGCGAGCGCGGCAGAGGATGATACATCTTATTCACAGGCCGAAATTAGGGACTATGCTACGTTTGCGTCCTATCTCCGTTCGTACGATTCAAGAGATCTCAAGCTGATGGAAGACATCGATTACACGGTGGGCATTAATGATCTTTCTATCGATGTGATGTGTAACCAAAAACTGGATCTGAACGGCCATAAGATCAGGATCGACGCAAGCAAGCGGGCGGGGTTTGAAAACCTGCTCTGCATTCGCCGCGGCGAATTCACGCTGTATGACAGCAAGGGCGGCGGCGAACTCGCGGTTTCCTTTCCTGATGACGACAAAGCGTACAGCATCATCATGATGAGCTCCGAAAAGAAAGACGAGCCTTCAAAATTCACAATGAACGGCGGCACGCTGACCAAGCTGCGTCCTAACATGACGTACACCTATGGAGCCAGCGGCTGCATCGGCGACGACTATTTTAATAAGCCCGAAAACGGCAAGCGCTCGCAGATCACGATCAACGGCGGCACGATCAACTGCCCATACGCATACAACTGGGACAGGAGCAAGCCGCTCCTCAGCCTCCCGGTTAAGGCAATGCCGCTGGCGCTGCAGCTGCTCTATTCCAATCTCACGATCAACGGCGGTACCTTCAACGGCATTGTCTGGACAGATAATCTTTGGCGAGGAGAGCAGGATACAGAGCCGCGCGTTGTCCTCAACGGCGGCGTGTTCAACTCCCCGTTCGTGGTAGAAGATATGTCGAGGACTGCGACGCAGATGGTCATAGACGGAGCGCACTTCAACGACGGCTTTCATGTTAACAACAAGTACAGCAAAAACACCGATGTGGGAACCGTCCCGCAGCTGCTGCTCAAGAGCGGCGTGTTCGACTCGCCCGACAAGAATCCCAAACTCGACATTTACAATGCTACCGCAGCGCATGGGGACAGCACGATTACCAAAAATCGAGTGATACTTCACGCCATGAAGTGCTTCCCGAACAGCGCGATAAAGGTAAACGGAAAGATCTATACCTCCGAGAACATTAACTCGCTTGTGAGAAGCAACGATAAGGGTTACTATCTGAATTTCAACTCGAACACTCCCATCGAGGTCATTCGCGACGCATGGGGCGTTATCGATGTCAAGCTGGACGGCAAGTCCATCGACTACGCCAAGGACTGGAAGGGCGCAGTTGAGAAGATGGACAACAGCAAGGCGCATACCCTCACCTTCCAGTGGAAGCCTTTGGCGCAGGAGCTGAAAGACGCAGGCTATACCTATCGAACCAAGTGCGAGCATTATATTTCCGGTTCTACCGCAGTACAGAAGACAGAGACCATCGATGCCAATAAAACCTCGCATACGGTCACCATTCCGAAGGGCGCAGACCCCAAGGTCTATTCCTTTGATTTGCAGCTGAATCTGGATAAGAACGGCAGCTCCGTCGGCATCATCAGCAACGAGCATATCGTTAAGCTGGTGGTGAGCGAAGCGCCGGAGGTCAAGACCCTCACGGGCAAGGCGAGCTACATAAACAGCGCCGTTTTCGGTCAGCCCGTCCTCTTCTCCGGCACCATCACCCCGGGCGTCAAAATCTGGGAGTGCCAGTTCCAGTGGCAGCGCAGCACGGACGGCGGCAGCACATGGACGAATATTGAGGGCGCGACCAGTGGCAAGTACACTCCCGTGGCGACTGACATGGGCGAGAATGTCCGCATCCGCGTGAAGGTCACGGCGGAGGGCTATCTCGGCGAGATCATCGGCGCGGCGCTGAAGGTCAGCAAGGCTGCCAACAACAATTATCCCGAGGTTATTAAGCTGGAGGCCGTGAAGAATGGCGCAGGCAATTACACCGGCTTCAAAATCACGAACTTCGACTCCGACTACGAGTATGTTTACAGCACGACTGATACGCCGAATTGGAGCGCAAATCAGATCAGTTCCGCAACCGTAACCGGTCTGACGAGCAATACCACCTATTATGTTTTCGCCCGTTTCAAGGAGACCGCTACCCATACGGCTGGCTCCATTGTGAGCAACAACAGCATCAAGCTGTATGACAATGTTCCTTTGAATCGCGTGTTGCTGGAAGGCTACGGCAGCCACGGAACGATCTACATCAAGAAGGGCGAGAGCGTTACGCTGAAGGTCAGCGCAGACCCCAGCAACGCCAATTATTGGAGTAAGATCACCTTCAAGGATGAGGGCGCAACAACAAGCAACATCGCTATCTCCAATGGAACAATTAATGCAAGCACCGGGACGGCCACGCCGTTCCCCAATGGCCATACCATTACGATCACCGGCGTTTCTACAGGCAGCGCAAATCTGAGAGCCAGCTACCCCAGTGCCACATCAAGCGCCTACGGCACATGGTATGTGGTTGTATACGATGATTCCACTGTGGCCAATGCTTTGAGACTTGAGAGCGTTTACGCATACGCGGATATTACCCTGAGCGAAAATGACGAGGCGGGGCTTCCCACCGATCTTCCGAAGCTGCTGCCTGAGAACAGCGGCTATCATCTGGAATGGCGCATTCTCAAGAGAGGAACCTACGGCGCTACGTATGTGACGGAGAATGATAATATTAAGCTGGAGGACGGCAAGATCAAGCCGAAGGCGGCTCATGCCGCATCGGAGAAAGCCCAACTGGAGCTGGTTGCCGTCAAGGATGGCAGCACCGAATACAAAACGCTTCCTAAGAAATCCCTCTTTTATGTCACCGTGACCGAGGCTCCCGTCATTGAGCTTACCGGCATTACCGTTGCCCCGACGAAGGTGAATCTGGAGCTTAACGCAACCTATCAGCTCTCCGCCGTGAAGGAGCCTGTCAACGCAGCGGGCAGCCTGAACTGGGAGAGCAGCAATACCAGCGTGGCAACAGTTGACAGCACCGGCAAGGTGACCGCTAAGGCACAGGGCACGGCAATTATCACAGTCTCCTGCGGCGATAAGAAGGCTACCTGCACCGTTACGGTCGACCACCAGCATGACTACTCCGGTCAGCCGTACCTGTATCTGGATCCCGGCAATCACTATCAGGAGTGCAAGGCAGGCGACGGCTACAACATTCAGGCTCACGAGTTCACGCCTTGGACGGATAACGGAGACGGCACACACAGCCGCCACTGCACCATCTGCAAGATGACGGACGGCTCCACCTACACCGAAACCGCCGAGCATACCTGGGTATGGGTAGTGGATCAGGAAGCGGCGCTGGGTCAGCCCGGCAAGCAGCATGAGGAATGCACCGGCTGCCATGCTAAGCGCAACGAGAATACCGAGATCCCCGCCCTGCGGGATTACGCCGTTACCGTCACCGGCGGCACGGCAACCGTTGCCGCAGGCACCACCATCACCCGCGCCATGGAGGGCGTTGAGGTCACCGTTACGGCACAGGCTCCTGGCGGTAAGCACTTCGTCAAGTGGGTCGTTAAGGCAGGCGGCGTAACACTGGCTAATGAGACCAGCGCCACCACCACCTTCATCATGCCCGCAAACGATGTAACGATCGAGGCAGAGTTCGCCGAGAACCCCGTAGAGGCGTATACGCTCACGGTTATCAATGGCACGGCCTCCGTTGCCGCTGGCACCCCCATCACCGACAAGATCGAGCAGAACACCGTTGTGACCGTTACGGCGAACGCACCGGAGACAGGCAAGGTCTTTGATAAGTGGGTCGTGCTGGAGGGCAATGTCACCCTGGCAGACGCCACCAAGGCCACCACCACCTTCACCATGCCCGCAAGCGCTGTGAAGATTGAGGCCACCTATAAGGATGCGCCTCCCAGCCATACCCACAGCTACGGCACGGATTGGAAGTATGATGACACCAATCACTGGCATGAGTGCGAGTGCGGCGATAAGGCCGATATTGCGGCTCACAGCGCCAGCGAGTGGATCGTTGACACGGCAGCTACCGAAACCACCGACGGCGCTAAGCATAAGGAATGCACCGTCTGCAAGAAGGTTCTTGAAACCGCAACGATCCCCGCAACAGGCAGCACTCATACCCACAGCTATGGCACGGATTGGAAGTATGACGGCACCAACCACTGGCACGAGTGCGCGTGCGGCGACAAGGCCGACACGGCAGCACACAGCTTCCAGTGGGTGATCGACAAGGCCGCTACCAAGGAGGCCACCGGTAGTAGGCACGAGGAATGCACCGTTTGCGGCGCTAAGCGCAGCGAGAATACGGTCATCGACAAACTCCCCGACGGCGGCAACACCGGCAATACAGGCAGCGGTGATAATAACACCGACAAGCCCGGAAAGGACGACTCCACCAAGTCTCCTCAGACCGGTGACAGCAGCAACCTCATCGGTTGGCTGGCTGCTCTGTTCGTCAGCGGCGGCGTTCTGACTGTACTGGGTCTGAACGGCAAAAAGCGGAAGGAATCCGAGGCTGAATAAGCCGACGCTTCCGAAATCGAAATAACCTAAACACAATAGGCGGTGACGGATCATTCCGCCACCGCCTATTGCCCCGAAAGCGGACTTGCTGCCAAGTCCCTTTCCGAAAGGCGGCAACCACGACGGTGTTGCCGCTTTTCGGAAGGACTACAGATAAGATAAAGGAGATAAGCTACCATGACTGTTTCAGAGAGAATTCCCTTCAGCGGCTTCCTGCTGCCCCTACAAGAAGGGTATACCTACAGCTGTGACCGTCGCACCACCGACGGCATGGAGCTGCTGTTCATTTCCCGTGAGGACGGGCGTTCACGATATTACTTCGAGTCGGATATGCAGGAGTTTGATCGTAAGGCGGCAAGCGACGCCTACAGTCTAACCGTGTATCCCCGGCCGAACGGGGACGGAGAGGTGTCCTTGCTCCATTGGAAGCGCTCCGCTACGGGCAGATTTTTCCTCTTTCGCATGACCAAGCCCGGCGTCACGCTGACCGGCGAGATGTGCCTGTGGGAAGATGAGACGCCCATCGGCACCGGTCTGCCGATGCTGTTCGACTTCCTGGACGAGGTCAGAATTCAGAATATCGAAGTAAAGTAAGGTGAAGCAATGCAGGATAACAGAATACCGAGACCAATGACCGAGGCGGAAATACTCCGCAGGCGTGAGCTGCGCCGTGCGGCGATCAAAAAGCAACAACGGAGAAGGACGCTCTTTCTTACCGCCTGCGGCCTTGCGGCGGTGCTGCTCATAGCGGGCATCGTGCTGCTGTGCCGAGGCTGCGGCCGCACCGAGGGCAGCCCTCATGACGAGAGCATCTACGGCAGCTTTGCAATGTCCGACAGGAGCTGCGTTTATACCTTCCGTGAGGACGGCAGCGGAGAGTTGCGGCTCTCCGGCGCACCGTATAAATTCCGTTTTACGCTGTCCGGCAGGACGCTCTCTATCGACTTTGAAGCCGAGGCACTGACCGACTGCGAGTACGAGGTGGCGTATACCGATACGGGGCTTGAGCTGACCGCTGGCATGGGCACGGCGACACAGGGTGCGAAATACATACTGAACAGAACAGAAAAATAAGACCCATGCGGTCATGAAAGGACGGTGACGGCGATATGCCGCCTGAAAAGAGAATAGCCGACCGGACGGCAATCTCCGGCACAGTTTCAAGAGCGCTCAGCAAGTAAAAAACTTGCTGGGCGCTCTTTCTTTATGCCTTCGACAAAAATCAGCCGTTTCCAGCAGCAAAACAAGCGGTTCGGCAAAATATTCCAGCGAGGAGGTGATACCGATGTACAGTGCAGTGCTTTCAGAGGACATACCATACGGATCTTTGCCGTAAAGGGCGGCCGCCCTGCCGTCCTTCGGCGACAAGGTGATAACATGAAAAAGGACATAGGAAAGATAAAGGTGTTGAAATAGCAAAGACTGTCTTTGCGCAGACACACAGACACCTATATTTTTTTGACCTTCCCGGTCGACAAAATTCAAAACAAAATCCGAGAAGCGCCAATAAAAGCACCGAAAAAACGGGAATTTTACTTGGCTTGACTTTTTGCGGCCTTTGCGCCTTAAAACAGCAGCAATCCGGCAGCGTCGGCTGTCGAAGCCCTCCGTATCAATCGTTTTTGAAACCAACCAAAAACGATTGAACGGAGGTACATAACCTTGAAAAAACAACCCAAAGCGGTTTATATCATAGAAAACGGCGGGTACACGGAACTGACCTATGAGGAATTCCGTCGCCGTGAGCAAATCTGCCCGTTATATGCGGACAAGCTCTTCCTGCCTCTCTACGGCAGGCTTATGGAGGTATCCAAAGAGGATTACACGGAATTCTACCGAGCAAAACGCCGACAGAAATATCTGGACGAACGCTCTGCGGACAACGGCGACTTCTCCTACGATATGCTGACCACCGATGAATTCAGCGGCGAGGACATCCTCATCGCTGAGCAGCCGGATGTATGCGACACCGTAGTGGAAAGCATTATGACGGACAAGCTCAGGGAAGCCATCCTCAAGCTGACCGATGAGGAACAGCTCCTCATCTACCGCCACTATTACGCCGGCATTTCAGGCACAGACCTTGCCGAGATTTACGGCGTATCACAACAGGCAATCAGCAAGCGGATCGCCAAAATCAGAGCAAAACTCAAAAATCTTTTAGAAAATTAAAAAACTTGGTTGTAGCCCCCTCAACTTTTCGGCATGGAAAGTGAGGGGGCTTTCTCAATAGCCTCCGCCTGTTCTTTGAAAACCGAATAGTACAGCGCATCCTTTACCTTCCTTCTGCCGTCGGCGAAACCGATAAGCCACACGACTTATTGAGTCGGACGGTGCGGCGCATCCACACCGAAGGCCATAAAAAGCAGAAGCAATAATGATACTTGCGTCCAGTCACAGGCCGAGCGTTGAAGCGGCACGAAAAGTGCCGTGAGCCGTCGCAGCCACTGAGGGCGCCTCGCAGAGATCCTGGGAGTGGTGGGATTCCAATGAGGTCAAATGCATGACCGGAGGATGTGTTCCCTTGTTCGGGGCGTCGTGGACAAATACGGACAGAACCAAGAACGATTGATACAAATACCAAGGCGGTCGTTTGCCCAAAAGCACTCGGCCGCCTTTTACTTAAAACGGAGGCTAATATGAAAGATATTAAACGAGGCGAAATCTATTCCGCCGACTTCGGCGCAGGCTTCGGCAGTGAGCAAGGCGGCATTCGTCCTGTCCTAATTTTACAGAATAATACAGGCAACAAGCATAGCCCCACCACCATCGTGGCGGCGATCACAGGCAGAAAGACAAAAGCGGCTCTGCCCACCCATGTAGCGATAATGGCAAACGGTCTCAAAACCGAATCCACCGTCCTGCTCGAGCAAATCCGAACGATAGACAAAGCACGGCTCGGCGAGTATATCGGCAGGCTCGACAGCAAGACCCTCGCCGCCGTTGACCGTGCCATTGTGGTAAGCCTCGGCATCAAATACTTGGAGGGGCTGCTCAATGGATAAAAGAACCGACATCAACAATGCATCATTCGCTTACAGCGTGAGTCTTTTACGAATGCTGCTTGATATGAATCTGATAACCGAGGACGAGTACGAAAAAATTATCCGAATCAGTGCGGAATACTACGACACCGAGATCGTTTGTGTCTGAAATCTTAATTTTCAGAATTTTTTGAAAAACCGCTGGAAGTATTCTTACTCCTGTGGTATTGTGTGTGTTGCCAAAAGGCAGAACAGCAAGGCAACCCCTTGCAGAAAGGAGAAAAGGCATGAACATTACTGAAATCACAAGCACCAAAACGCAAGCCGCTGTGCGACTTCGGTTAGCCCCGTACTGCCGAGTGTCAAGCGACTCTGCCGATCAGCTCCATTCCTTTGCAGCACAGATACGGTACTACAGTGACTATGCCAAGAAGCATCCCGAATATCAGCTTGTCGACATTTATGCCGATGAAGGTATCACCGGAACCGAGATGAAAAAGCGTGATGAACTCAAACGGCTGATAGCCGATTGCAAGAAAGGCAAGGTTGACCGCATCATCGTCAAATCGGTTTCCCGAATGGCAAGGAACACCGAAGAACTCCTTGTCATGATAAGGATGTTCAAGGATATCGGAGTCAGCGTGTACTTCGAGGAACAAGGCATTGACACCGAAAAACTGAACATGGAAATGATCGTAACATTCCCCGGTATGGCCGCACAGCAAGAAAGTGTGAACATATCGGGGAATTTGCGTTGGAGTTATCAAAAGCGAATGCAGTCCGGTAATTTCAACTGCACCTGTCCGGCTTACGGCTTCGACCTCAAAGACGGCGAGCTCGTAATCAACGAAACGGAGGCGGCGGTCATACGAAGAATATTCGACCTATACCTCCAAGGATACGGAACGCCTGCCATTTCGAAAATACTTAATGAGGACGGTGTACCAAGACGGCACGGCTATGAAAAATGGCTGCCGAGTTCAATCAACTATGTGTTGAACAATGAACGCTATATGGGAGATGCACTCCTGCAAAAAAGTTATACCACCGAAACCCTGCCGTTTCGGAAAGTGAAAAATGACGGTCGGTTGCCGCAATACTATGTGGAGAACAGCAATCCGCCAATCGTCAGTCGAGAAACCTTTCATGCAGCACAGAACCTGCTGCACTCACGGCAGACAGAAAAATGCAAGCGAAAGATGTATCCGCTATCGGGAAAGCTACGCTGCCCCGAATGCGGCAGAGCATTCCGCCATCAGGTTGTAAACGGAACAGCCCAGTGGATCTGCACCTGCCGATCATCGGGTGCGACCGACTGTCAGCACCGCCATGTGCGAGAGGAAGCTGTATATGAAATCTTTACCGATATGGTTATCAAGCTGAAAACTTACCGAAACGAACTGCTTGGTACGCTGATTCACCAAATGGAACTCATGCAGGACCGTACAAGTCGAAATCAGGAACGCATACGGCAGGTAGACAAGGAGATCGCCGACCTCGGTGCAAAGAATCATATCATTGCACGGTTGCATACAAGCGGTGCATTAACCGCTGTCGAGTATGCCATGCTGACTTCGGAAATCGGCAACCGCCTCACCGAGCTACGCATAGAACGGCGACAAAAGCTCACTGAGGATGAGGATGACCAACGGCTCGCCGCTATCAAAGACTTAAACGGCATACTCGAAGAATATGAGCCGACCGCCAAGTTTGACAACGGGCTGTTTGACGAAATTATTGAGAGCATTACGGTGGACAGCAGCGAACAGCTCACATTCAAGCTCCTCGGTGGTATTGCACTGACCGAGAAAATTCCAAAGAAAGGACGGTGCAAAACGGCATGAGCAACAGAACACTGCCTTACGGATACTGCTATAAAAACGGCATAATTGCAATAGAGTCAAAAGAAAGCAAGGTGCTGAAACGAATATTCTCCGCATACCTTAACGGCGATTCGATGTTAACCATTGCCGAGCAGTTAAACAGAGAAAAAATCGAATACGCAAGCGGCGTTATCGGTTGGAACAAAGGGCGGCTCAAGCACCTCATTGATAATCCACGGTATCTTGGCACAGAGGTATATCCGCAGATTATCGAGCAAGCGACTTATGAGAAAATACAAAAGACAAAGCACAGTCGCAACACCCAAAAGGATACGGATAAGGCACAAGAGATATTCAGGCTGACCGTTCCCGTCCGATGCCCGATCTGCGGAAGCCTAATGCGACGCAGACATGACAGCCGATGCAAATGCCAAGAGCGCTGGACTTGTGAGAACACGGCCTGCCGTCTGCGGATCGAGATATCCGACGCTGAATTGCTGACCGCACTCTCTGATCTTCTCTCCACGGTAACAGCCGACAGCATCTCACTGCCTGCCGAAAAGCCCTATGAGCCAAGCACCGAGGCAATACGGTTGAACAACGAAATCAGCCGAATGCTTGACGCCGCAGAAATAGATAAGGCTATCCTACGAAACAAAATGGCAGAGTGCATTAGTCAAAAATACAGCGAACTCGGCAATGAGTGCTGTACGGCACACAAACTAAAAGCCGAACTCGGCAGCTTGTCCGATGTCACCGAAAGGCTGAATCGCACGGTCAGCGAAATACGCCTACACCCCGACAAAACAGCAGACCTCATACTGCTGAACGGTCAGATTATACGAAAGGAGAAAATCCATGCAACAGACAGCGGTCGCTCCACAGAGGGTGGTGCGGGTAATCGAACCGACCATATCGGTCAGAGAGAGCATCAAAAACCATTACCGAGTCCTGCGTGTCGCAGCATATTGCCGAGTTTCCACGAAGCAAGAGGAACAACTCAATAGCTATGAGAATCAGGTGGAGCATTACACCCACCGCATCAATGCCGAAAACGGCTGGACGCTGGAGGGTATCTACGCAGACAAAGGAATCACTGGAACAAGCGTGAAAAACCGAGATGAATTCAACCGCATGATCCGCCGATGCAAACAAGGCAAAATTGACATGATCATCACGAAATCCATTGCAAGGTTTGCGAGAAACACGGTGGACTGCTTGAAATATGTCCGGCTGCTCAATGACCTTGGTGTAGATGTGTACTTCGAGGAACAGGGAATCCACAGCAATCAGCCCGGTGCCGAGTTTTACATCACCATCTACGGCAGCATCGCCCAAAGCGAATCGGAAAACATCAGTGCCAATATCAAATGGGGCAAGGCTCAAAGTGCCAAGGAAGGCAAGGTTATATTCCAATATAAGAACTTCCTCGGCTACCGCAAGGGCGAGGACGGACAGCCCAAAATCGTCCCCGAAGAAGCCGAAACGATCCGCCTTATATATGACCGCTTCCTTGCAGGCGACAGCCTCAAAGGGATTGCCGAGCTGCTCGAGGAAAAAGGTATCTCAAGCCCAACGGGGAAAGAGGTATGGCAGCTCTCCACGATACAGTCCATTCTCTCCAACGAAAAGTACAAGGGCGATGCCATCATCAACAAGACCTACATCACCGACTGCATCAGCAAAAAGGTCAGAGTAAATAACGGCGAACGCCCGAAATACTATGTAGAGAATAGTCACCCTGCCATTATCGACTCAGCCACCTTCGGCAGAGTCCAAGAGGAACTCGCAAGGCGTTCAGGTAAGCGCAAGGTTAGGCAAAAAGCCAAAACCGAGCAAGGCAAATATTCAAGCAAATACGCTATGACAGAACTGCTCGTCTGCGGCGAATGCAAAACACCATACCGCCGATGCACTTGGACGGCAGGCGGCAAAAAGAAAATCGTATGGCGATGTATAAATCGTCTTGACTACGGCAAGAAATACTGCCACAACTCGCCGACCATAGAAGAAAGCATATTGCAAAAGGCTGTTATGACGGCAATCATGGAAACCGCCAATCAAAACACCGAGGTACTGCGAACATTGAAACTGCATATCGGTATGGGATTAGAGGGAGAAAAGAGCAATGACAACAGCCTCGACCTGCAAGTGCGGATTGCCGAAATTGACGCAGAGTTCAGAAAAATGATTGATCGAGTATCCACAGAAACAGTGGAAGCCTTTGACGAGGAAACCGCAACTCGGCTCATGAACGAAAAAAGCCGTCTGCAACAGCAGCTCGACAACATAGCCGACGCTGAGCAACGGCGAGAAAACGCAAAATCCCGACTCGATGATATCTATACTATACTGGACGGCATAAAAAACCATCCGATAGAATACGATGACCAAATCGTCCGCCAACTGCTCGAATGCATAGTGGTTGACTCAAAAGAACAGGTCACCGTAATATTCAAAGGCGGTCTCAAATCGGTGCAGCCGCTGACCGAATGACAGCGGCTCACCTCCGCCCTTAACCTTGAAAGTTCAAGATTTTTTGTAAGGGTACAAATACCAACCTAAAAAGGCGAAAAAATCTTTTTTATAGTCCTCTCACAGAAAAGGACAGATTTCGTTAGAAATCTGTCCTTTTCAACTAAATCCACCCTTGCGGGTGGGTGAAACATTGCTTCGCAATATGAAATACGCTTTCAGCGTATGAAATCGCTGCGGCGATGGGTGGATTTAATTTCATTTTCTGCGTAGCCGAAAATTTCATCAAAACCGTAGGTTTTGATTTCATCGTGAGCAACGCGAACGATTTCATTAAAAATTCCGAGAGTTCAACTCTATCCACAAAAAACATAAAAACATCTTTTCTGTACCCCACAGCCACAAGCAATGCCGAAAGTCTTTGTTTTCAAGGGCTTTCGGTTTTTATTTTTGTCAAAAACGAGAAAAACGAAAAAGCCGCAGTTTTTATTGTCTGTTTTCCCGTCTGCTAATGGAATTTATGACTGATGTCGTCCGCCTTTCAGGTGGACGGCTTGCTAATAAAAATTAGCAAAAAAATCGCTGTTTTGCTAATGAAATTGCCCTCTCTGCTAATGGCGAAAAAAGTGAGCCAAAAATCCTGCTAATGGACAAGGCGGTCGTTACTCTGTTAATTCGTTCATTTAGGGGTGGTCAAAAGACAATCGCACACTACCTATATGCCCTTTCTTATTATATAATTGCGGTAACAGGAGGTGGTTGTTTTGAAAGAACAGAAATATCATTTATACCTTTCCAAGGACGAATACAGCGAAGTGTTGCAATCACTTATCCGTTTGAAGAACAGCCTGATAGCACAAGGCAGATACACCGATGGGGTTGATGATGTTCTCTGTAAGGTGCTTTCAGCCAAGAAAAGAAAGTTCAAAATCAAATATATCTAAACACGAAAAGAGACCGCCTACACTTTTGTAAGCGGTCTTATGTTTTAGTTCGATAAACTGGAATTTATATTGCAATCATTTTTTCTTTAATTCTAGAATATTCTTCTCGATCTGCTGTATAGCCCCCCTGAAATCATCATCCGTTTTTCCTGTCGGATCTTCAAGTTTCCAGTTGTCATCAAACGCTCTGCCGATAAACGGACAACCTACATCACAACCCATGG
>OLSK01002072.1_pt1 | contig 13345 bp, 10 predicted proteins | sample 1672781 | NCBI WGS metagenome assembly OLSK01 (sample SAMEA3136723, study PRJEB25190) | human gut metagenome | biome: human gut; feature: human-associated habitat; material: faeces | place: Austria | collected 2013 | reverse complement strand
CTACATTTTTAATACCTAAACGATTCATTTCCTGAAAAAAACGTTCAAAAGAATAAAATCTATAGTGACAGTTCATTCCGCATAATCGATTTTTAAAATTTTTCATTTATTTATCCTCATCAGAAATTAAAGGGTTGAAAAAAGTCTTTTCAACCCTTTATATATTATGTTTAATTATGCCAAAATACCGAAGAATGCACAAACAATACAAAGTACCATCATCGCAAACATAATTACTAGTGGTTTAACTTTCTTATTTAACAACATATATACGAATCCAGTTAATAATAACGGTAATAATCCAGGGATGATTCCATCAATAATAGCCTGAACTGTTGTAGCTGATTCACCACTACCAATCGCAATTGGAACTGTCAAATAAACCATTTCTGCAGTCATAGCACCTGCAACTGTTAAACCTAAGATACTTGCTGCTTTACTAATTAGATCCATTACACCAGATTCTTCTGCAGAAGTAATGAAGTCTGATCCGAATTTGTAACCTGCATATACTAATACGTAACGTAAGATATAACTAGGTACGTTGAAAACCAATAAGAATAAGATTGGCCCTAAGATACTTCCTTGTAATGCCAATGAAGTACCTACACCAGTAGCTAAAATTCTTAATGTTCCCCAAATAAAACTATCACCAATACCAGCTAAAGGACCCATGATTGCTGTCTTAACACTTGAAATTGATGTTGTATCAAAGTTTTCCATGTCATTTGCACGTTGTTCTTCCATCGCAACTGAAATACCCAATGGCAATGTAATACATTGTGGAGTTGTACTGAAGAACTCCAAGTGACGTTTACATGCTTCTTTAAGATCTTCTGGATCTGTATAGATTTTTTGTAATGCTGGAAGCATTGAATATAGATATCCATCATTCATCATACGTTCATAGTTCCACGTATGTTCCATTGTAATGGCGTGTAAGAATACTTTTCTTAAATCTCTTTTATTAATAACGCCCTTGTATTCGTAATTAGAACTCATCTAAGCCATCTCCTTCCTCAGCAACTGCAACTTTTCCTTTTTGATCTTTTTCTTTAAAGAACATTAAAACTACATAAGCCAATGCGAAGATTGCGATTGCTGTTGTATTTAAACTTAAATATTGAACTGCGAAGAAACCAATGAAGAAGAATGGAGCAATCTTTTTGTCCATGATCATCTGTGCTAACATCGCAAAACCTAACGCAGGAATAATTCCACCTGAAATATTAATACCTGTTTGTAACCATTCTGGAATTTGACTTAATAATCCAACTACAGCTTCACTTCCAAAATAGAATGCACATGGAATTACTACTAAACGAGGTAAGAATGAAGCATAACCACCGAAGAAATAGTGGAATTTGAATTTTCCAATGTTACCATCTTCAATATCTTTATCCATCAAGTGAGTGAAAACCAACATAATTGGAGCACTTAATACTGAGTTCAATGCCAACATAACTGTAGAAATTGGTAAACCTAATGCCAACGCTGTCTCAGGACCTGCTCCAGCTTCGATTGCTAAAGCTGTTCCTAAGATAGTTCCTGAAATCATATCAGGAGGTATGTACGCACCAATTGAAACAGCACCAATAAACGCCAACTCAAGAGTAGCACCCATAATAATTCCTAATTCTAATTGACCAAACGCTAGACCTACCAATGGTCCTAAAACTAGCGGTCTTTGAATTAATGATGTACCCAACAAGAATTCTGAAACCGCGAAGAACGTGATCAAGAAAATTAATAAAGTCTTAACTAACATCTTATTCTTCTCCTCTAAAATTTTTTATTTTAATAAATCTTTTGTATTAACACGTTTGTCTGATGGAACCATCTGTGTAAATACATCAAATCCATCATCCATTAAATCTTTTAAGATCTTTTCATCGTTATCACTTACATAAACCGCTGTCGAAATTACGTGACGATCATCTGTAGGTTTTGTACCACCAAGGTTGATCTCCTTAATATCTAACGCTCTTGCAAGTCGATCAGCATCTTCAACACTTTCAACTACGATAAACAATTTGTACTTATCTGTAACACCAGATTTGATTGCTGCAACCGCATCATCAACTGTTTTAGCTACAACCTTTACGCCACTAGGTTTAGCCATTTTAATAGCTGACATACGCAATTTGTCATTCAACAAAGTATCACAAGCCAACAAAATACAATCTGTACCAAGTTGTTTACTCCAACTAAAAGCTACCTGACCATGTAATAAACGGTGATCAATACGAAGTAATTTAATCATTGTACTTCTCCTTTCGATTTTTACAACTCATCTAAATCTGAGTCAATTTCTGAATCATTACAATATACGATACCTGTTTTAGCATCTTCAACGCATGTACGGATTGCTGCTGCAACATCATCGCATTCACGACAAGTCAATAAGATTGACATTGCCAAAATTAAGTTTGTTCCTGTTACTAAATGAACATTTCCCTTAGTTGTTAGCTCCAACAATTCGTTGTTTACGCTACCACCCAATAGATCTGTCATAATTACAAATTCATCTTCAGGATGATCTTCAACTTCTTGAATCACCAAAGGCTTAAAGAAAGGTTCACCCTCAGCATATGCACAATATACAGATAAGTTGTCTTGTTTTCCAAGAATTAATTCAAGTGAAGTTTTGATTCCTTTAGACATATAAGCATGTGATGCCAAAATAAATCTTCTCATCAATACATCCTCTTTTCCAATTGCGTACACTTGATTTTTACCACTCGACTATGCCCGCTTGCGAGTGGTATGTAAATGCATACCATTTGTACAATCAAAGTATACCAGTAATCAAAATATAATGCAAGCGTTTACATGAAAAAAATTAATTTTCTTCTGAATTCCAATATTTAATAATGTTATACGCATCAAAAATATCACTTGCTATCACATCCGCTAAATCTTGATTGAAATCATATCGATTATCTTCTTTGGCAATCACACGAATATTTGCACCAATACAAGCCTGTATACCATATGTTGAGTCTTCAATTGCTATTACCTCTTCTGGTTTTAAATTTAATCTTCTTAATGTCTCCAAATAAATTGCTGGATCCGGCTTACTCTCTTTAAAATCTACTCCACTAACCATGCAATCAAAATATGATGCAATACCACACTGACGAGTTACCTTCTTAATATTTTCCATTGAAGAACTTGACGCAATCGCAAGCTTATATCCCTTCGCCTTCAATTTCGGTAACACATATAATACATGCGGATTTAAAATCGTACGATAATCCAACTCTAATTCTTTTGACCACATACCCGTCTTAATTTCTTCAGGCGAATATTTATGATTTAAATATTCAGACATAGCTTCAAACATTTTATCATCCGAAGCACCCACAATTTTATTCATTTCTCTTTTCAGTTCCAAATAACCAACCTCTTCTTTAAGATCATCCAAAATATAATCAATGACTTCCTGCAAATAGATTGGTTCTGAATCCACTAAAACTCCATCCATATCAAAAATAATACCTTTATATCTCATATTTAACCCCCATATAAAAAAACCACCCTTATTTACAGAGTGGTTTGACATCGTACATTGACTATTAATATTCAAATTGTCTGTAGTAACGACGATATTGTAAGTTGTGTTTAGTATATGCTTCGTAGTGTCTTGATAATCTTCCTGTAATACAAGCAGTAGTGATCATAGGAACGATGAATTTTCTAAATTCATTGTCTAAACGAACGGCATATTCACTCGCATCGAATACTACATATTGGCAGTTGATCTTTTTACAGAATTCTTCAACACGGTTGTCTTGAGCTCTAAATTCATCTTCACCCTTAACGATAAATACTGGAACTTTGTCTTCAATCAATTCTAATGTTCCGTGGAAGAATTGTGCAGCATTTACTGGACGGCAACGAATCCATTGCATTTCTTCTAACATACACATAGAGAATAATAATGTTTCTCCCCAAAGTGCACCAGAACCTGTAAAGATTGTATATTCAGCATCATATAATTCAGAAGCCATCTTCATTCCGATTGGTTCGAATTTTTTCTTAATTGCTAATAAGTCTTCGAAAATATATTCAGATAATTGATCTGCGAAGCGATCATAAGCATCGAAATCTCCACGTAAGTTCATTAATTTGTACATGAAATATGCTTGTAATACATATGAGTGTTCGCAGAATCCAGTTACAACAGGAGCATGAACTACATAATCTAACATTTTTCCTAATTTACTATCACGACCTGTAAATGCAACAACGCGGATTCCTTCTTCTTTCATCCATTTAGCAGCTTGAACGATTTCAACAGTATCACCAGAAGCACTAGCAGTGATTACTAATGAATCTTTGTTTAATTTCTTAGGACGAACTGTGTTCACATCAGCCGCATTAACTGAATAAATATCTACATCTGACATTCTTGAAAGTAAATATTCATAGTGACCAAATTCAAACTCAGTACCGCCAATACCTAATAAGAAAATGTTTGAATAACCTTGATCATGAATAACTTTCGCTAAATCTTCAGCCTCTTTACGTTGGCTAACTACAGTCTTACCATCTTCCAAATACTTTGGTTCATCGAATTTAATTAATTCAACTCTTTCACTAACAGTCATAATTTCCTCCTCTTAGGTACGCCAACAACCTCGGGCACTGGTTCGTATTTGCATACCATTTGTACACACTTAATATACCAGTTCTTTTTAGAGAATGCAACACTTTTTTTGAAAACGTTTACTATTTTTTTAAACACCAAGAAAAAAGACACCGATTATAAGAAGTGTTGTTGCACTTCTTTTTTTCATCAACAAAAAAAAGCACCTATCCTAAACAGATGCCTAAATTATCATTTGTTAATAAATTTGTATACTCGTAAGTATACTACTCATGAGTATACAAATATTCAACGATTCTTTCACTGTATTTTTCTTTATTCTCCCAGTTCATCCAACATATCATCTACACCATCACGATAATTTTCATCGTTATCGTAACGATTCTCATCATAATCACCAGAATATGCATCATCACTTCCTTCATCATAAGACGAAGACGAAGAAGATGATGAGTTTGAACTTTGCTCCTCTTTCTTTTTACGTTTTTCTTCCCTTACCTTAAACTCATTTTGTTCAGATTTTCGCCTACTCTCAATACGATACTGCTTCTGTGCCATATCCCATTCTGCCTCTTCCTTTTTCAAAGAAATATATCCATATCCAAATAGAAGTCCAATAATGATCAAGAAAATAATTCCACCCTTACCATTTGATGTTTCCTTCTGTTTAATAGCTACTGAAGCCCTAGCTTGATTTACATTTCTAGAAGATTGACTCATATGCTCACTGCAAATCTTTGGGGATCTCGTCACACTTTTATTAGATGAGGTGCCACCCTGATTTACCTTACTAACCTTTGAAGATTGTACTTTAGGTGGAGTTGTCTTCACTGTTTTTTTAGACTGGATTTTAGGTGATTCAACCATCACTTTCTTATGTATATCAAGCAATCTTCTAAATATAAAATGAGCTAACCAATTAATAAAGACATTCTCAAAATCAAACCTCATACATGTTAATACGCTAAGAAACGCAAGTAGATCATCATCAAAATATTCATCCTCGCACCAAGGCTCCTCATAAAGCATTTCTTGAACTTCATCCTCTGATTTGCCATCATACTTTTGAATCAGCTCATCATCACTCATATCCAAGATTTCCTTAACGCCATCCCCTACAATCTTTTTACGCGTTTCTATATCTAATTTTGACTTTTTCACAATCTTTGGCGGTGTTTCCTTCTTCTTTACAGAAACAGGTACATTCACACCATACTGCTGCATTACCTGTATTAACTCTTTTGTAAGTAAACCCTTCTTATTAGCACGAATATAAATCTCTTCATAGATTGGACAAAGACTACAAGCTTCACTAAACTTACCTTCTTCAATTAAAGAATCAACAGATTGAACAAACTCATACGAACTATATCCCTTAATACACTCTTCACAAATAGACGCATAAAAATGTCTTAAATAAACAGGAATAAATACAGAAGTATAAAAATCATTTTCTTTACATCGCTTTGAAACATCCTCAATATGTTTCTTAACCCGACTCGAATCCAAAATCATACGATATAGCGTACTCGCCAAAGGATTGCACAATATGCAAAAGTTCACATTCCGACAAGATTCAAACATCTTCTCCTTTACAAGCTCTATTTCTACATTAATCTGACTTGTACTCCCCTGCATCATAAGCACTTGAATCTTTTCTAAGCTCGATATATCACGATTCAAATTATTCGTGTTCATATTTGAAAAAGGAAGTTCAATATCTTTATATTCACCACAAATCAATTTATCCTCTACATCATTTACTAAACCTGAATACTTTTCTTTACACTCATTATAATATTCATACCAATCTAGAAACTCTTTTGAAATTATTATATTTTCCATTCCCTATACCTCTGGTCTTATACAAATTTTTACACTGTTATTATAACCTTTTCGATCTATGATTTCATTTTAATGCTGGTATAATGTTAGGTATGAACTATCAAAATATACAAAGCGGATTATCCACCGCATTTCTAGACAAAAATATATCTTCCAACGTATTATATCGACCTCAATTTATTTCAAACGATTATAAGAATGGAAGAAAAGTATTAAGCACCATTGAAGATGAACTATTACACTGCGACTCCTTTTTAATCAGTGTAGCCTTCATTACGATGGGAGGTATTACCCCCTTACTTCAAACGCTCCGTACTTTAGAAGATAAAGGCATCAAAGGTAAAATTCTAACAACGGACTATTTGGCATTTAGTGATCCAAAAGCATTAGATAAACTCGCTACATTTTCAAATATTGAACTTAAAATGTACCTAGTACCCGACTCAAAGAATGGCTTTCATACCAAGGGATATATCTTTCAATCAAATGAAATCTATAAGATCCTTATAGGTTCTAGTAATATGACAAATACAGCACTTACTACAAATCGAGAATGGAACACAAAAATTGTGTCCACAAAATCCGGAGAATTCGTTTCCGAAATGTTAGATGAATTTGAAGAATTATGGAATCATCCCAATACATATTCCTACAATGCATTTATTGGTGCTTATAGAGTGCATTATGAAGAATACAAAAAAGTGAAACAAAAAGAAGAAATTAAATTACCTTCTAAACAACTGATCCCAAATTCTATGCAACAGGCTTTTATTTCAAGCCTTAGAAACATTCGCAATTCAAATGAATCGAAAGCACTTTTAATCTCAGCTACCGGAACCGGCAAAACCTATGCCTCTGCCTTTGCACTTCAAGACCAAAATCCAAAGAAAGCCCTATTTTTAGTGCATAGAGAGCAGATTGCCAAACAAGCTCTTCAAAGCTACAAAAATGTATTTAAAGATACAAGAACATTTGGCCTTTTATCTGGAAATAGTAAAGATACCAATGTAGACTACTTGTTCGCAACGATGCAAACGATGTCTAAAAAGGAAGTGTATTCAAGTTTTGCCCCTGATACATTTGATACCATCATCATTGATGAAGCACACCGCATTGGAGCTAAAAGCTATCAAGAAATCATGGACTACTTTAAACCAAAATTCTGGTTAGGAATGAGCGCAAGCCCAGAAAGAACCGATGACTTTGATGTATATGCAGCCTTCGACCATAATATCGCCTATGAAATACGTCTTCAACAAGCTCTAGAAGAAAACTTATTATGTCCATTCCACTATTTTGGCATTACCGACTTTTTAACAGACGGAAATGAAACGGATTTTACGGATTTTAACTATTTAACATCCAATCAAAGAGTTGACTACATTATCAAACAAACTAATTATTATGGCTATAGCGGAGAAAGAGTCAAAGGACTCATGTTTTGCAGCTCCAAAAAAGAAGCGGCTGCCCTTAGTGAAAGATTAAATTTGAGAGGCTATAGAACCCTAGCTCTAAGTGGAGAGGATTCTCAAGAAAAAAGAGAAGATGCGATTGATCGCTTAGTATCCAATACAAGAAATGACTATCTACAATACATATTAACTGTAGACATTTTTAATGAAGGTGTGGACATTCCTGAAATCAATCAAGTCGTCCTTTTAAGACCCACACAATCGCCTATCGTTTTTGTGCAACAATTAGGTCGAGGATTAAGAAAATCACAGGACAAAGAATATGTTGTCATTCTAGACTTTATCGGAAACTACAAAAATAATTTTATGATTCCAATCGCCCTATCTGGAGATCGTTCTTACAATAAAGACAATATAAGACGCTATGTATTAGAAGGTGAAAGAATCATTCCAGGATCAAGTACGATTCACTTTGATGAAATCAGTAAAAAACAAATCTTTGCGTCGATTGATACAGCCAACTTTGCGGATATCAAACTCATTAAGGACAGTTATAAAAATCTAAAGAATAAACTTGGAAGAATACCTACCTTAATGGATTTTGAAACTTATGGAGAAATTGACGTACAAAGAATTTTCGACAACAAATCATTAGGATCTTACTATGCCTTTTTAAAGAAATACGAAAAGGATTATAAAGTACGATTGAATGGACTTGAAGAAAGTTTTATTAAATTTATTTGTACAAAACTAGCCAATGGAAAAAGAAAGATTGAACTCGAAATATTAAACGATTTAATCGATGATAAAGATTATATATTCCCAAATGACATATCTCAAACAAATGTATTCAATATCTTTACCAACGAATTTCCAACGGGATCTGGAAAGAATACTTTTAAAGATTGTATTTTTATTGAAGATACGAAAATTTCAAAAACTTTTAAGACATGTCTAGAAAATGACGAATTCAAATCCATGGTAAAAGAAATTATTGAATATGCATTGGATCAATATAATAAACATTATAAGAATACATATAAAGATACAAACTTTGTACTCTACCAAAAATATACATATGAAGATGCATGTCGCTTATTAAATTGGCAACACAATGAAGTTCCATTAAATATTGGCGGATATAAATATGATCAAACAACCAAAACATTCCCTGTCTTTATCAATTATGACAAGGCAAATGACATTCAAGATACAATCAAATATGAAGATCATTTTATCAATGAAAGTCAATTGATTGCGATATCCAAATCCGGAAGAACGACAAGTAGTGATGACGTACAAAACTTTTTATACGCCAAAGAAAGAGGCATTGAAGTTCATTTGTTTGTGCGAAAGAACAAAGATGATAAGACAAGTAAAGAATTCTATTATCTAGGAAACATGCAAGCAGAGATAGACAAGACCAAACAGTTTGTGATGCCAAACACACAAAAAACAGCTGTTGAAATCTTATGGCAATTAGATACACCCGTAAGAGAAGACATTTATCGATATATTGTAGAGGAGTGATATTTTGAAAACAATACACGTAGTAGCCGCTATTATTAAAGATGGAAATAAAATATTCGCCACCCAAAGAGGCTATGGCGAATTCAAAGACGGATGGGAATTTCCAGGCGGAAAAGTAGAACCCAATGAAACAAGTAGACAAGCGATTATTCGTGAAATCAAAGAAGAATTAGACACAACCATTCAAGTCGAAGAATACTTTGATACAGTCGAATACGACTATCCAAACTTCCACCTATCCATGGAATGTTTCATTTGTACAATTCTTGAAGGAAAGCTAACACTATTAGAACATGAATCTGCAAAATGGCTTACTAAAGAAACATTAGATTCAGTAGATTGGCTACCTGCAGATTTAGGATTAATCGCCAAATTAAAAGAAAGATTATAATTCCATACAACATTTTAAAATGCCTAAAAACGAGCATTTCATCTTTATATAAAGAACAAATGCTCATTTTCCTTTTATCCAACTGTCAAACAATCAACAAATTTATGAGAATTCATAATGTTTTCACATTGAAGTTTTATAATTGAAATTAGCTGCTGGATGTGGTTGGTGGTTACCTCTTGTTAAGGAGATTTAAAGCCTTGAATCTTGAATTCCAGGTAAGTAGATCCTTCTATTTTTTACAGGAGGAAAGCTTATGTATATATATCTACATATTGATGTTGCTTTTGTGTTATTTGCCATAGTAGAAATACTAAAAGTAACATTGATAATTATAGAAAAATGCAAAAAGCACTAATCACCACTGACAATGGAAAAAGATTAGTGCTTTAGCATTAATTTTATTTCAGAGTAACCACTGCTTTTCCAGTAGTCGTTCTCTATATGTATTATACAAAGAAACCGAATGTATTTCCACAAGAAAAACCTTAAATCCCATACAACATTTTATCAATGTCAAAAGCATCTACTATTACTTTATTTAAAGGCAATATTGAGATTTTCATGTGATTCAACTGTCAAATAAATTTCAAATCGATTAAAATTCCATACAACATTTAATTAGTTTTAAAAACATCTATTTTCACTTTATATAAAAATAATATTAACATTTTCATATCATCCAACTGTCAAAAAAAAGAATAATTCAAACGAACTATCCTTTCTTTTGTTGAATCCAATATACACTTTCTGCAACACGAACTTTCAAACCATCCATTATCATTTCTTTTTGTTGAAAGTTTGCCAAAACATTCAAACGATTCCAGAAAGTTCTTTCGCAAGTGGATTTCCCATCAATAAAACATTCCATTTTGCGTCTCCCTCGACGTCTATCATAGAATATTCTGAATCCGCTTACAAGTCTTGACTTTTTTTATTTTTATGATTCTTTATTTCACAGAAATGACTGTATATCCTGCATTTGTCACGGCATCACTCAACATCTGATCTGTGACATTCTCTGTACAATTTAATGTAGCTGTTTTTTCATCTAAACTAACCACTACATCACTTACACCTTCCACTTTACTTAATGCATCCTTTACATGTGCCACACAATGCATGCACATCATGCCATCAACTGTTACTATTTTTTTCATTTTCTTTTCCTCCTTATATTCAACGGGAATATAACCCGCATCTTTAACTGCTTGTTTTAAAGCCACCATATTTACTTGTTGCACATAATCGATATCGGCCTTACCCAAATTATAATCCACACGAACTTCTTTTACATTGGGAACTTTCTTCAAAGCATCCTCAACCAACCATGCACAATGCCCACAAGACATACCATCAATATGCATTGTGAATGTTTTGACTTCTTCCATTTCAATTCTAGGTTTAAAATAACGAAGTCGTAAAGCGTTTGTGACAACACAAACACTACTCAAAGACATACATGCCGAACCAATCATTGGTGATAATCGAAGTCCAAATGCTGGATACAATAAACCTGCCGCAACTGGAATTCCTAGAATATTGTAGAAGAAAGCCCAAAATAGATTCATCTTAATATTTTTAATAACGTCACTTGATAAATCAATTGCCGTCACTACATCTAATAATGAACTCTTCATCAAAATCACATCCGCACTATCTAAGGCAATATCGGTTCCAGCACCAATCGCAACTCCAATATCGGCACGCATTAAAGCAGGCGCATCATTAATTCCATCACCAACCATCATAACCTTCTTACCTTGTTCTTGAAGCTTACGAATCACACTCTCTTTATCTTGTGGTAACACATCACTGATGACTTCATCCACACTTAAAGATTTACCTATTGCTTCAGCCGTCTTTTTGTTGTCGCCCGTCAACATAACCACATGCATATTTTTTTGTTTAAACTGCTCTAATGCAACCTGACTTGTGCTACGCACTGTATCCGCCACACTAATTAAGCCAATCACATTTTGATCTTCCACAAAAATCAATGGTGTTTGACCTAAACTTGCATAAGCATCTAAATCATTTAATACTGTTTCGTTGAGTTCAATTTTATTTTCTTCAACCAATCTCTTATTTCCAGCCAAATACACATGACCATTTAGCTTAGCCTGAATACCACGACCCGAAATATTTGTGAAGTTTTCAGGTTGTTCTAGATTCATATTTTTATCTTTCGCATATTCCACAATAGCCTGTCCTAAAGGATGTAAAGAACCACTCTCTAAGCTTGCTGCCATTGAAATAAAATCATTTTCGCTTAGATTTGTATAAACCTTAATGCCTTGCACACTTGGCTTTCCTGAAGTAATTGTACCCGTCTTATCCAATACAATCGTATCAATCGAATGTAGCTGTTCTAATGTGGCAGCCGACTTGATTAAGATACCATTCTCTGCAGCTTTACCTGTACCTACCATGATCGCAACTGGCGTAGCTAAGCCCAATGCACAAGGACAAGAAATAACCAATACACTAATCGCATTGGAAAGCGCAAATTGAATGGTTTGACCACTTATTAACCATACGACAAATGTAATCAATGCGATCAAAATCACAACTGGAACAAATACACCACTTACTTGATCTGCCAAACGAGCAATAGGTGCCTTTGAATTACCTGCATCATCAACTAACTGAATAATCTTAGCCAAAGTTGTATCTTCACCTACTTTTTCAGCCTCAAACTGAAAAGTGCCATTCTCATTCATGGTAGCTGAAATAACAGAATCCCCTACATTCTTTTCTACCGGAAGACTTTCACCCGTAATCGCCGACTGATCCACATAACCTGTACCAGAAACAACTTTACCATCCACAGGAATTCTTTGGCCTGGACGAATCACAACTATATCATGAATTCGAATACTCTCACTTGAAACAACGACTTCTTTACCATTTCTTAAAATTGTCGCATTTTTCGGCGCCAAATCCACCAATTTATCTAGCGCATCATTCGTTTTTGCCTTGGATCTAGATTCTAAATACTTTCCGACACTGACCAAAGTCACAATGGTTGCAGCCGACTCAAAATACAAAGAGTGCATAGCCATATGAGCCATTTCTGTATTCTGTACGCCAAAATAATAAGCCATCTGATATATACCGACTAAGCCATACACAAAGCTTGCACCTGAACCCATTGCAACCAAAGAATCCATATTGGCCGACTTTTTCATTAAAGCTTTAAATCCCGTAATAAAGAAATGTCTTTGAATAAATAATATAAATAGGCATAGAATCAACTGTGTTAAAGCTGAAACCATCATCCATTCCATACCCTCTAGAATCGGAAGACCTACCATAGGTCCCATCGCAATCACAAGTAATGGAATCAATAAAACTAAGCTTAAAATCAATCTTTGTTTAGCACTTCTTTGATCCGATTCAACACGGTTCTGACGATTCTGCCATTCCTTTTTAACTTCACCCTTTTCACCATGAACACTAGCTCCATAGCCAATTTGTTTTACAGCTTCACAAATCACTTGTTCATTCACCTTATCTTGATCAAATTCAACCTTCATTGAATTCGATAATAAA
>OLSK01002071.1_pt1 | contig 13346 bp, 13 predicted proteins | sample 1672781 | NCBI WGS metagenome assembly OLSK01 (sample SAMEA3136723, study PRJEB25190) | human gut metagenome | biome: human gut; feature: human-associated habitat; material: faeces | place: Austria | collected 2013 | reverse complement strand
TCTTCGAATCTCTGGGCATTCTGATTCTGTTCATCGCAATGATCGCTTTCATTGTCTTCATGAACGCTTCCGAACGCCGGATCCCGATCCAGTACGCAAAACGTGTTGTCGGCAGAAAGCAGTACGGCGGTCAGTCTACACACATTCCGGTCAAGGTCTGCATGAGCGGCGTTATGCCGATCATCTTCGCCATGTCCTTTATGTCCCTGCCCAGCACGATCAGCCTGTTCAAGCCGGTATATGATGATCCCACCGGCTTCTGGCAGAAGTTCTATAACGGATTTATCAACTTCTTTAATACAAGAACTTGGACCTACGCTCTGATCTACTTCATTCTGATCATTGCATTCAACTACTTCTATGTGTCCATGCAGTATAATCCGATCGAAATCGCCAACAACCTCCGTCAGAGCAACGGCGGCATTCCGGGCATTCGTCCGGGCAAGCCGACTTCCGACTATATCCAGCGTGTTCTCTCCAAGATCACTCTGGTGGGTGCATTCTTCCTCGGTATCATCGCGATCTTCCCGATCGCACTGAACTGGATGGACCCGAACCTCAGTTCTCTGGCAATGGGTGGTACCACCATCCTGATCGTTGTCAGCGTAGCACTTGAAACCGTCCGCACGCTGGAGTCTGAAATGATGATGCGTCATCATAAGGGCTTCCTCGAATAAGCAAGGAGGCATATTCCATGAATCTGATTCTCTTAGGTGCACCGGGTGCCGGCAAGGGTACTCAGGCCGAAGTGATCTCACAGGCACTGTCGATTCCGCAGATTTCCACCGGCAATATGCTGCGTGAGGCAGTCCGCACCGGCACCGAATACGGTGTCAAGGCAAAGGCTGCGATGGACAGCGGTGCTCTGGTTTCCGACGATATTGTCATCGGGATCCTGAAGGAACGCATTGCACAGGACGACTGCAAGAATGGCTTCATTCTGGACGGTTTTCCCCGCAGCGTGCCGCAGGCCGAGGCACTGGACGAAATGGGCGTGAAGATCGACAAGGTTCTGGAGATCTTCGTTCCCGACGAAACCATTAAGCAGCGTGTTTCCGGCAGACGTGTCTGCGAGGGATGCGGTGCAACATATCACATTCAGTTCAAGCCGTCAAAGGTTGAGGGTGTCTGCGACAAGTGCGGTGCCAAGACCATCATCCGCAAGGATGACCAGCCCGAAACCGTGCTGGATCGTCTGGCAGTGTACCACAAGACCACTGAACCGCTGAAGGCGTATTACGAAAAGCAGGGCAAGCTGGAAACCGTGATCGGACAGGAAGAAGTTGCGGATACCACGGCTCTGGTATTGAAGGCTGTGGGCGTAAAATGAGTGTGACCATTAAATCCAAATCTGATATACAGAAATTGCGGGAAGCAGGCAGAATCGCTGCAAATGCTCTGGTACATGCCGGCAAGGTAATTCACCCCGGCATGACAACAAAGCAGCTGGACAAATCCATTCACGATTTCATCGTGGGCTGCGGTGCGGTTCCTACCTTTTTGGGATACGGCGGTTTTCCGGCAAGTGCCTGCATTTCGATCAACGACGAGATCATTCACGGTATCCCCAGTCACAAACGCGTGATCCGCGAGGGCGACATCGTCAGCGTGGACGTGGGTGCAACTTTTAACGGATTCGTCGGCGACACGGCATACACATTCGCCGTGGGCGACATTTCGGAAGAAGCGGCAGACCTGCTGCGTGTGACAGAAGCCAGCCTTTACGCTGCGATCGATGCGGCAAAGGTCGGGGCACGCCTCGGCGATGTGTCCCATACCGTGGAAGAATATTGCGGTTCCCGTGGGTACGGTATTGTACGGGAATACTGCGGACACGGAATCGGCCGTGAGATGCACGAGGATCCGGAGGTGCCGAATTACGGCAAGCCCGGCCACGGCATGCGGCTGATGCCCGGCATGACGTTCTGCATTGAACCGATGATTAACGGAAAAGGCGATGCCGTCCGTGTGCTCGGTGACGGCTGGACCGTCGTGACCCGCAGCGGCTCTCTTGCGGCACATTTCGAACATGAAATCGCAGTGACGCAGGACGGACCGGTGATTCTCACCCGACCGTAACGGAGGTTTCCGAATGGAACTGACAAAGGGTCTGGTGGTCCGTGCACTCGCCGGACGGGATATGGGGAATTTTTTCGTGGTGCTGTCGGTGGACGGCGGATATGCCCTCATCGCAGACGGCAAACGGCGGAAGCTCGCTTCTCCGAAACGAAAAAATCTCCGTCATCTCCAGCGGACGGATCAGTTCGTGGAACTGGACGGTGTCACGGATAAAAAGCTCAGAAATGTGTTGAAACAATATCAGGCGTGCGACTAACGCGTCCACGCCCCGAAGATACCCATTGGGGAGGTTATCAATTTGTCAAAGCAGGATGTCATTGAGGTAGAAGGCGTCGTTCTCGAATCATTGCCCAATGCAATGTTTAAGGTGGAGCTGCAAAACAAGCACACCATTCTGGCACACGTTTCCGGTAAGCTGCGGATGAACTACATTCGTATCGTGCCGGGCGATAAGGTGACTGTCGAGATGTCGCCCTATGATCTGACCAAGGGCAGAATCACTTGGAGAGCCAAGTAATTGTGCAGATAACGCACAGGGAAACCGTGTTCCGGTAACCGGAATGCTGTTTTCTATCGTAAAGTATGCAGACGGCATATCGGCCGGCTGCACAGTTGTTCCGAGAAGGAGGACAGTTGCAATGAAAGTAAGACCTTCCGTAAAGCCGATTTGCGAAAAATGCAAGGTGATTAAGCGTAAAGGCAAAGTAATGGTAATCTGCGAAAATCCGAAGCATAAGCAGCGTCAGGGCTAAGCTCGGGATTTTTTAACATGGAGGTGCAGGAAGAATGGCAAGAATAGCAGGTGTAGACCTTCCGAAGAATAAGCGGATCGAGATCGGTCTGACTTATATCTACGGAATCGGCCGCAGCACAGCAGATGAGATTCTGGCAGGTACCGGTGTCAATCCGGATGTCCGCGTCAAGGATCTGTCCGAAGAAGACGTTGCAAAGCTGCGTGACTATATCGACAAGCACATCACAGTAGAAGGCGACCTTCGCCGTGAAGTTGCTCTGAATATCAAAAGACTCGTTGAAATCGGTTGCTACCGTGGCGTGCGTCACCGCAAGGGCCTGCCGGTAAGAGGGCAGCGTACCAAGACAAACGCAAGAACCCGCAAGGGTCCGGTAAAGACCATCGCAAACAAGAAGAAGTAAGGGAGGGTGTTTCGTTTTGGCACAGCAGAAAGGCAAAAAGGTTGTTGTTCGCCGCCGCAGAGAGCGTAAGAACATTGAAAACGGTGCTGTACACATTCAGTCCACATTCAACAACACCATCGTAACCATCACCGACACACAGGGCAACGCCATTTCTTGGGCAAGCTCTGGCGGACTGGGCTTCCGCGGCTCCAGAAAGTCTACTCCGTTCGCTGCACAGACAGCTGCTGAAACCGCAGCAAAGGCAGCAATGGAACACGGTCTGAAGTCTGTAGAAGTATACGTAAAGGGTCCGGGATCCGGCCGTGAAGCTGCGATCCGTGCACTGCAGACCGTTGGTCTGGAAGTGAAGATGATCAAGGACGTTACTCCGATTCCCCACAACGGATGCCGTCCGCCGAAAAGACGTCGTGTCTAATCACACTTACAGGAGGTGTAATATATCATGGCAGTAAGCAGAGAACCGATTCTCAAGAGATGCCGCTATCTGGGTATCAGCCCGATGGTTATGGGTATCTCCAAGCAGTCTAACCGTAATCCGGGTGCCGGAAACCGCAGAAAGGTTTCTGAATACGGAATGCAGCTGAAGGAAAAGCAGAAGCTGAAGTTCATCTACGGTGTAGGCGAAAAGCAGTTCTTCCACCTGTTCGAAATCGCAAGCAAGATGGAAGGCAAGGCTGGTGACAACCTGATCGCTTGTCTGGAATCCCGTCTGGACAGCGTTGTATTCCGCATGGGTCTCGCTTTGACCCGCAGAGAAGCAAGACAGCTGGTAACACACGGTCACTTTACCGTAAACGGCCAGCATGTGAATATTCCGTCTTATCGTGTCAAGGAAGGCGACGTAGTCGCTCTGGCAGAAGGCAGCCGTGACAGTGCAAAGTTCAAGGACGTTGCAGAACAGACCGCAGACCGTACCGTACCGGTATGGCTGGAACCGGATAAGGAAAACTTTTCCGCAAAGGTCGTTCGTATGGCAAAGCCGGAAGATCTGGACTATGAGGTTGCAGCACACCTGATCGTCGAGTTGTACTCCAAGTAATCATTTGCAATTTACGGAACATAGAGAAGGATCACTCCCGGGGCGTATGCCTCAGGAGTGGTCTGATGCAAGGTCCTGCCGTACCAAGGAGCATCTGCGGCCGTGGTATGTCAGGAACAACCACAGACAAAGCTACCAAGCATAGGAGGGTGTTTTTATGCTGGAGAAGATTGAAAAGCCGGAACTCGACACAGTGGATCTGCGAAGCGACGGAAAATACGGTAAGTTTGTATTGGCACCGCTGGAACGTGGCTATGGTATCACCCTTGGCAACAGTCTGCGGCGTGTGCTGCTCTCCTCATTGCCCGGTGTGGCTGTGAATTCCGTGAAGATCGATGGCGTACACCATGAATTGAGTACGATTCCCGGTGTAAAAGAGGATGTGACGGAAATCATTCTCAGCCTGAAGGGACTCACCGCAAAGCTCTACGGCGACGGACCGAAAACGGTCTATATCGAAGCAGAGGGCGAGTGCGAAGTTACCGCCGGCGACATCAAAACCGACTCTGAAGTGAATATCCTCGACCCGGGTATGCATATCGCAACTCTGGGTAAGGGTGCAAAGCTGTATATGGAAATCGTCATTGATAAGGGCAGAGGCTACGTTTCTGCAGAGCGTAACAAGCAGATGATGAATACGCCTATCGACGTGATCGCAGTAGACAGCATCTATACCCCTGTTCTGAAAGTCAACTATCAGGTAGAAGACACCCGTCTGGGTCAGGTCACAGACTATGACAAGCTCACTATGGAAGTGTGGACAGACGGCACCATCTCTGCCAAGGAAGCGATCTCTCAGGCAGCCAATCTCCTCAATGAGCACCTCCGGCTGTTCATCGATCTCTCTGATGAAGCCAGCATTGCAGAAGTGCTCGTAGAAAAGGACGATAAGGGTAAGGAAAAGATCCTGGAAATGACTATCGAAGAACTGGATCTTTCCGTGCGGTCATTCAACTGCTTAAAGCGTGCCGGAATCAATACCGTGGACGATTTGATCAACAAGTCGGAGGAAGAAATGCTGAAGGTCCGTAACCTCGGTAAGAAGTCCTTCGATGAGGTGCGGGAAAAGCTCCAGTCCCTGGGCTTTGATCTCGCTAGTGAGGAAGACTAAGCGTCTGGTTTCGATCAGACGTTCAACAAGACCGAGCCTTGCAGAATCCTGTCCCCGCCGCGGGACGGCTCTGCAGCTAGAAAAAGGAGTGAATAACAATGCCGGGTACCAGAAAACTGGGCAGACCGACCGATCACAGAAAGGCGATGCTGCGTGGAATGGTAACATTCCTGCTGGAAAATGGTCAGATCGAAACAACTGTCACTCGTGCCAAGGAAGTACGTGCAGTTGCTGAAAAGATGATCACTATCGCAAAGTCGGATGATCTGCATTCAAAGCGTCAGGTTATGGCTTATGTAACCAAGGAGAGCGTTGCAAAGAAGCTCTTTGACGAAATCGCACCGAAGTATGCTGACCGCAAGGGCGGCTACACCCAGATCGTGAAGATTGGACCTCGCCGCGGCGACGCAGCAGAGATGGCAATCATCAAGCTGGTATAAGTTGTGTAATAGCCGGCACCGCCGTGTGCCGTAACAGACAGGCGAAGCATCGTACAGGTGCTTCGCCTGTTTTGTTGTGCGGGGCTGTCCAGATGCAGGGACATGGCACGGAAATCAATTTTCAAAAATATGTTGATTTAAATTGTGCCAAATTATGAAGTTTGACAAGTGAGGCTCCCCTGAAAGGGCACCCGCAGGGCGTGCCTTGTGCTGAGCTGGCAGTGCGTAGCACTGACTGAGGGGTTTCCACTTATGCCGAAAACACTATAAAAAGATTTTACGAAAAAACCTCTCCACCGCCTAACGGCGGTCCCCCTCTCCTTTCAGGAGAGGCTATTAAGCAGTGTCCGCATTCCCCAAAGTGGAAAACTTCTCCCACAGCTTTGTGGAAAAGATACGCCGCGTCAATCCGGCACAGTTTTCAACATTGTGGAAAACCATTTCGGATGACGGCGGAGGTGTTTTCCACAAAAAATCCACCAAAGAGGAAAACTTGTGGAAAACGTTTTTTCGCAAAAAATTCCCGTTTCCGGCGGTCTGCCGGTGCTAATTCCAAAAAACCAACGGTTTTTGTCGAAAACGCACTGCGTTTCTTGTGGAATACTCTAAAAATGAAGTCTATATTTTGTACAATTCTACTAAAAAATGCGTATCTCTCTTTACATTTTGCGAGTTTTAGAGTATAATTTGAATGAAGGTTTCTGCCTGCCCTGCAGTGCAGGAACATATAAGCAGAAAAGCCGCCAGGATGCGGGAACACCGCCTTGATTTTCCGGTGTCCCCTTGCCCGTATCCGGCAGGTTCTGCCAGCCTGAAACGTGCCATTTTTGTGCGAAACTGCCGGACGCATGGCAAAATGCGAGCCGGCTGGTCTGGCGTATTGGGATATTATACAATTATAGGTTTCCTGATTCGTCGAGTTTACACAAAAACTTTGCGTATCTATTGACTTTTCTGTTGGGATATTCTATAATAAGAATAATTGGAACAGCATGAATCAGAGAAGCGATTCCTGCGGAGATTTCGACCAAGATTTTTTCGACTGCATGCCGCCGGCCTGGAACACCGGCAGGGCGTGCGGACAATCAGAGGAGGATAACACATGAAAGCAAAACACACACTTGCTGGTGCTCTGGCACTTGCAATGCTTGCTTCTACTGCTGTTTCGTTTCAGGTTTCGGCTGCTGACACAGCGGTGACCTTGAAGGGTGCAAAGGTAGAGGCAGAGGCTGGCGGAGAATTTTCTGTAGACGTTTCTCTGGAAGACATTCCGTCTACGAAGGTAAACGTCATGGACTTCGCAGTGACCTATGATCAGACTATTCTGAACGTAGACAGCGTGAAGATCGGCAAGTCTGCTGATGTTGATGTTTCCGGCGACAATACCGCCAGCGATGCTCCGGTATTTGCCACCAACATCAAGGACGGCGAGATCACTGTCAGCTGGACGACCGCACTGGACTCCAATTCCTGGATCTCTGAGGACGGTGTGATCCTGACCATTACCGGTACTGTAAAGGACGGCGTGGCAGACGGCACCGTAACTCCGATCGACTTCGCACCGGTTACCCGTGAAACTTATGACGGCTCCGGCAAGAACAATTCCAGCATGGTGATCGGCTATGTATACGGCGGCGATTCCGCTACCTATACGATCAACGCAGAAGCTGGCTCCGTGACCATCGGCAGCAAGCAGACCACCACTGAAACCACTGTGACCACTACTGAAGGCGGCAAGGATACCACTGCTACAGAAGCGACTACTACCGCTACTGAGAGCAAAACAGATGTCACAAAGGCAACTACCACGATCTCCGGCAACATTGTTACCGGTACGGTAGCACCGGGCAGCGTGCTGTACGGTGATGTCAACTGTGATGCCCGCGTGGACATTACCGATGCCGTTATGCTGAACAAGGCAGCAGCCGGCGTGGTTACTCTGAACGACACACAGCGGAAGAACGCAGACTGCAACGGTGATGAAGAAGTTGGCTCGCAGGACGCAACCACACTGCTGATGTTCCTCGTAAACATCATTAAGACCCTGCCGTATTCAGACTAATCTGTTTCACGGCAACCACAAATTTTTCGTATATTTAGGAGAAGTGTTCCGAGGGGGAATGCGGCTCCTGATATAGGCAATATTTCATTTACGTATTTGTCGGCAATACCGGCAAGGAAAGGAAAGGAAAACATGAAGAAACGAACAAAGAAGGTTCTGTCCTTCGGCGTTGCAGCTCTGATGGCAGTTTCTGCACTGCCGTTCAGTGCACTGTCGGTTTCGGCTTCGATTCCCACAAAACAGACCGAAAATGGCGGCACACCGTACAATTTCCTCCTCGAGGAGCAGGGAAGCGGCGTACAGACCATCAGCATCTCTAAGGACGAGATCGCTGCTGGTGATGTTACCAAGACTCTGGACGTTTTCATCGATTCTGAAGAATGGCCTGATGACAACTACCTGAGCTCTGTAAAGCTGAACTGGGTTGCAACCAAGGACGCTACCTTCGCAGACGGCGGTGCAATTGCAAACAGTATCTACTATCAGAACGTTTTCAACGCATCTACCAAGGTCAACCAGCATGATGTCACTATGCCGAACGGTCTGGGCACAATCGTAGGCACTCCGTATAGCGGTGCATTCTGCATGTCCCCGATGTTCGAAGAGGATGAAGACCTGCACACCTGGAGCTACAACGACGCTCAGAGTAACGGCGTAGTCAGAGAAATTGCTTGTGACAAGATCTTTGGTGCCAATCTGATCGCCAACGGCGACAACAAGGTCAAGTTCGAATACGACTACTATGCAAATGCAGACGATTATCTGGCAGACAAGAATGCAGATAAGGCTACTCACAAGTCCCATAAGGTACAGGAATGCGATGTCAAGCAGAAGGAAGACGGTACACCGTACATCGAATATTCCTACATCAATCCGGGCGGGGAAGTTGCTGCAAACTATGTTGAAAAGACTGTTACAGTAGATCTGCCGTGCTATTCCACCACTCGTTTCGTAAAGGACTCTGATGGAAATGACTGCGTTCCGGACATCAACAACTACTATTCCTGGGGCTTCATTGCTGCTTCTTCGGATGACCGTACATACTTTGTTGGTGGAAAGTCTACTGACCTGCGTTTCACTTCCTTCGATGTTGTTGTTCCGAAGGATACCGCAGAAGGCACCTATTATGTACAGATCTGCAGCCGCAATGCAAACAAGGATCTGATCCCGATGCCGTCCGCTGCTGATTTCGACAGCGTAAAGGCAGATCAGGAAAACTATCGTGCAACAGTAGGTCCGCTGGAAGATATGTCCACTGCAATTCAGGGTAAGAAGGATGCAGCTACTTACTCTCTGCCGCAGGATCCTTCCAAGGCAATCGTAAAGATCGTAGTTGGCGACGGTACTGTAACAGATACCACCACCACTGCCGCAGAAACCACAACCACTGAAAACAGCACCACTGCTGCAACAACCGCTGCAACTACTGTTACCACCGATGACAAGAGCGATGAATTCGCTTGGAAGATCGGCGAAGTAGCTTGCGAACCGGGCGACAAGAAGGTTAAGCTGGAAGTAACACAGACAAATGGTATCAGCACCACTGGTATCGTTGGTTCTATGATCGTTCCGGAAGCAACCCGCAAGATCCTGTCTGTTCCGAGTTCTTACAAGAAGATCTCCAACTGCTTCAAGATCGGCGATGCATATCCGGCACTGAGCCAGACCATGATGAATACACAGGAATACAGCGAAACTGGTCGTCTGGTATTCTCCATGAGCTCCAACGGCAGCATGGGCGTTGTTTCTGGTAACACTCTGGCTGCGTTCACTATGGACGTTGCTGATAAGGACACCGTTACAGCAGCAGCTAAGGAAGCTGGTCTGGAACTGAAGAGCGACAAGAACGGTAAGTACTATCTGTTCCCGGTAACTTGGATGGAAGACGGCGTAGACATCGGCTACAGCGATGATGGTAAGGGCAACCTGACACCGGTTGAGGTTAAGCGTTTTGACTATCGTGATACTGAAAACAACGATATCCACACCAGCGTAGATTACGTAGCAGGTGCATACAAGGTATACGTTGATGCAGAAACCACTACAACTGACGCAACTACCACTACCGAAGAAACCACAACCACTACTACTACCACAACTACAGAAGCTACCACCGCAGCTACCACCGCTGCAACCACAGCTGCTACAACTGCTGCAACTACAGCTGCTACAACTGCTGCAACCACTACAGAAGCTAGCATCGTTGCAACCACAGCTGCTACAACTGCTGCAACCACAGCTGCAACCACTACCACAACAGAAGAGCCTGTAACCCAGAAGATGGTTTGGGCTCTGGATAAACTGACAGTAACTCCGGGTCAGGGCTCCACTGATGGTGACAACCTGAGCTATGCAATTACTGTTCAGAACGCTCTGAAGACCGGTGCCCTGCAGGGTACAATTGATCTGCCGGAAGCAACCAAGAAGCTGCTCCAGTGGCCGTATGGTACAACCGACATGCAGGTCAAGGTATTCAACCGTTACTACAAGGATCTGAGAAATACGGTATATGCAACAATGCCGACATTCCAGATCGACCTGATGAACTTCTGGAAGGAAGAAGCAAACACCAAGATCCACTTCGGTCTGATGTGTGATGCAAACACTGATTTCGTAGAACCGGCTTCTGCAAACGGCACACTGTACAGCATGCCGATCGCAATTCCGGACGAAGCAACCGTACAGGCACTGGCTACTGAGTATGGCATCAAATATGATGAAACACTGGGCGGCTATGTATTCCCTGTAAACTGGGCTGAACTGGGCACCGACATCTCTTACTCCAAGGATGGCAACGGCAACGTTGTTCCGGTTTCTATCGATCGTTTCGCTCTGACAAACAGCAGCAACGTGAAGTATGACTTCGCTGAAACTGTTGACCTGCAGGATGGTTACATCTGTGTAAAGGTTCCGAAGGCAACTACTACCACTACTACAGAAGCAACCACCACAACAACTACTGAGGTTACTACCGCAGCAACTACTGCAGCTACAACCGCAGCAACCACTGCAGCTACAACCGCAGCAACTACTGCAGCAACTACTGCAGCTACAACCGCAACAACAACTACTGAAGCTGAGCTGAAGATCGAAGCAAATCCGGACGCAAACTTCTACCTGTCTGTTGACGGTCGTGCGTTCAAGGCTGCTGATCTCGTGAAGTCTGCAACTGTAAACGGCGAAAGCGTTATGGACGATCTGACCTTTGGTGCAGAAAGCCCGAAGGCACTGTTCGACAAGGAAGGCAAGGCATATGTAGATACCGAACTCGATATCCTGTATAAGGGCGAGAAGGTTGCTACTGCAAAGGTTTACATCGGTATTAAGGGCGACACCGACCTGTCCGGTAAGGTAGAGGCTACCGATATGTACTACAGCAGCTACTACATTGCAAGACAGGGTGCTGGTATTAAGGATGCAAAGCTTCTGGACGGCACCGATTATGCAAAGGATGCAAATCTGGAGAAACTGTCCTTCTTCCTGACGGATATTGATACCGAAAGCAAGGCAGGAGAGAATTCTGCAGACGGCAAGCTGGAAGCAACTGATATCTTCTACCAGGCATACTATGTTGCTCTGATGGGTGCTGGTCACAAGAGCACTACTTGGGACAATCCGGTTTGCCCGGATCTGAAGAACCTGAAGGGCTCTATGTGGGCTGAATAATCAGATTCCCTGATTTCGAACGCGTAAGCGTTTCTGACAACAAGGCTATGACAGCATAAGAAAAACCCGATGCGGGAGCGATCCCGTGTCGGGTTTTTTGTATTAGTATGATTTGCCTTGACAAACTGAAATGGCGTGTGCTATACTGATTTGTAATTGCATAAATTATTGTAAAAAGCCATGCCTCAGGCATAAAAAGGAGAACTGTTTTATGGGAATTGTAGAACTGCTGCTGACAGCGATCGGACTGTCAATGGACGCATTTGCAGTGTCTATCTGTAAGGGTCTGAATATGAAAACTATTAATAAGAAACATTGTTTTATCATTGCATTGTTTTTTGGAGGATTTCAGGCATTGATGCCGTTTATCGGATGGCTTGCCGGAATACAGTTTGAACACTATATCAAAGCATTTGACCACTGGATCGCATTTGTTCTTCTGGTTGTGATCGGTGGACATATGGTGGTAGAAGTTTTTCGTGGAGAGGACGAGGAAGACGAGGTCTGTCTTTACGCAGCAGAGGCATCGGAGGAACATCTGGATATAAAAGAGTTGTTTTTACTGGCGATCGCAACCAGTATTGATGCACTCGCAGTCGGCGTGACGTTTGCTTTTTTACAGGTAAATATCGTACCTGCGATCATCATTATAGGAAGTGTGACGTTTGTAATTTCAGCAGCAGGAGTCTTTATTGGAAATATATTCGGAAGCAAATATAAGAGCCGTGCGGAGCTTGCCGGTGGAATTATTCTGATTTTACTGGGAATTAAGATTTTATTAGAGCATTTAGGAATTGTTTAAGGATATTTTACAGAAAATTTATAGTATTGGAATTGCATGGTAACGAGGGTGCATGGTATAATGAGTGCAAGCGAGTCAACATGCTCGCATGATTGACGAGCGACGAATGTTGATCATGTGCTGTTTTTGCACATGATATAATGAGCGTAAGCAAGTCAACATGACTGCATGATTGATAAGCGGTGAAATTATTGAGGGAGCTATGCTCACGATGTAATGACGCACAACAAAATTCAACCATACATAGAAAGGGGAAGAACGATGGCATTTTTTGATAAACTTGGAGAGACAATTGTAAACGTTGGAAAAGATGCAACACAGAAAGCAAAGGATTTATCAGGTGTTGCAAAGCTGAACTTAGATATTAAGGCAAAAGAGGACTATGTTCAGAGACAGTATACAGAACTTGGAAGAATCTATTATGAAGAGCATAAGACAGAGAGCGAAGTAGATGGAGCAGAGCATTTTGAATTGATCAAAGAGGCTTTAGAAGAGATAGAAAGAATGAAGCTTGAGATCATGGAATTAAGAGGAACCAAAACCTGTCCAAAATGCGGAGCAGAGCTTGCTGACGGAGCAGAATTCTGTAGTGCCTGTGGCGAGAAGGTTTCTGTTGTAGTCGATACAGATCCTGAGGCTGAGGATGTGACAGTAGAAGAAGTATCCGAAGAGGAGAAAAAGGAAGAACTGTAAGAAGCCATTTTTAAAGCTTAATGAAATATTGTAAGAAATGAAAGCCTGCCGGGAATTCGTTGAGGATTCCCGGCAGGCTTTTTGCACCTCTTGATGAGGTTTTTTAGTGAGTTTTTTTATTAAGATCTAGTATAAGATGCCGTTTATTTTGCAGTGGATGCCCTGTTGGGAAGCAATCGTACGATAATGGTGGGCATTGACATTGTCAATTAACAAATTGCTGTTACTGCGTTCACAGGATTTCAGAATATCTATTTTTTGTATCTGGGAATAAGAGTATTCTTTTTTTCTGATAA
>OLSK01002065.1_pt1 | contig 13382 bp, 18 predicted proteins | sample 1672781 | NCBI WGS metagenome assembly OLSK01 (sample SAMEA3136723, study PRJEB25190) | human gut metagenome | biome: human gut; feature: human-associated habitat; material: faeces | place: Austria | collected 2013 | reverse complement strand
TGAATGATAAATTTATAAATAAAATAAGTGGATTTAATTGCAAAGGCGAAGAAAAAGTTTCAAGAATAAACAAATTTTTAGAAGAACATAATTTAATTATTGATAAAGACAATTCTATTGCCTATTCTGACTCTTTATCAGATGCACCAATGTTTAGTTTAGTTAAGAATGCATATCTTATTAATAGCAAAAGTTCAAATCATGAATATGAAATATTAAAATGGAAGTAGGCAATAAATTTGAAGAATAAAAATCTAACTAAAGGAATAATTTTAATACTTTTATCTTCATTATGTACTTCTTTTGGGCAACTACTTTGGAAAATAGGGATTAATTCCAACCTATTTATATTACTTATAGGATTTGTTCTATATGGAATAGGAGCTCTTAGTATGATAATAGCTTTAAAGTTTGGAGAGCTTTCAATTCTTCACCCTTTAATGTGTACAGGCTATATATTTGCATTAATTAATGGTAGCTTATTTCTAAAAGAACATATATCATTAGTTCAATTATTAGGAATTATAGTTATTATTACTGGAGTTATTTTTATAGCAAGAGGTGGAGCTGATGAATAATATATATTTAGTTTTTCCAATAATGACATTACTAGGTGCATTAGGAGGTTTTTTCTTTAAAAAAGGTGCTGAAAATGTAGAAAACTTTCTATCCTTAATATTAAACTGGAAAATTTGTATAGGTGGAATTTTCTATGTAACAGCTGCTCTATTAAATATTGGGGTACTTAAGTATCTACCTTATAGCATTGTACTACCCCTTACTGCCATGACTTACATATGGACTATGATCTTAGCCAAAATAGCTTTAGGTGAAAAAATAACTTGTAATAAAATTACAGGTACAATATTAATAATTATAGGTTCAGTGTTAATAGCTCTATAATTAAATACTTTCTTCAAAATTTGATAATTCTTAGGAAGTCTTTAGAAATTCTTAAGTTTTTTAGAAAGAATTTCTTCGCTTTATTTTTACTATTAATTGTAGTACAAAATTATTATTTCAATTTTACAATAAAACATATAGATTGGAGATTTATAATGAAAAAAAAGAAAGGAGAATCACTATGGAAACAATAAAGGAAAAGATAATTGTTATTATAGGAATAGTATTAGTGATAGCATTATGTTGTGGTGCATATTATATGCTTGTATATCAGAGTTCAGATTATTATACTCAAATAGATAATACAAAAGTAGAAAAAATATCAAAACATAATATGAACTATGAATATACATTAACATCTTATAATAAAAATGGAAAATCAAAAGAAATAACTTTTCAAACAACACGAGAATTAAGAGAAGATGCCTATTTAAAACTAAAAGTGATGATGACTAGAGGTGTTGTAAATTGGGAAGAAGTACAATTTGATGAAATGCCAGAATCTGTGCAAGAACAATATAACAAATAAATAATACAAAAGCAGATCATATTGATTTGCACTTATAGAAAAATAAAAAAAGATATGCTATAATGTGTGTGGTAGGTGAAAAAAATATGTCAAAGATACTAATAGTAGAAGATGATGAAAAATTAAGTAAAGAATTAAAAATATTTTTAGATAAAAACGGATATGATTCAGTAATATTGCAAAAATTTGATAATGCAGTAGAAGATATTTTAGAAGAAAACGCAGACTTAATATTATTAGATATAAATTTGCCATATACAGATGGGGAATATATTTGTAAAGAAATAAGAAAGACATCTGATGTTCCAATAATAATGGTTACAAGTAGAGATAATGAAATGGATGAATTAATAAGTCTAAATTATGGAGCAGATCAATATGTAACAAAGCCTTTCAATATTCAAATTTTACTTGCAAAAATTGCAGGACTAATAAAGAGAAATCAAAATGCAGATAAAAGTCAGGAAAAAATAAAATGTAATGAATTTATTTTAAATGTATCTAAAAGCGTGATAGAAACAGAAAATAAAAAAATAGAACTTACAAAAAATGAGTTAAAAATATTACATTACTTGGTATTAAATCAAGGAAAAATTGTATCAAGAGAAGAAATTATGAATTATTTATGGGAAAGTGAAAACTTCATAGATGACAATACTTTAACAGTAAATATGACTAGATTAAGAGGTAAATTAGAAGAATTAGGAATAAAAGATTCTATTGAAACTAAGAGAGGACAAGGATATATATTAAAATGAGTTTTAAAAGTTTTTTGAATCAACAACTCCATCTCTATATTCATTGAATAATTTTTGTACTCTTTCTTCCTCATTTGAATTTTTAGGGAAGTTTATATTAATTTTATTTGCAAGTATAACCTCTCAAATATTGCTATTGCCATCAGAAATAGCAATATTTGTTAGAATCTATGTTGGACTAGCTCCTATTATATTATTTTTAATATACTTTTTTATAGAATACTATAAAAAGAAAAATTACTATAACAATTTAAAAGAAAGTATGATGGAATTAAGTGAAAAATATCTAATTGCAGAAATAACAGGAAAATCCTGGTTTTGAAGAGGGAAAAATCTTGAAAGAGATAGTACAAGAAACAGGAAAGTCAATGTTGGAGAATGTAGATAAATATAAATATTTGCAAGAAGATTATAAAGAGTATATAGAACTATGGATACATGAAATAAAATTACCAATAGCAGCAGGAAAGATGATAATAGAAAACAATAAGTCAGAAGTAACAGAAAGTATCAATGAGGAATTAGACAAAATAGAAAACTATATTGAACAAGCTCTTTTTTATGCTAGAAGTAATACAGTCGAAAAAGATTATTACATAAAGAAAGTGAATTTAAAAGAAATTGTAAATTCTTCTATTATAAAAAATAAAAGAAATCTTATTCAAAATAAAATAAACATAGATGCACATGATATAAATACAATTGTTTATACGGATCATAAATGGTGTATGTTTATTTTAAGTCAAATTATACAAAATGCAGTAAAATACAGTAAGGAAGATAGTAAGAAAATTGAAATTTATTCAGAAATTAAAAAAGAGAATACGATTTTATACATAAAAGACAATGGAATTGGAATTAGAAAAGGAGAAATTACTAGAGTATTTGAAAAAGGATTTACTGGAGAAAATGGAAGAAAAAGAGGACAAAAAGCTACAGGAATTGGATTATATTTGTGTAAGAAATTATGTAATAAACTAGGATTAGGCTTAGAGCTAAATTCGGAAAAAGATGTTGGAACAGAAGTGAAGATTGTATTTCCTAAAAGTAGTTTTATAAGCGAAACATTTTGATTATATCAAAAGGAGAGTTCAAATTTGAACTCTCTAATTTTAATATTCTTCAATATATAATGCTTTGGCTAAATAAGGCGTTATTTCATTAATATTATACTAACCAGAACTTTTGCTATTATTTTCTAATCCATTAGGGTTAGAAACATAAACCATATTTTTGCAATCAGTAGCAAGTAAAGCCATATAATGAGAGGCAGTAGTCCACCTGTTGTCAGTTGGTTTATTCCATACACAAATAACAGTATATCTATTAATACAATATACTGCTGAAATTATAAATAGTATAAAAAATAATATTTTTTGTATGTTTAATTTTTTCTTTTTTTGTTTCATTTTTTCTCCTCCTTGTAACTTGTCTTTATTATACAAGAATAAAGAAAAATAAGTTTTAAAAAATACTTAAATAAATCTTAACTTTTTCTTACGAAATGAAGAAACAGATGAAAAAAAGCAAAATATATGTTATAATTCAAGGGAAAGAAGGATTATGATGAATGTTTTGATATTAGATGATGAAAAAGAAATTGCAGATTTAGTAGAAGTTTATTTGAAAAATGAAAATTATAATATATATAAATTTTACGATTCAGATGATGCAATAAAATGTATAGATACAGTTAAATTAGATTGTGCAATATTAGATGTAATGATAAAAGGAAAAAACGGATTTGAAATATGTCAATATATTAGAAATAAAAAACTAAACTTTCCAATTATAATGCTAACAGCAAAAATTGAAAATCAAGATAAAATTACAGGACTAACATTAGGTGCAGATGACTACATCACAAAACCATTTAATTCTCTCGAATTAGTTGCCAGAGTCAAATCAGCAATAAGAAGATATAAACAATACAACAATTATAAAACTGATGAAGAAAAGATATATATTGATGGTTTGGAAATATGCAAAGAACAGCATAAATGTTTATTGTATGATAAAGAAATCGATTTAACTCCAATAGAATTTGATATTTTACTTTATCTTGCAAGTAAAAAAGGAGAGGTCGTTAGTTCAGAAGAACTATTTGAAAAAGTATGGAAAGAAAAATATTTAGATAATAATAATACTGTAATGGTACATATTAGAAGGATTAGAGAAAAGCTAAAGGAAGATACTAAAAATCCTAAATATATAAAAACGGTATGGGGAGTGGGATATAAAATTGAATGATTACAGAGAAATAACTAAATTGAAGAATAATATAGCAACTAAAAGCATTTTAAAAATTCTAGGCTATACTTTTGTTGTGATACTAATATTTTCATTGATTGTAGATGGATTTTATAATGATACAATAGCAAATGAAGTATCGAGTTTTAATAGAAGTTTATATCTATTTTTTGTACGAAATAAAACTATTATGATGGTCATATTTTATATGATTATTTTTATAGGTATTACTTTTATTGTTACAAGAAATATGAGTCAAAAAATGTTAGAAATTATGAAGTCAGTAGATAAAATTATAAAAGAACCAGATAAAGAAATAAAATTATCAAATGATTTAATTTTGTTAGAAAATAAATTGAACAAAATAAGATTAGATTTAATAAATAGTCAAAATGCAGCAAGAGAAGCAGAAAACAAAAAGAACGATTTAATAATGTATATGGCTCACGACTTAAAGACACCTTTAACATCGGTAATAGGATATTTGAATTTATTAACAGATGAAAAAGATATTTCAAAACAATCACAAGAAAAATATATCAAGATAGCATTAGATAAAGCATTAAGAGTTGAAGAATTAACAAATCAATTTTTTGAAATAACTAGATATAATATACAAGATATGCCTATAAGTAAACAAAAATTGGATATTCCATTTCTAATAGAGCAGTTAGTTGATGAGTGTTATCCTATGTTACAAGAACGAAATTTAAAATGTGAAATTACAAAACCTGAACATTTATATTATGAAGGTGATGGAGATAAACTAGCCAGAGCATTTGGTAATCTACTAAAAAATGCAATCAATTATAGTTATGAAAATACAAATATAGAAATAAAATTAATGAAGAAAACGAAAAAATTAAGATTGTTTTTAGAAATAAAGGAGATGCAATTCCTGAATATAAGTTAGAAAAATTATTTGATAAATTCTATCGAGCAGATGAGGCAAGACAAAGCAGTACAGGTGGAACAGGATTAGGATTAGCAATAGCAAAAGAAATCATTGAATTGCATAAAGGAAAAATAATGGCGAAAAATGATGGCGAATATATTGAATTAAATAATAATAGAGATTAAAAGCTAGACATTGTGCTAGCTTTTTCTAACCTTACAAAAATGTAAGGTTATTGTAAGGTAAATCGATGTTTGGAAAATAAAAAATATGATAATATAGATATAACAAAACAAGGAAGGAGTTTTTGGAATGGAAAATGTATTAGAGGTAAAAAACATTGAAAAATACTATGGAAACAAATCAAACTTAACAAAAGCGATTGACAATATTAGCTTTAATGTACAAAAAGGAGAATTTGTTGGAATAATGGGAGCAAGCGGATCTCGGAAAAACAACACTATTAAATTGTATTTCAACAATAGACAGAGTTACAGCAGGGAAAATAATTGTAAAAGGACAAGATATTACAAAATTAAAAGGTAATAAACTAAATAAATTTAGGAGAGAAGAACTAGGGTTCATCTTTCAAGATTTTAACTTATTAGACACTTTAACAGCTTATGAAAATATAGCTTTAGCATTAACAATTCAAAAAGTAAATGCACATGAAATTGACAAAAGAGTTAAAGAAGTTGCACAAAAATTAAATATAACAGAAATATTAAATAAATATCCATATCAAATATCAGGAGGGCAAAAACAAAGAGTTGCATCAGCAAGAGCGATAATAACAAACCCACAATTAGTTTTAGCTGATGAGCCAACAGGGGCTTTAGATTCTAAATCAGCAAAACAATTATTGGAAAGCTTTGAAGCATTAAATCAAAAATTAAATGCAACAATTCTAATGGTTACACACGATTCTTTTACAGCAAGTTATGCAAATAGAATTCTATTTATAAAAGATGGAAAAATCTTTAATGAATTAACAAAAGGAAATGACACAAGAAAGCAATTCTTTGAGAAAATCATAGAAGTTCAAACTTTACTCGGAGGTGAGCTTGGAGATGTTATTTAAACTATCATTTAAAAATATGAAAAAAAGTTTTAAAGATTATGCTATTTATTTTATAACATTAGTTTTAGGAGTAGCAATATTTTATATGTTTAACTCTTTAGATAGTCAACAAGCAATGTTACAAGTTTCACAATCTCAAAGAGATATTATAACAATGATGATTAGAATGTTAGAATTTGTATCAGTATTTGTTGCAGTAATATTAGGACTTTTAATAGTATATGCAAATAATTTCTTGATAAATCGAAGAAAAAAAGAGTTTGGAATATATATGACACTTGGAATGGGAAAAAGGCAAATATCAAAAATAATTTTATTTGAAACAATATTAGTAGGAATATTATCACTAATAGCAGGAATTGTAATTGGAATATTTGCATCACAATTTATGTCAGTATTAGTTGCAAAATTATTTGAAGCAAATATGACAAAATTTGAATTTGTGTTTTCAAAAGGTGCATGTATAAAAACTTGTATATATTTTGCAGTAATGTATCTTGCAGTAATGTTTTTTAACACAATCACAATTTCAAGATATAAATTAATAAATTTACTTACAGCAATTAAGAAAAACGAAACTATTAAATTAAAAAATCCAATTATTTCAATATTAGCATTTTTGATGTCAGCAGGAATATTAGGATATGCTTATTGGAAAGTAACAGCAGGGGTACAAACACTTGATACAGCCGATAAAATATTGCCACCAATATTAATGGGAATAGTTGGAACAATTGGAGTATTTTGGTCTTTATCAGGGTTTATATTAAGATTAGTACAATCAATGAAAAAAACGTATTTAAAAGGAACAAACATGTTTGTGCTAAGACAATTAAACAATAAAATTAATACAACAGTAGTTAGTATGAGTGTAATATGTTTAATGCTATTTATGACAATTTCAGTATTATCATCTAGTTTATCTTTAAGAAACACAATGCAACAAGATTTAAAAGAAATGACACCAGTAGATATTAATTTATACAAAACAGCAAATTTACCAGAAAAAGCAACAATATATGGAATAGAAAAAATTTATACAAAAGAGCAAAGGGAAGATTCTAAAAAATCAGTAGAATATACATTAACACAAAATGGATTTGATATGAACTTATTAAAAGATGTAGTAGAAATACCAATATATGCAGATAGTAGCATAACTTGGGGAACATTTTTTGGAGATAATCTTGATGAGGTAAAAGCTTTATATCCTATGTTAAGATATGAAACATCAGAACAATTTGTAAAAGTTTCAGACTATAATAAAATAGCAAGATTATATGGACAAAAAGAATATGAATTAAAAGATAATGAATATATAGTTCTTTGTGATTTTGATAATATAAAAAATTTAAGAAATATGGCATTAGAAAATGGAAATACACTTGTAATAAATGGAAAAGAATATGTGCCTAAATATAATGAATGTAAGTCTGGATATATTATGATGTCAACAAGCCATATAAATACAGGAATTATATTAGTACCAGATAGCTGTAATTTAAAAGAAGAACAAAAAGAACAAACATTGTTAGCAGCAAATTACAACGCGAATACAGATGAAGAAAAAGAAAAAATAGAAGCAATTTTTACAAGTAGTAATTCAGGACTTATACAAAATTTAGCAGATAATGGACTTGAAATAGATGGAATGACAAAAATTGCTATTATAGAATCAAGTGTAGGAATAGCAACATTGGTAGTGTTTATAGCAATTTACTTAGGTATAATATTTTTAATTGCAAGTTCAGCTATTTTAGCACTAAAACAATTAACAGAAAGTTCAGATAATAGGCAAAGATATATTATTTTAAGAAAAATAGGCTGTGATGAAAAAATGATAAATCAAGCACTATTTAGACAAATAGGAATATTTTTCATATTACCACTTATTTTAGCAATTATACATTCTATATTTGGAATACAATTTGCACTTTCAATGATGTCAGGTTTAGCAAGTACGGAACAATTATTACCATCAGTAGTTGCAACAGTATTAATCATTGGAGTAATTTATGGAATGTACTTCTTGGCTACATATTGGGGTAGTAAAAATATCATAAAAGAAGAACAGTAAAAAAATAGTTATAAAGTCACTTACTTGTCATTTTAATATAGTATAATTAACATTAGATATAGTAATAAATGCAGTAAGAATCGAAAGAAAGAGGTGGTAATGATGAAAATATTAAAAAGAATAATTTTTATAGTAGTATTAATTTCAATGAGTATAGCACTACTATTTGTAGGTAATGGATATGATATGTATAAACAAGCAATTGAACAAATAAGTGTAGAAGATAAAATTGCAGAAATTAAAGACAAAGAAAATTATACAAACTTTTCAGAATTACCACAAATGTATAAAAATGCAGTAATAGCTGTTGAGGATCACAGATTCTATAAGCATAATGGAATTGATATAATAGCAATAGGGAGATCAGCTTTTAATGATATAAAAGCAATGAGTTTTGTTGAAGGAGGAAGTACAATAACTCAACAACTAGCCAAAAACATCTATTTTACGCAAGAAAAGAAAATAGAGAGAAAAATTGCTGAAGTATTTATGGCATTTGAAATAGAAAAGAATTGTGATAAAGATGAGATATTAGAGTTATATTTGAATACAAGTTATTTTGGAGATGGCTATTATACACCAAAAGAAGCATGTAGAGGATATTTCAATAAAGAGTTAAATGAAATGACTGACTACGAATGTATTTTATTAGCAGGTATTCCAAATGCTCCATCTGTATATGCACCAACAAAAAATCCAGACCTAGCAAAGCAAAGGCAAAGACAAGTCATAGATAAAATGGTTAAGTATAAGTGTTTGACACAAGATGAAGCAAATGAAATATTATTGCAGAACAATAATTAAAGTTGTTATTAGTTGATAAATATACTAATAAATATTATAATTACAAAAGTTAAGTAACTGAAGTAGAAAAAAATGCACAAAATAATATAATGTTAGTAAAATGAAAAGGAGAATGAATTATGAGCTTTTTAGGAAATGTATTATGGTTTATCTTTGGAGGTTTTCTAAGTGGACTTTCTTGGCTTTTATCTGGAATACTATGGTGCATAACAATAATTGGAATTCCTTATGGTAAACAATGTTTCAAATTTGCAACTATGTCATTTGCACCATTTGGAAAAGAAATTGAATATGGAGGAGGAGTACCTTCTTTGTTGGCTAATGTAATATGGATTATCTTCTTTGGAATACCAATGGCACTAGAAAATTTAATTTTTGGCTGTCTATGGTGTATAACAATAGTGGGTATTCCGTTTGGTCTTCAATTTTTCAAAATCGCTAAACTTTCATTAGCACCTTTTGGAGCAAAAATAGTATAAGGTAATTTTTCAGTCAATATATTATAACAGTATATTATGTTTTGTGTGATTTTCGAGAGGGCGATTATTTCGCTCTCTCATAATATAAAAATATATTATTAAAGTATATATATTAGTGCTAATTGTAGTGAAACAGTTAGCACAAACATCCCCTTTTATTTTCAAGAGTTACTAGAAATAGTAACTCTTATTAGTAAAAAGAATATCGAATTATATAATTCGATATTTATAACATATAACTAATTTTTTAATAAGTTATTTAATATAGGGATTATTTTTTCTTGAGATATAGGCTTAACGACATAATCATCAAAACCAATTTTATTTACAAAATAATCTCTTTTGTCTGCTGTTACAGTAAGGATTACAACAGGAGTAGAAAAATTAGGTAGATTTCTTAATTCTGTTAAACAATCAGCACCAGTACCATGGCGATATATATTATTACTGAAAATAATGTCATAATGTTCGCCATATTTTATTTTTTTAACAACATCTTCATAAGTATTAACAACATCTACACTAAAACCTAAACTCTGCAAAACAGTTTTAGTAATATTGTATGATGTAGCCATATAATCTCCTACCAAGGCTCTTTTTCCTTTATATATGGGATTATATTTTATACGTTCGCCGTAAATTTCTAAAAATTCAAGATTAGATAGTTTTTCTTCTTGATATTTCTGCAATGTTTTTTGTAATTCAGTATTTTCTTTTAAATAATATAAACATTTATCTGCATAATCACTAGCTTCATTTTGGATATCTAATATTTTAGATAAGTATTTATTTCTTTGATAAAGTAAAATATATATAAAAGTTATTAAGAGCATAACAAGTATAAGTATGCAACACAAAATATATGGCATAAAAGCACCTCCAATCTATATAAAAAGTGTTGCTTACTATAAAATTTTCAATTCAAACTTCCGATTTAGTTATATGTTAAAACCTTTTGAAACATACTACAATAGTAGTAAGTCGAATTCAAAAGGGAGGTGGCAAATATAGTAACTAAAACAAGAAAAATACTGGCGAATAATATAGTCTATTTTAGAGTAAAAAAAGGTTGGTCGCAAGAACATTTCGCTGAATTATTAGGTACAAGTTCACGGCTATGTATCTGAAATGGAAAATCAAAAGCGAAATATATCAAGTGATTATATAGACCATATTGCTAATATTTTCAAGATTGAGCCACACTTACCTGTTGATATTAGGCGAATTGATAGGGGAAAGAGATAACTGGGAATTATCTCTTACTTCTATAGTAAGCATTTATATTATATCACATAAATCAAATATTGAATATATATTCCGAATAAATAAACGGCTCTTAAATATTCCGCCTTAATGCTACAATATTAAAGAGGTGAGAAAATTGGAAAATAGCATTATAATGTATCGAGATTATGGTGATATAGTATTTGATATAAAAAAGGTTATGGATGAAAAAGCAATAACAATAAATCAAATAGTTAAAAAAACAGGTCTACATCATCAAGTAGTGAGAAGATACTATGAAGGAACAATTACTAGATATGATAAAGATGTTCTTTCGAGATTATGTTTTGTTATAGGGTGTGATCTTAATGATATTATGTATTATAAAAAACCAAGTAAATAATTTAATAAGTGAGGCTATTTAAAGGGTATTAACTAGAATGCTTTTTAAATAGCCTCATTTTTTATTTATTATATCACTTTTTCTAACTTTTTATATATTATAACAAATTAAATTTTTTTTGAAAATAGATAATAACATTTATGTTTTGCATATTTAGACTTCTCAAGACTTGCTAAAATTAACATAATATGTTATAATTGAAAGGTAATATTTAAAAGGAGAAGTATTGAATTGAGTAATGAAATAACAGTTAGGATAACATGTTCACTACAGGAAATGTATAATATTTTACAAAATAAAGGATTTAAAATAACAGATAAATACAATTTAGAAGATACTTACTATATCAAAGAAGATATTGATATAAAGAAACAACCAATTAAAGAGATATTTAATAAATATATACTGATTAGAAATATTACTCAATTTAGACCAGACAATTTTGTAGATAGCTATAATATACTAAAAATGACCTTAAAAATCAAAAATATAGAATCTGATGGAACAATTACAAATCAATGCAAAAAAGATTGCCAGATTTATGATATGGGGCAAGGTAAAGCTTTTTTAACAAATCTAGGTTATAAAAATATTATGACTATTAAAGAAAAAGCAATAGTATATGAAAAAGATGGATTAAAATTAGCAATAAAAGAAATTGAAAATGGTGATAATCTAATTGAGATTGAAACAGAAAAAGATAATCCAGAATTAAATTCTATAGATAAACTAAAAGAAAAAATAAGTGAATTACAAATTCCAGTAGATACGAATGATTATTTTATTAAGAAAGCAGAGATAGAACTGAAGAAGTTTTTATAGGAGCGTGATATAATATGTCAAATGTAAATTTGAATTTGTATAGAATATTTTGCAAAGTTGCTCAATCCAAAAGTTATTCCGAAGCAGCAGAAAAATTAGATTTATCAGTTGCTAATATTAGTACACAAATAACAAATCTTGAAGAACAATTAGGTTTGAAATTATTTAATAGAGAAAAAAAAGGTGTAACACTAACCGAAGATGGTAAAGAATTATATGAAATAGTTAATAAATCAATTTCTAGTTTTGATTTTGTAGAGAAACTAGCAAAAGATAAAAACAATATATCAAGTGGAAATATAAAGATTGGGTGTCCATCACATTTTACTAGTTACTTTTTAATGAAAAAAATTGAACAGGTAAAAAAAGATTTTCCAGAACTTGATGTAACTATAATATGCGAAGTAGATATAAATAAAATGATTGATTTATTACAAAATCACGAAATAGATTTTGCAATAATAGATGCACAAATAGAGAAAAATAATATTGAAACAGAAGAATTGTTAACAATAGATAATATATTTGTTTCAAAAGCACCGTTAACTATTACAGATATAAAAGAAATTGAAAAATTAAATTGTATTTTAAATCTTGAAAATACAAGAGCAACAAAGCAATTAAAAGAATTATTAAAAAAATACGATATAAATATTAAGGCAGATATGATGTGTGATGCAACAGAAGTGAGAGTAGAAGCTGTAAAAAGAAATATGGGGATAGCTTATGTTATAAAAGAAGCTGTAAAAAAAGAATTAGAAAACAAAGAATTATATGAAGTAGAATTACCAATAAAACTACCAAAGATAAAACTAAATTTGGTACACTTAAAAGGTGAACTTACAAAAGTTGATAAGAAATTCATTAAAGAATATTTAAAGAAACAAAATTAATCATAGAATTATATTTAGAGAATATCCTAGCAATAGGGTATTTTTTATTAAATGATTTTTAAAAGCACTTAAAATGTTAAGAATAGTTTTTATATCCGATTTAATATATAATACTACCATATAAAATTATATGTGAAAAGAGGATGTTGATGATTAAGAAAAAAGTTTGTTGGAAAATTACCACAAAATGTAACCAAGGGTGTAAATATTGTTTTGGATTTAATAATATACCAGATTTATCATATAATGATAAAGAGAAAGTAT
>OLSK01002064.1_pt1 | contig 13384 bp, 12 predicted proteins | sample 1672781 | NCBI WGS metagenome assembly OLSK01 (sample SAMEA3136723, study PRJEB25190) | human gut metagenome | biome: human gut; feature: human-associated habitat; material: faeces | place: Austria | collected 2013 | reverse complement strand
CAAGAGGGAAATCTATTTACTCGCCTGATCGATATTTTAAGTGACTGTTTTCAACCGTTTCTTGGAGCGATGGCTGCTGCAGGGATGGTGAAAGGGTTAAATGCCTTGTTCCTATTTTTAGGGTTTTATGCAGATAATTCCGGGACGTATACGATGCTCAATGGAATCGGCGATGCAATTTTTTACTTTATGCCAGTAATCTTAGGGTATACAGCTGCCAAGAAATTCCATTTGAACCCAATGGTAGGGATCGTGATTGGCGCAGCGCTTTGTTACCCGACTGTTCAAGGTCCCGCTTTGCAAAGTGGATTTGAAGCAGCTACACCTGGAGTAGGAGCACCGTATCATTTACTAGGATTGCCCGCTTATGAAACTTTTTTGGGGATTCCCTGGGTAGGAGCTAGTTACACGAGTAGTGTGGTACCGGTAATTTTTATCATTGCGTTTGCTGGACAAATCCAAAAAATCGCTAAAAAATTGATCCCAGTTGTTGTCCAAACCTTTGTTGTTCCTTTTTCGGTTCTGCTGATTGCCTTACCGATCGGATTTTTAGTCATTGGACCGATCGTTAGCTTATTGACGGAACTACTAAGTACTAGCTTTCAGTCTTTGATGGCTTTTTCTCCTGCTGTGTATGGTGCGGTTCTTGGTTTCTTTTGGCAAGTTTTGGTTATTTTCGGATTGCATTGGAGTGTCATCCCTCTTGCAATCATGTAGATGGCACAAAATGGATCTAGTCAAATATTGACGGCAGTTTTCGGTGCTAGTTTTGCACAAACAGCAGTAGTGCTTGCGATGTATTTCAAGTTTAAGGATAAAAAGATGAAGGCACTGTGTATGCCGGCAGTCATATCCGGTATTTTTGGTGTAACTGAACCAGCGATCTATGGGATTACACTTCCGAATAAAAAGCCATTTATTTTTTCAATGATCGGTGGCAGTATCTCAGGGATTTATCTGATGGTTTCAGGGGCAACTGGGTATACGATGGGCGGATTAGGTATCTTCGGCGTAGTAAACTATCTAACGGGAACGGATGCAAGTGGGATGTATCACGCATTTATCGGTATAGCGATCGCTTCTGTCATTGGCTTTTTCCTCACATTCTTTTTATGGAGAGATCAAACACCAGAAACAACGAGTACTATTGAGGATAAAAGAAAAGAAATTGTGCTGACACCGATTGAAGGGCGTGTAACACCGTTAGACCAAGCAATTGATCAAGCATTTGCTAAGGGAGTAATAGGAAAAGGTAGTTTGATTTATCCAGATAAAGGGGAAGTTTTAGCACCGTTTGATGGAACAGTTTTGACTTTATTTCCAACAAAACATGCGATTGGATTAGTGTCAGAGACAGGCCTTGAATTATTGATCCATGTGGGTGTAGATACCGTTCAATTGGAAGGGAAATATTTCCAATCATTTGTTGCACAAGGTGATAAAGTGACGAAAGGCCAAGTACTTCTCAAATTTGATAAGGAAGGTATTGAAAAAGCAGGGTACAGCATCGAGACACCAGTGATCATAACCAATGCAACGGATTATGAATCAATAGCTGAAAAAACAGGGATCACCGTCAATAATGGCGATGAGCTGCTTACTGCTGTGACGAGTCTATAAGTGGAAGAAAGAGTGTGCTCTGTTTATTCATTGGCAAACAAGAACAAACGGAGCACACTTACGATTAAGAGTTGCGTAAATAAGTGGAGGGCTCTTCCATGATCGATGAACTGATTGGCCGATTATCCACTTTTTGACCGATTTTAATCAGATGATCTAAATTTCTTTGATAATCTTCTGCAAACACACATCCGTATAACACATCTAGCAAATAACAGATCGATGTGTTGATGGTAAAGTTACTGATTTTTGAATATAAGCGTTCTCTTGTAGTCATGCGTAATACAGCTGTACTGAGAGAAGAAAGGGTCGAATCTCCAATACTGGTTAGAGCCAAAATGGGAACGTGGATTTCCTGTAAAATGGCTGCTGTACGTAGGATCGTTTTATTTTCTCCAGTATAAGAGATCAAGATTGCACAGGTGTCAGGGGTACAGTTATAGGCTTCGTAGTATGTTTCCCCGAACGTTGTGACGATTGTGACATCGTGTTTGATCCGTTTCATTTTTAGCATAAAGTCTTGAGAAATCAATGTGTTGGAGTTGCTGGAAAAAAGGACGATTTTTTTTGCTCTCAATAAAAGCTGTTTTGCTTTTTGTAGTTCATCGTGATGGAGGAGAGATAACGTATCTTCAATCGTCATCCGTTCTAGAGAAGCAATTTTGTTTGCAATCGTCATGATCCCTTCGTTTTCTAAAAAGGGAAGATTAGCATCGACTTCTTGAAAATTGCCTTCAAGATATTCTGTTTCTGTAACCAAAGCTTCTTTAAAAGTCACCCACCCGCTAAAGCCGAGTTTCTTTGCTATCCGTATCAATGTAGAAGGATGAACGTAACATGTTTTGGCAATTTGTTGGATCGTCAATTCATTTAGCTGATGTTCATGCGTTTGAATAAATTCGATAACAACAGTTTCAGATGGTGAAAAAGAGGTTTGTTTTATTTTCTCCTGTAATAACATGTTGCATCTCCTTTGCAGTTTTTTAGAATTTTGTGTAAATGAATTGTAAACGTTATACAAGGTAGTGTCAATTGTTACTAGCCTTATTCGCAGGATTTTTACAAATAAATCTGTATATAAACGAATATCTGTAAATCAATATTCAAAAAAACGATAAAATATTGAGATATTTTTTTACAAGAAACATAATATAGTTGTAAACAAAATGAAGGAGTGAGTCTATGAAGCAAGGAGTCAAGATTGCAACGATTGGCGGAGGAAGTAGCTATACCCCTGAATTGATGGAAGGCTTTATTAAGCGATATGAAGAATTACCTATTAGAGAAATATGGTTAGTCGATGTGGAAGAAGGAAGTGAAAAACTAAGGATCGTCCGTGAAATGTCACAGCGTATGTGGGATGCTTCCCCATATGACGTTCAGATCTATGCGACATTGAACAGAGAAGAAGCATTTAAAGACGCCGATTTTGTTACCACACAGTTTCGAGTTGGCCAGCTTGATGCACGAGTGAAAGACGAACGTATCCCTGCTTACTACGGTATGTTGGGGCAAGAAACGAATGGTGCGGGAGGAATGTTCAAAGCATTTCGCACGATCCCAGTCGTCTTGGCTATCGTAGAAGAAATGAAACAGCTTTGCCCGAATGCTTGGTTGATCAATTTTGCTAATCCAAGTGGGATGGTCACAGAAGCAGTTGTGCGTTACGAACACTGGGAAAAAGTCATCGGTCTGTGCAATGTTCCTGTAATGGCCATGATGACGGAACCAGGAATGTTAGGAGAGGCGAAAGAAGATCTTATCTATAAATTTGCTGGGTTGAATCATTTCCATTGGCATAAAGTAGCGGATGCGAAAGGGAATGATCGTACAAATGAGTTGATTGATCGATTGTATGCGGATGATAATGGCTTACCGAAGAATATCTTTGATGTTCCTTTCTTTAAAGAACAATTAAAACAAATGCAAATGATTCCTTGTGGATACCATCGCTATTACTATCGGGAAGAAGAAATGCTCCATCATGCGTTAGAGGAGTATCGAACGATCGGAACAAGAGCACAACAAGTGAAAGAAACAGAAGCAGAATTATTTGAATTATACAAAGACCCTAAGTTAGACCATAAGCCAGAACAATTACAAAAACGTGGAGGCGCGTATTATTCAGATGCGGCTTGCGAAACGATTGCTTCTATCTATGGGAATAAAGAGACACAAATCGTGGTTTCTACGAAAAATGATGGAGCGGTCCCTGATCTGCCAGTGGATTGTGTAGTTGAAGTGACAGCTTACGTGGGTGCGAATGGAGCTAGAAATGTTGCCTTCGGTTCTTTACCACCTGCAGAAAGAGGCTGGCTCCAAGTGATGAAGAACATGGAGTTATTGACGATCGAAGCAGCTGTAACAGGCGATTATGGAACAGCACTCCAAGCCTTTACGATCAACCCGTTGGTCCGTTCTGGCGAGACTGCCAAGCGAATCATGGATGAATTGTTTATTGCCCATGAAGCGTATTTACCACAATTCAAGCAAACGATCGACCGTTTGAAAGAAGAAGGTATTGAAGTAAAAGATGAAGTTGCACGAAATTTAATCAAAGTGACGGAGGAGATATAATGGCATTTAGAAAAGATTTTTTATGGGGCGGAGCTACAGCTGCCAATCAATGTGAAGGTGGCTATGATGAAGGTGGTCGTGGTTTAGCGAATGTCGATGTCGTTCCTATCGGTGAGGATCGATTTTCTGTGATTACTGGTCAAAAAAAGATGTTTGATTTTGATGAGGAACATTTCTATCCTGCAAAAGAAGCAATCGATATGTACCACAACTACAAAGAAGATATCGCACTATTTGCAGAAATGGGTTTCAAAACCTATCGGATGTCCATCGCTTGGAGTCGTATTTTTCCAAAAGGGGATGAAAAGGAACCAAATGAAGAAGGATTGAAATTCTACGAAGATGTATTCAAGGAATGCCAAAAATATGGCATTGAACCCTTGGTGACCATCACACATTTCGATTGCCCAATGCACTTGGTCGAAGAATATGGTGCTTGGCGATCACGGGAACTGATCGGTTTTTATGAAAACCTTTGTCAGGTGATCTTCAATCGGTATAAAGGTTTGGTCCATTATTGGCTAACATTCAATGAAATCAATATGATCCTCCACGCTCCATTTATGGGTGCTGGACTCTACTTTGAAGAAGGCGACAATATTGAACAAATCAAATATCAAGCTGCCCACCATGAATTAGTAGCCAGTGCGATCGCTACGAAGATTGCTCATGAAGTTGATCCAGAAAATAAAGTTGGCTGTATGCTGGCAGCGGGGACCAACTATCCGTTCACTTGTAAACCAGAAGATGTTTGGGCATCAAGACAGGCAGATCATGAGAACTATTTCTTTATCGACGTTCAATCAAGAGGAGAATATCCGGCATACGCTCTTAAGAAAATGGAACGTGATGGGATCGTGATCGATATGACATCCGAAGATTTGGCACTTTTAAAAGAACATACTGTCGATTTTATTTCATTTTCATATTACTCTTCACGAGTAGCTACCACTGATCCAGAATTATTGGAGCAAACCGCCGGAAACATCTTTGCGTCGGCGAAAAATCCTTATTTAAAAGAAAGTGAATGGGGATGGCAAATCGATCCTTTAGGCTTGCGTATAACGATGAACGATATCTATGATCGCTATCAAAAACCTTTATTCATTGTCGAAAACGGCTTAGGTGCAATCGATACTCCAGATGAAAATGGCTACGTTGAAGACGATTATCGTATCGATTATTTAGCACAGCATATCCAAGCGATGAAAGATGCAGTGGAATTAGATGGAATTGATTTGTTAGGCTATACGACTTGGGGATGTATCGATCTAGTTTCTGCAGGAACAGGAGAAATGAAAAAACGTTATGGATTCATTTACGTGGATCGTGATAACTACGGAAATGGAACACTGAAACGTTCAAAGAAAAAATCATTTGACTGGTATCAAAAAGTGATTGCAACAAATGGAGAAGATCTAAGTAATTAAATATAGTCTAAAAAGTCTATTGTTTTTAAGCTGAATTTTCGAGTATAATAAGTCTATTCGAAATTGCAAGCAGAACAATAGACTTTTTTTGGTATAGGCTGTAAAGTAGGCTTACTTGATTTCTAAATGGAGGAATGTACATATGTATGATGTTATCGTAATTGGTGCGGGACCTGCTGGTATGACTGCCGCATTGTATGCTTCACGTTCAAATCTATCAGTGGCTATGATCGAACAAGGTGCTCCTGGGGGACAAATGAACAATACAGCTGAAGTAGAAAATTATCCAGGCTTCGATTCAATCATGGGACCGGATTTAGCGTATAAAATGTATGAAGGAGTGTCAAGATTTGGCACTGAAAACGTGTATGGTATCGTTCAAGATATCAAAGACCATGGCGATTATAAAGAAGTCATCTGTGAAGACAAAAGCTATGAAGCAAAAACAGTGATCATTGCTACAGGATGTATCCACCGTAAATTAGGCGTTCCAGGCGAAGAAGAATATGCTGGACGTGGCGTTTCTTATTGTGCAGTTTGTGATGGTGCATTTTTCCGCAACAAACGTTTAGTGGTCATCGGTGGAGGAGATTCAGCAGTAGAAGAAGCAATCTACCTTACTCAATTTGCTTCCGAAGTAGTGATCGTTCACCGTAGAGATGAGTTGCGCGCACAAAAAATCATTCAAGATCGAGCTTTTGCAAATGAAAAGATTTCTTTTGTCTGGGATACGGTCACTGATGAAATCATCGGGAATGATATGGTCGTCACAGGAGTCAAAGCTCACAATGTCAAAACAAATGAAACAGTCGAATTAGCGGCTGATGGTGTTTTCATCTATGTGGGACTTGATCCATTAACTGAACCATTCAAAAAAGCAGGATTGACGAATGCAGCAGGTTGGATTCCAACGGATCAAGACATGCGTACAACGATGCCAGGTGTCTTCGCAATCGGCGATGTCCGTGAAAAAGACCTACGTCAAATCACAACAGCTGTTGGAGATGGCGGGATTGCTGGACAACAAGTGTATAAATATCTTGAATCATTAGGTGAACCAACTGAAGCCTAGACAAAAAGTATAGCGTTAATTGCTAAAGGTGGGCGCTTAGGCGTCATTTCCTACTTCTATTATTGGTTCCAACAATCGATAAAAAGAATGAAAAATAGATATAATCGAGATTTTGGACCACTCTCTGGCTATTTGTCGGGGGGTGGTCCATTTTAGTGGAGATAAACAGATGTGTTTGCACAGGAAGTTTATCAATAAATAACTATCTTAAGAAGTGATGTTCCGGCATCGTTTTTTTATTTATAATCAAGTATAGAATTTGGGACAACTCTAAAAATCAGTTTTGCTACAGAATCTCGAATAAACGAAAGTCCAAAAGTCAGGTTTTTCGGAAATTTCAAAAAAACGTATTGTTCTTTTTTTTCTCCAATTTCTCAAACCGAAACGACCTCTTTTGATATCTACATTTACACCATAGAAACAGGTGGAATCGTTCGATCAAATACTTTTTTGACTGATTGGTACAAAAATGATAATATTGGACGTAACTTAAAGGATAAGGGGAAATCTCACATGAACGAAACAACTGAATTATTAAAAAAACATGTTTCAGTTAGACAATTTTTGGATAAAAAAATCAATGAAGAACAAGTTAAAGAATTGATACTGGCTGCTCAGTCCGCATCTTCTGCAAGTTTTTTACAAGCATACACGATTATTGGCGTGGAGTATGATAAATTAAAAGGGAAGATTGCTGAATTAGCTGGAAATCAGCCTTTTATTTCCGAAGGTAGTCACTTCTTTGTCTTTTGTGCAGATCTGCAAAGATTACATCGGTTATCACAAGAAAGGAATATTGATATCCAACCAATGCTCGAAGGAGTTGATGCTATTCTAGCAGGGGCGATCGATGCGAGTTTAGCCGCACAAAATATGACTGTTGCAGCAGAATCAATGGGCTTGGGAATTTGTTATATTGGGGGTATTCGCGATGCTATCGTGGAAATATCTGACCTGTTAGAATTACCAGAATATGTTTTTCCTGTTTTTGGATTAGTTGTAGGTTATCCAAAAGCTAAAAATGAATTGAAACCTAGGATTCCAATGGCGGGTATCTATCATATAGACAAATACAACAAGGATACAGATGAAATCATCAATGAATATGAAGAAACAACAAGACGATATTATACTAACCGTATCGGTAATTCTAGTAATAAAACGTGGGGAGATGGCACAGTAAACAGTTTCCATCGATTGTCTAGAATGGGAATGAAAGACTATCTAAACAAGCAGGGTCTTGCTAAAAAATAGAACAAGATTATTAAAAATGGGAGGTGTTTTAATGACGGGAAGGCCAAGAAAGAGTAGTAAAGAAGAAATAATTGAGATTGCAATGAATGAATTTTGGAAGCATGGGTATGAAGCGTGCTCAACAGATAATTTATGTCGCCAAACTGGATTAGGAAAAGGGAGTCTTTACAATTCTTTTAAAAATAAACAGTTTCTCTACATTGAAACACTGAAATTTTATCATGAACGATGGATAAAAGAACAAATGGCGATTTTATCGGAGCCATTAGAAATCGGTCAAAGACTAGAAGATTTATTACATTGGGCAATAGAAGTAGATTTTGAAGAGAGTAGTAACGGTTGTTACCTGATCAATGCGGCAATAGAAAGAGGAAATGATGATCCCGCAGTGGTTGCCTGGACAAAAAGACATGCAGAAATATTAGGCAAAAAAATCCAAACTGAGATTCAGCGTAGTATAGATAATCAAGAATTGAAGACTCTGAAAAAATCAGAAGAACTAGCAACAATGTTTTTAACTGGTTATTATGGGTTACGAACGCTTAACGCTACTTTACAAAATAAAGAAATGGCTGAGAGTATAGCAACTAGTATTATCGCTTCTTTCAGAAGTTAAAAATGACTAGTTTTTCTTAAAACCACACACTCATTAGAAAATCTTGCTTTGCGAAATGAGCTACAGTGTACGTTCATAGAAACAATCGTTTGATTCCACCATGGCATTTGCTGGTGGATAAAGTGAACTAGGTACAAAAATAATTACTACAAAAAATGCTTGAACACCTCTTTTTGAGTGTTTTTCTTTTAATCGTATCAAAACAAAAAACGGTGGTTTTGTCTGAGAATAGGGTATTGTTTTCGCGTCATGCGCTTTTCTATATAAAAAGAGAATGCTATACTAAGGAAGGAACATATTTTAGAAAGAGGTGTTAGCTTCATGTCTTGGGAACAAGTATACGAGCAATGGGCAAATGAAGAAAATTTAGAAGAAAATTTAAAACAACAATTAAATGATCTGCGTCAAGATCCTGAAAAATTGGAAGATGCTTTTTATGCACCATTAGAATTCGGGACAGCTGGCATGCGAGGAATCTTAGGTCCTGGAATCAATCGAATGAACATCTATACGGTCAGACAAGCTACAGAAGGGCTTGCACGTTTCATGGATACACAAGGAACAGAAATAAAAAAACGTGGGGTAGCAATTGCGTATGATTCACGTCATCAATCACCAGAATTTGCAATGGAAGCTGCAAAAACGTTGGCACAACACGATATTCCATCTTTTGTTTTTGAAAGTTTACGACCAACACCCGAGTTATCTTTTGCGGTCCGTCATTTGAATACGTTTGCGGGTATCATGGTGACAGCTTCACATAACCCTGCCGCTTATAATGGTTATAAAGTATATGGAGAAGATGGTGGGCAAATGCCACCAGCTGACGCGGACGCATTGACAAAATATGTTCGTGAAGTAAGCAATCCATTGAGAGTAGAAGTACTGGAAGACGAAAAAGCAAAGGCAAGTGATTTGATCACGATTATCGGAGAAGAAGTGGATCGTGCTTATCTTGAAGAAATCAAAGCTGTAACGATCGATCAAGAGTTAGTCGAAACAATGGGGAAAGATTTGAAATTAGTGTACACCCCATTACATGGGACAGGTAAGATGCTTGGAGAAAGAGCATTGAAACAAGCTGGTTTTGAACAATTTGTATTAGTACCAGAGCAAGCAATCCCAGACCCAGACTTTACGACAGTCAAATCACCAAATCCAGAAGAACATTCTGCTTTTGAATATGCGATGCGTCTTGGTGAAAAAGAAGACGCAGATTTATTGATTGCTACCGATCCAGATGCCGACCGTTTAGGGGCGGCTGTACGTCAGCCAGACGGTACTTACAAGGTACTGACAGGAAACCAGATCGGTGCATTGTTGGTTCAATACATTCTAGAAGCACATCAATCTCGCGGTACACTTCCTGAAAATGCTGCTGTTCTTAAATCGATTGTTTCTAGCGAATTACCTGCAGCCATTGCAGAAAGCTATGGCGCAAAGATGTTGAATGTTTTAACAGGCTTCAAATTTATCGCAGAAAAAATCCACCAATTTGAAGAAGATCATTCCCAAACTTTCATGTTCGGTTTTGAGGAAAGCTATGGCTATTTAGTGAAACCGTTTGTGCGGGATAAAGATGCGATCCAAGCATTGCTACTATTAGCCGAAGTTGCTGCTTTCTATAAAAAACAAGGAAAAACATTGTATGATGGATTACAAACGATTTTCGAAAAATATGGGTACTATGCGGAAAAAACGATATCTGTTACCATGAGTGGCCAAGAAGGGTCAGCTAAGATCGCTGCGCTAATGAAACAGTTCCGCGATAATGCACCAACTGAATTCGCCGGTGCTAAGGTCCTTCAAACAGAAGATTTCAAAGAATTGACAAAAACAGACACTGAAGGCAACGTTGAGAAATTGACGACACCACCTTCTGATGTATTGAAATACGTATTGGAGGAAGATGGCTGGATCGCTATTCGACCTTCAGGAACAGAGCCGAAAATCAAGTTTTATATCGGAGTCAAAGGCGAATCTGCCGAGGATGCTGAAAATGAAATCAACCGGTATGAAGCAACGATCAAAGAAATGACAGAAGAATAAAAAGACTTGAGACTGACAGAAAAAGTGGTAAACTTTAGAAGTCAGTCTTTTTCGATGGAGGTGAACCGATTGTCAGACAACCAGAAAAGCGAAGTAGAAAAAGTCAGTCAGTTGTTTAAAGTATTAAGTGATCCAACCAGATTAAAAATCTTGATCTATTTAAAAGATGGTGAACAAAACGTCACAGCAATCAGCCAAGCAGTTGAAATGGAGCAGTCAGCTGTTTCCCATCAGTTACGTTTGTTAAGAGAAAATCATGTCGTTAAATCACATCGTGAAGGAAAAGCAATCTTGTATAGTTTAGATGACTTCCACGTATTAGATATTTTGGAACAAACATTGAAACACGTTGAACATCAGTAAAAATAGGTGATTTTCACATTTGTTTGGCTCTAAGCCAAATAGTGTGGTAGTCAAATCACTTGGAAGTGGAGGACAAAACTGATTTTTAGTTTTGTCCTCCACTCTTTTTTTGTATGATCAAATAATTTCCCCAAGGTTTTGCTGGATCAGCATTTTTTTCCATGGTGACGAAAAGTCCTAAAGCTGAATGGGAATCTTTTTATGATCTTGATCAGGTTGTTTTTCATTTCGTATTGTTGAGTTAGCTTATTTCCAAGGGTTCGAGTGTATTTTATTGAAATAATCTTTTTTATATGGTTTAATAGTTTAAACCTTCAAACTATAAAAGGAGAGATTATTTTGGTTGATTATTCGCTGTTAAAACAAGAGTTATATGATTTGAGCGATTTTTTGATTGCCCTTGGTGATAAAAAAAGGCAAGCAATCATTATTCGCTTGCTTGAAGAAAAAGATTGTGCGGGACTACAAGTGACTTCATTACAAGAAGAAATTAATTTATCTAGACCTGCGATTTCACATCATTTAAAAATTTTAAAAGATGCAAAGATTGTGAATTTCAAGCAAGAGGGAACAAAAAATTTTTACTATCTTGACCATGAGCAAACTGAGATCAAGAAGCTTCAAAACTTTTTAAATAATGTTGTTAGCATCATGAATGAGACTGAGAGGGAGAATTTATGAAAAAAGTATTGATTGTTGAAACCAATAGTAATAAATATGCTGGTACAAATGAAGCAACGGGGCTTTGGTTAGGTGAAAGTGCGGAATTTGTTGATGAACTCTATAAAAATAATGTGGAAGTTGATTTCGTAAGCCCTTTAGGTGGATTTGTTCCTCTAGACCCTAGGAGCATGAAATATATAGATAAAGATATCATGAAAATATATTCAGAAGAAAAATTTGTGCAAGAAGGTTTGATAAATACGAAAAAACCAAAAGATATAGATCCCAATAATTATCATGCGATTTATTATACCGGAGGACACGGTGTGATGTGGGATTTTCCTGATAATAAAGAAATACAAGAAATTGCTCGAATCATTTATGAAAATAATGGTTATATTCTATCTGTTTGTCACGGGGTAGCTGGATTATTCAATATTAAAGATAGTGAAGGCAACTTTTTGATTTCTGGAAAAAGAATTACTGGCTTTACAAAAGCAGAAGAAATTTTGGCAGGAAAAGCGAAAGTTGTTCCTTTCTTTAATCAAAAAGTAGCTGAAGAAAGAAATGCTCTATTTCAAAAAAAACGATTCTATAAGGAATTTGCATTAAAAGATGGGCGGATTATTACCAGGCAAAATCCATTTTCTGTACGAGCTGTCGCAAAATTATATCTTGAGGAGCGAAAGACATGCAAACAATTTTAGGAAGCAATGGACAAATAGGCCATGAACTAGCAAAAGAATTATCCAAACATTATACAACCGACATTCGATTAGTCAGTCGAAAACCTAAAAAAATCAACCCTACGGATCAACTGGTTTCAGCAGATTTAATGGACTTTAATCAAACCAAGAAAGCGATCGAAAATAGTGATATTGTTTATTTCACCGTTGGCTTACCAATGGACTCTGATCTTTGGGAAAACAATTTTCTTAAAATTACTACGAATGTTATTCAGGCTTGCAAAGAATCCAACAGTAAGCTTGTTTTTTTTTGATAACACATATATGTATCCAAAAGATAGTACACCACAGAATGAAAATACTAACTATTCACCTGTAGGAAGAAAATCTATCATACGTTCTAGGATGGCAGAATTAATAGTAAGTGAAATGGAAACGGGTCGTTTAGAAGCAGTTATTTGTCGCGCTCCAGAGTTTTATGGACCAGGTAAAACACAGAGCATCACAAATACACTGGTACTGAACAAAGTTAGAAGTAACGCTACCGCTATTATCCCTGTCAATAAAGATACGTTGCGTACATTGATATGGACCCCTGATGCTAGCCGAGCAATGGCATTGATTGGAAATACACCAACAGCCTATGGTCAGATTTGGCATTTGCCTTGTGATGAGCCTCATACCTTTCAAGATATGCTCGATATTTCTGAAAAAATACTCAATAAATCATTGAAGTATAAAGTCATTCCTTTATGGTAATTTAAAGTAGCTAAGCTTTTCAGTAAAAAGGTACGGGAATTAGATGAGTTACTTCCTAGATATGAGGTCGATAATGTTTTTGTATCCGACAAATTCAAAAAGACGTTTCCTGATTTTAAAATTACCTCTTTTGAAACAGGGATCTCTCAAATACTCACTGAAAATAGTTCAAAATGATTATAAAAAATGTGGGACAAATCTAGAATTCAGTTTTGGTAAAGATTCTCTAATAAACGGCGGGAGCAGAAGCAACTCCTTCGGAAATAAGCCGAAATTCACAAAAATTTGAAAAGCA